>ERZ795051.870-NODE-870-length-43153-cov-6.786974_pt1 | contig 43153 bp, 38 predicted proteins | sample MGYA00375135_ERZ795051 | MGnify/ENA primary metagenome ERZ795051 (study PRJEB30180, sample SAMN05720222) | activated sludge metagenome | isolation source: Anaerobic digester | place: Japan | collected 2015-05-26 ... | reverse complement strand
TCATGTAATATACTATAATCTTCGTCATCTATAGTAAAAGCTACTGGATGTGCTATTTGTGTGATTGGGATATTATCTTCTAAATAACCTTCTCCTTCTGCAACTGTTAATCCAGTACTTGAAGGAATGTATCTTGCTTCTACTTCTACTTCTGATAAAGAACCTGCTGTTGCACCAGTTGCATTTACTGTTGTTGATTTGTATGCCTTTGAACCTATTGCTGCTGCAATACCTGCTGCAGATACAACATCTCTTGGCTCACCTAAGGTACCTACTACAATTGTGTAGTTTGGCATACCTGCTGTAAAAATATCGTCTTTAGTTGGTGCTGTGAATCCATTAGTTGAACCTACATTGGATGCTACAACTGCACCAGCAAATAAACTTGCTACACCTAATGCAGCTACACCAGCTACTATTTTTTTCATATTTACGTTTTTCATTTATTACACCTCGCGGTTTTATTTTTAAACCATGAAAACTTCATGGCTGTTTTTTGAGAAACAAAAAATTTGTTTCTAAAAAACATTTACATTAAAACTGAATCTGTACTGTTAATTAACAGGCAAAAAAATAAAACCTGTATAAAACAGATCCTGTAATATTTTAAGAATAGTTTTATTTAAAAAGGTTACTGATTGGCATTCCAAAACGAGTTTTTAAGAAAGGTTTTTAAATATATATTGTTTGTTATGTATAGTGTTATTAGAACAAAAACAAAATAAAAACTAAAAAAAATATATTTTGTATACTATAATAGGTATAAAAGTTATTAAAAAAAACAAAACCTATTTCTTCTTCAATAAACTTGTTGTTGCTTCCAGTTCTTGTTTTAACTTATATATTTCCTCTACATAATTAGTAACTAAATCTGTAATACCATTTACTGCCTCTTGTAACTCTGAAATATGTATTGTCAACTTTTGTGGTTTTATTATATCTATAGAAGTAACACCATAAAAATATATTAACTTAAACAAAGAATCTAAACTAGGACAAGAAACCTCTCCTGACAAAAAAGTAGAAAATAAACCGTCTTGAACTATTATTTCTGCAATATTTGTATTATAGATAACATAATTTGGATTCTTTCTCAAACTTTTATCTATATCTTCCATAAAAGTTCTTAAGGTTGTTTTGTCGTTTGCCTTAGATTCTATAATAATATGTGCTCTTATAGGATTATCATCTTTACTTAAAAGCTCTTTTCTTTGTTCAAGTTTCTCTAAAATCTCTGGATGTATGGAATATTTTAAAGGAAACCCATCTTTAGATATTAACTTTAAACTTAACATATTGTTTAAGGCTTCAACTAATAACTCATAACTTGCTCCTGGAATCATCTTTTGAAGTTCAGGTTCTGTTTTTGGACCATCTTTAAGACATCTTGCTATTTCATCTCTTAAAGCTTTAAGCTCTCTTTGTTTTTTTAAAAGATCTTCTTTATTTATTTCTTCTTTTATTTCTTCAGACATATTTTATCTTCCATTTTTATTTCATATTTATTTTAAAAAAAATATAGTTATTTAGTTATTTACCCTTTCTTCTTTTTAATAACCCTTGGTATAGAATAATCTTCATACTTAGAAACGGCCTCTTGTTTCTCTTGTTCCTGTTTTTGATATTTTAATAACTCATCAGAACCTATCTTTGCCATTTTTTTAAACATACTTAATTTTATTGCAGAACATATTGCATAACATATAATTATCAAAACAAAAACAACTAAAGAACAAACTATAAACTCCCCTAAAGTCATTTCAACATACATATTTTTTCATACATTTTATTTTTACATACATAATTGGTTAATATTAAATTCTTTATAAAAAAAACAATTTTACAAAAAAAAATAATAACACATATATTAAACACCAAAAACAATAAAATATTAAGTATTATTCAATTTTGATCATTTCCTTTTTCCATTTTTATATTTTACATCAAATAACAATAACTAACTAACAACAACAAATCAACATTAGGTCATTAAATAAAAATGTTAAGGAATATATTATAGGGTTGTATGGAATATATTATAGGGTTGTATGGAATATATTATAGGGTTGTATATTTGAATATATTATATAATATTATATATAAGATAAAAAAAATAAACAAAAACTATTTTGAAGAACCTTTCTTTTTAATCAAAGAAAGAATCCTTAAATTTTTTTTAAAAACACTATTTCCAGAACTATAATCAGGAGTAGTATAAAACTTTATATTTCTTAAAAAATCTAAAGCATAAGAAGAATACCATTCATTCTTATCTACACCTTGCTCCTTTCTTAAACATTCTGTTTTTTCAAAAAAATCTTTTCTTCTTAAATTATCTATATCTGCATCTCTTATTATTTGTTCTAATTTTGTTTTTGGTTCCATTTTTAAGTTGGTAACAGAAATAAGATCACAAACAGAATCTATATCTTTTTTAGAATATCCTAAACCAGGAAGAAAACTTTTAGTAAATTCTACACTTTTTTCTTCATTGTCTTCTCTGCCTTTTACATAAACAATATCATGTAAAAGAGCAGCTGTTTGTAAAAGAAAAACATCATGTTCTGACAATTTTTGTTTTTTTCCAAGTTTTGTAACAATATCAAAAACATCTAATAAATGAGAATAATTGTGATATTCATAATCAGGAGCAAATGGTTTAATTTTCTTTTTCAAAATTTCTATTTGTTTTTTATAAATAGTATTATTATCCATTTTAATAAATAATATAAAAGAAAACAAATAAATATGTTTTGAATAAATAATCTTCTTATGACAAAATATAATATAGACCTACACTTACATTCTCCTTATGCTGCTGCATGTTCCTCAGGAATAAGTATCCCTTCATTAACAAATGGTGCAAAACAAAAAGGGCTAAATATATTATCTACAGGAGATATTTTACACCCTATATGGAACAAACATGTAAAAGAAAACTTAATCCAAAAAAATGAATGCTTTCTATATAAAGAACAAAATTCTCAAATATATTTTATACTTGGTGTAGAAATAGAAACAAAAGAAAGAATACATCATCTTTTATATTTCAAGGACTTTGAACAAATTGAAACTTTTAAAAAACAAATTTTAAAATATTCTACAGATATGGAAAAATATGGAGGAGGAAGACCAAGAATATCTTTAAACTCACAACAAATTTTTGAAATTGCTAAAGATAATGAAATAGTAATAGGGCCAGCACATGCATTTACACCATACTTTGGAATATATGCACACTATGACTCTTTAAAACAAGCATATGGAGACAACTGGAAACAAATAAGGTTCTTGGAACTAGGACTTTCTGCAGATACCTATTTAGCAAACACTATTCCTGACCTAAAAGAAATACAATTCTTTTCATTCTCAGACGCACATTCCCCTGTACCATATAGATTGGGAAGAGAATTTGTGTGTACAGAACTTGAACAACCTAACTTTTATAGCTTACAAAAACTTTTAGAAAAAAAAGGAAAAAACAAAATATTATTTAATGTGGGCTATAATCCCCAAGAAGGAAAATACCATACTACAGCATGTAAAGATTGTGGACAAATTTATGAGATAGAAGAAGCAATTAGATACAAATATAGATGTATCAAATGTAAAGGAATCATAAAAAAAGGTGTAAAAGACAGAATAAAAGAGATAGCTATATTACAAGGAAACAAAGAACTTAAACAAACAACTGAAAGACCAGAATATAAATATCTTATACCTCTTTCACAAATAATACAAATTGCTCTAAACAAAAAAAACATTTTAGACAAACAAATTACAGAAATATATAACACATTTATACAAAATAATTCTGAAATAGATACAATGTTAAACATAGATGAAAAAACACTAAAACAAATAAACCCAGAAATCACAAAATACATAATGGCATTCAGAAAAAACTTAGTTGTTTTTAGACCAGGCGGTGGTGGAAACTATGGTGTTCCATATATCTGCTTTACAGAAAAAGAAAAACAAGAAAAACAAAAACAAATAGAACAAGAAACAAAACTTACTGAAAAAACCATACAAAAAACCTTATTTTAACTTAAAAGAATTAAAAAAACGCCAATTCTTGGACAATTTTACCCTCATTTTTTGCAAGAGAGATATTAACAAAAGAGAAAATGTACAAGGAATTGGAGGCATCATGGTGTCCAAGAAATATTGTTTTAAGTTATACATTAAATAACAACAAAGTTATAAAATCACCTAAAGTGCAAAAAAAAAGAATAATTATTGTGTTGCTTGATTAGTAATTGCCTCTGCTTCCCTTGTGTGTTTTGCAGATAACTGTTTTACATAGATTGCAACACTTAATGCAACTAAAATAACTATACCAATAATTATAACAAACTCTAAAGACACTTGTGCCTTTTCATCTTTTAAAAATAATTTTATTTTTTTTAACATATTTAACACCATTAATTTTTACACAATTCCTTTTTTTTCTAACACTCTATACAATCCCTAATAATAACCCAGAAATTAATGTTTGAGACAAACTATATATTGCATAAGACACCCCTAGCATAACTGGGAAGTAAATAAAAATACCAGTAAGGTTTCCATCTCTCATTATACAGATCATTGCTGCAGCAGCAAATGTTAAAACTATTAAATAGATATCTAATAACATAAAAATAACTTTCTGTGCTTCAATAGATGTCGAAATAATCTCACCAGTAACTACACCTGCACTAGATGCAACGTTTGTTAAAAACTCAGTAAGTACATGTGTAATTCCAAAAATAAATGGCGCAACAACAGCACCTGTTGCAGCAATAAATATTACTTGCATCATTGTTTTTGTTTGTCTTTCTTTTTTTATTCTAAACATATTTTTTGCATCATCTGCAATGTCTTCTAGTGTTTCTGCTAATTGGGCACCACTTATTAATGCTTCTTTTATAATAGTAATTGTTCTTCTTATTGTTTTAGAATCTATTGTATCAGACAAATAAGACAATGCATCTTGCATAGTGTACCCCATTTCTAACCGCCTAACCATTTCTGTTATTTGGAGAGATAATGGCCCAAAATCTGCAGAAGCAACTTCTCTTAATGAGAAATCAAAAGAAGAACCTGCCTTCATACTGTCTGCAATTAATTTTAAAGCATCAGGCCAATTTTTTTCAATTTTGTTAATAGTTTGCCTATATACAAAAATAGGAACACCAATACCTAAATCTAGAATAATTATAAATACTAAAATTCCAATCATTACTGTGTTAGATACCAAATATACAAGTAAACCCAAAATTAAGGAAAATATTAAAAATATTAATATCCAATAAAGTGCAGGTATCTTTATTTTAATTGAAGAAAGATATATCTGATATTTGTTTAGTAATTTATTTTGTGTAGTATCTTTCATATTTTCACTTTATTTTTCACTTTATTTTTTTTAAATTAAATTTTTGGTTCAATAGATTTTATATAATATATTAAAAATGCAAATATTGCAGGCAATGCTATTAGGAAAATAATTTCCATAATTGTTGTAGAAACCATGCCTTGTAAAAACATGGTGCCTCCTTGACCTAATGGGGCATTTGCTATTCCCCCCAAAATTGCAACAAACACAGGCATAACAATTGCAACAAAAATAAAAATTATTCCAAAAAAATTCATTTTTTCTCCAAATCCTCTTACTGCTTCCATAAGATCAAAAGAAACACTATCAGCAACACTGTTTATTGTTTCTGCTAAATTCCCACCAGTGTTTAATGTTCTTACAATATGAGAAATTGCAATATTAAAACTTTTTGATTGACTTCTTAATGCTGCACGTCTTAATGCAGTTCGTGTATCTGTCCCATGATCTATTTCTAATACAATCCTACTCATTTCATCCGAAAGCACACCATAATCATTTTGGGCAATAGATTGAAGAACTTTATACAACCCCATTCCTGCTTGTAGTTCTGTTGCTAAATGTCTTAAGGCATATGGTAGTTCTGTATCAATTTCTTTTCCTCTTTTTTTAGCTTTAGACATTGGGACTAAATAAGCATATATGAATATGAAAAAGAATATACTAAGTATAAAAATAACAGGTATTAATAATAAAAAAATCGGTTTATAAAATGTAAATAAAATAAATAAACCAACAGATATGGCAGCAGAAGTAATTAGTGAAAAAATTATAGAAAATATTAAATGTTGTAATAATGTTTTCTTTATGTTTGCTGAATATAAATAAAACGAAATTTTTTTACCTAATGGATTTTTTAAAATAAACGATGCAAACTTATTAATTATATTCTTAAAAGGATGATACAGTTTTACAACCCTTGCCTCTGTTGGAGATTCAGTACCTGTTATAAGCTTAGAGTTAGTATCTATATCTAAGGTTGCCAGTTTTCCTTCAGAAATAATATCCCTTAGTTCTCTTAAGTGTTCTTCAATTACAGGTTTGCCTATCCCTTTTGATTCATCTTGTTTTTTTAATTTAGAAACAATTGATTCAACTGCATCAATATCTATTTCTCGTCCTTCTCTTATATTATCTGATTTTTTATCAGTTCCAGATTTGAGTTGATCTAATTTAGAGGATGCCATTTTTTCTCAATTTATTTTGGTAAATATTCCTTTTGTACAATTTTTGAAACATCTGTTAAACTTCTTATGTTGTTTTCTACCATATTTTTTAAAACATTTGTTCTTCTAATAATTAATTCATTTAATTCTGAATCAGACAATTTAGAAAATGCTTTTACTTTTTCTAAAAATTCCATTGGTGCCTTTGTTCTTTCTATTCTATCAGTTCTTGGGTTCCATGCAAACAATTCCACAATCTTTGGTGACCCCTCAATAACTCCTGTAACTTCTGAAATAGAAGTTATTTTTCTTATTAAGCCTTTAGGGGTATTTATTTTTTTCATAACAAATATTAAATCTAAACCTGCTAACATTAACTGAGGAACATCCATTGGTGGAGAGGTTAAACGAACAATGGTTTCAGGTGCTGTGTTTGCATGGATGGTACCCATACATCCATCATGACCTGTGTTCATTGCAGTAAGTAATGTGAATGCCTCTTGGTGTCTTACTTCCCCAACAATTATTCTATCTGGTCTCATTCTTAAAGCGTTTTTTGTAAGAATGTCCATTGTGAGCTCGCCTTTTCCTTCTAACCCTGGGGGTCTTGCTTCAAATCTAATTACTTGCTTTATTGGTAATCTTAATTCTGCAGTATCTTCTATTGTCAACACTCTTTCTCTTTCTGGAACAAACGAAGCACACACATTCAAAAAAGTAGTTTTACCAGAACTTGTTCCACCTGAAATTAAAATGTTTGCTGGTTTTGCACCACCAAATCCCTCTACTGCACACCATATAAATCCTGCAACGTCTATGTCAATTGTTCTTAAGTTAATTAAATCAATTATGGAATATGGATCTTGTCTAAACTTTCTGATTGTAATGGTACTTCCATCTACAGATGCAGGTGGAATTGTAGCATTCACTCTTGAACCATCAGGCAATCTTGCATCTAAAAGAGGAGAGGCCATATCTACTCTTCTACCAATAGACCTTGCAATTTTATCAATAATTTCATAAATTTCATCATCAGAGAAATAAACTATGTTTGTTGCCATCATACCAAAGTCAGAATGATAAACATATACTGGCTTTCCTGCACAAACAACCATTATATCTTCTAATTTATCGTCATTTAATAATGGTTCTAAAGCACCATAACCAACCATCTCTTTTACAACTGCATCTGCATAAAAATCAAAAAGATGTTTAGGAATATTTATTTCTGGTGCACTTTCTAAAATATCAATTATTTTTTGATAATAAATGTTTTTTCTCTGTATTGGATCCCTTATTTTATAAGGATCTACTGCAATTAACCTTGTTGCAGCTTCTTTCAAAGTATTAATAATCAATTTTTGACTAGGTGTTGGTTTTGGAATTGGCACTCTATAAAATAAAGTTGCTTGCCCTTCTATTCTATAAATTTCTGTATCCCCATATTTTGTTAATAATGTTGCCTTTCCTTGTTTAACTAATTCATCAATATTAAAAACAGAAGAATCGTCTTTTGAAGAATGTGTTTCTTTAGATGTTTGAGCTGTTGAAAATGAAGTCACAGAAACATCTTTTAAAGGTTCTTGTTTAATTGGTGTTGCAACTGTTTGTTTAATAGAATTAATTTCTTGCATAAGTTTTGCTAAATCAGGTTGTGAAGAAGTAGAAGATTGTGTTGGCTGTGATGTGGCAACTGTTGATTGTGAAAATGAATTTTGAGAAGATATTGGTTCTTGTGGTTGTAAAGAACTAATAGAAGCATACTTTGACTTTATTTCTTGTGATGGTGACACAACAGAAATATTGCCTTGTGCCTGTGACTCTTTTTCTTTTGCAAACTTTTTTAATAGTTCTTCAAATGTTTCTTCAGCCATACATAGTCACTATATTTCTCCATATTAGTTTAAATTTAATAAAATTATTTGGGATAAAAGAGCTTGCAATTGAATTCTATCATTTGCACCCTCAACTAATCTAAAATTAATTTCAGCAATTGCATCAATTATTTTTATTTTCTTTTGAATATTAAGTTTTGTGTCTGGAAACTCAATCACACGCTTATATATTTGAGAAATTATGTCTTCTCCAGAAAGACCATAATCTAAAAATAAGCTATCTAGTTTCTTTTTTGCACCATCAAAATCATTATTTAAACAAGCTTCAATTAAACTAATTACTTCTTTTGGTTGCACAGCACTTGCAACTTCATAAATTGTTTCTTTTTTTATATGTGGACTTGTTGCAGAAGCTGCCTGTAAATAATTAATTGCACTTCTTAAATCGCCTTCACATACATCACAAATACTTTCAATTGCTTCTTTGTCTATTTCTAGGTGTTCTTGTAAAACAATTTCATTTATTTTTTGAGTAATATCTTCTTTTTTTAAAGGTTTAAATTTAAATAATGCACATCTACTTTGGATAGGAGAAATTATTTTAGAAGCATAATTTACACTTAAAATAAACCTAACAGTTCCAGTATACTTCTCCATGGTTCTTCTTAACGCTTGTTGAGCATCTGTTGTTAAAGCATCAGCTTCATCTAAAAATATAATTTTAAAATCTGCACCTAATGGAATTGTTCTTGAAAAATCTTTTATAACACCTCTTACAACATTAATTCCTCTTTCATCAGAGGCATTCAACTCTAAAAAATCTTGTGAAAAGGTGTCTCCAAACAACTCCCTTGCAAGAGCAACAGCACATACTGTTTTTCCTACACCTGGTGGCCCAGAAAAAAGCATATTAGGTATACTTCTTTTTTGTAAATAAGTTTGTAATCTTGGAACAATATGTTTCTGACCAATAACTTTATCTAATGCTTTTGGCCTATACTTTTCAACCCAAGGAAAATTTTCTTCTTTTGTGGTCATAGTTATACATATTTCCAATTTACTATAAAAATAATCTTCCAATATATTTATAAAGGTGATTTATAAGATAATATATAATAAATTAAAAAAACAAAAGATGAGAAAATGGCATTTAAAATAAAACTTGATAAAAAAGGAATATTATGGTTTATAGTTTCGTACATAATATCTCAAGCATTAATTTGGTGGTTATCAAAAGACAATTTTTTTAAATCACCAATGTATATATTATTACCAATTGTTGGCTTCTTTGCATTATATTATTTTACAAAACCAATAACAGAATTTGCAAATTTAAAAAAAACAAATTTTTTAATAATATTTACAATTGTTGGGATAATTGGATTTATTGTTGCTATTTATTTTTACTATTGGAATTATGCAATATTAAATAATTTAGGGACAATGGAAATTATGAAATATTCCATAGGGACACATCCAATATTCAAAGGATTTATAACCTCTGCATATCTAGAATTTCTAATAAGTGGGATAATTGGAATTCTTGCTGCAAAGAAATAAATGGTAAAAAGAACTAACAAAATAGATTAATGTGTTCAAAATATTCATAAAAACATTTGGATGTACATTAAACCAAAGAGATTCTGAAGAGATAATAAAGAACGTTAATTATACAACTGATGAAAAAGAAATAACAAAAGCAAACTATATTATAATTAATACTTGTGGTGTAAAGGAACAAACAGAACACAAAATTATAAACTATTTAAACAAACTAAAACAAAAAAACATCCCAGAGTCTAAAATAATTATCTGTGGATGTCTTGTAGATATCAATCCTCAAATTCTTAAAAATATATTTCCAAATGCGAACTATTTTAAAACAAATCAAATTAATGAAATAAACAAACTTTTTTTAAAAAAAAAACAAATTAAACAAAAACAGAAATCAAAACTCACAAAAATAGTAAAGATTTCAAATGGCTGTTTAGGTGATTGCAATTATTGTGCAGTTAAATTTGCAAGAGGAAAATTAAAAAGTAGAAATCCAAAAGAAATAATTGATGAAATAAAGGAAGCTATAAACAGTGGTGCAAAAGAAATTTATCTTACTGCACAAGATACAGGGTGTTATGGATTAGACATAAATACAAACATTGTAGAACTACTTAACCTAATTTTAAAAACAAAAGGGGACTTTAAGATAAGATTAGGCATGGGAAATCCACAATTTTTTATAAAATACTATAAAGAGCTTGGAGAGATTTTAAAAAATAAAAAAATGTACAAATTCATTCATATACCATTACAGAGTGGAGACAAAGAAGTTTTAAAAAAAATGAATAGATATTATACACCAGAAGAATGGATGTTTTTAGTAAACTATTTTAGAAAAACTCTAAAAAACATAACAATTGCAACAGATATTATTGTGGGATATCCTGAAGAAACACAAGAACAATATAATAATACATTAAAGTTAATACAAAAAACAAAACCCGACATAATAAATATTTCTAGATTTGGAAGAAGGCCTGGGATAAAGGCAAATCAATTTAATGACATTAAAGGGGTAATAAAAAAACAAAGATCACGTGAACTAACAGAACTTTCAAACAAAATATCTTTAGAAAATAATTTAAAATATATAGGAAGAATAAAAAGAACATTAATAACAGAGATAGGCAAAGGATGTTATATTGGGAGAACACAAGAATATAAGCCAGTTGTAGTTTATGAAAAAACAAAAATTGGAGAAACTTTAAAAATAAAAATAATTGATGCAAAACCACACTATTTAATTGGAAAAACTAGTAAATAAACACCATTTCTTGGACACTCTTTTTCTTACAAGTTTTTAACAATTACAAAAACAAAAAATTATTTAAAACACACATAAATTAATAGCATTTGTAATTCTAAAAAAACAATTTATAAATCCTTTTTATAATAATTATAAATATGTGTGGGATTGTAGGATATATTGGAAAACAAAATGCAATACCTATTTTGATTAAAGGTTTGTATAGGTTAGAATATAGAGGATATGATTCATGTGGTATTAGCATAATTGCAAATAATTCAATAAAAACAATAAAAACAAATGGTAAAATTTCTGTTTTAGAAAATAAGTTAAAAAATATAAACTTATATTCAAATATAGGTATTGCCCATACAAGATGGGCAACACATGGTGCACCAAATGAAAAAAATGCACACCCCCATTCTGATTGTAAAAATTCTATTGTTATTGCCCATAATGGGATTATTGAAAACTATGATTCTTTAAAAAAATTATTAAGTAAAGAAGGCCATAAATTTACAAGTGACACAGATTCTGAAGTTATAGCTCATCTTATTGAGAAATTTTATAAAGGAGATTTACTTGAAGCAGTTACTAGTGCATTATCAGAAGTTATTGGATCATATGGTTTACTTGTTATGCACAAAGATAAACAAGAACTGATTGGTGCAAGGAAAGGATCACCACTTGTTTTTGGGATAAATAAGATTAAGAAGGAATATTTTATTGCATCTGATGTTTCAGCAATAATAGAGCATACCAATAAAGTTATATATTTGGAAGATAATGAAATTGTAGATGTTACAAATAAAGGATATAAAATAATTAATTTGAAAGAGACCCATAAAAAAGTAAATAAAGAAATTGAAGAAATAAAATATACATTGGATCAAATAGAAAAAGGAGGGTATAAGCATTTCATGCTTAAAGAAATATTTGAACAACAAGATACAGTTGTACAGGCATTAGCAGGAAGAATTGATTTTAAAAAATTAGATGCAAAATTAGGCGGTTTAGAAACCACATTAAGTGATGATAATATAAAAAAACTAAAAAGAATAATAATTATTGGATGCGGGTCATCTTGGCATGCAGGGCTTGTATCTAAATATGTTCTTGAGAAGTATACAAAAATTCCTGTTGATGTAGAATATGCAAGTGAGTTTAGATATGGGTATCCAATAATTGATAAAGATACACTTGTAATTGCTATTTCTCAATCAGGAGAAACAATAGACACATTAGCCGCACTAAGGAAAGCAAAAGAGCTAAATGGGAAAACCTTTGGCATCGTGAATGTTGTTGGATCCACAATATCAAGAGAAACAGATTGTGGGATTTATACAAGAGCAGGGCCAGAAATAGGTGTCGCCTCAACAAAAGCATTTACAAATCAATTAGTTTGTATGTATCTTTTAACATTATATATTGCAAAAAGAAAAAAAACAATGGGTGATAATGAAATAAAGGAATTTATTTCAGATTTAATGAAATTACCAGAATATATTAAACAAACTTTGAAAAAATATAATCAAATAAAAATTATTGCAAAGAAGATGTCTAAAACAAAAAATTGTATTTTTTTAGGGAGAGGTATAAATTATCCTATTGCCTTGGAAGGCGCATTAAAACTAAAAGAAATTAGTTATATACATGCAGAAGGTTATCCTGCTGCAGAAATGAAACACGGGCCTATTGCTTTAATAGATAAGCATATGCCTGTTATTGTTATTGTAAATAAAGATAAAAACTATGAAAAAGTTATTTCAAATATAAATGAAATTAAGGCAAGAGGTGGGAAGATTGTGGCAATTGCAACACAGGGGGATATTAAAATTAAAAAGATATCAGATCAGGTATTGTACGTCCCAAAAGTGCCACCATTACTAAATCCTTTTGTAAACGTTGTTGTTCTCCAACTTCTTGCATATTATGTTGCAGATGAAAAGAAATGTGAAATTGACAAACCAAGAAATTTAGCAAAATCTGTAACAGTAGAGTAAAATAACAAAAATTGGATTAAATGTTTTAAATCTTATTTTAAATAACCCAGGATGTTAAATATTTAAACCATTTGTTATATTTTATATATGTAAATCTATTTTAAAAATGAAAAATGAAGTTATTTATGGCTACAAAAGATGCATTTAATAAATATGTTAAAAATTATAAGTTAGTTTTAGCATATAGTGTATTATTTATATTCCTATTATTTATAATTGACCCTTTGTTTAAAATGTATGGTGGGGGAATTAATTTAACATATAATATTTTTGGCACAAACTTTCTTGCAATTGTTTTAACATTAATTTCAGTGTTACTTCTAATCTTTGTATTTAGTTTAATACAAGCAGCATTAATCCACAAAGTTACAGACGATTATTTTGTTGGGAGGAGAATACATTTACAAGAGATTAAAACTTCTTTTTTGAAATTATTTAAATTTAATGGAATTACATTTTTATTAATATATATTATATCTTTAATTTTGTATGATTTATTTTTATTAAATAACATAATTGTTTCATTAATATTTTTTGGAATTGCCTTGCTATTATGGTTTACACCACAAGCAATTGTTATTGAAAAAGACAATGTGGGTGTAAGTATGTTGTTCAGTATAAAATATTTAAAAAATTGGAAAGATGCATTATTAGTTTTTGTAACAACATTCATTTTAACATTTATTAGTATTTTATTAGATGTAGTTATTGGAGGGATTGTTGGGCCAATTTTGTCTATATTATTTTTCACATTGTTTGTTATACCATATATAGAGATATTAAAAACGGATCTATACCTTTCAAAATATAGATTATTAAAACCAATGGGGGGGAGATAAGTAATGCAAGTAATTGATAAAATAGATAAGCACATAATTGAACAGTTAATTGTCGATGGAAGAATGACATTTGCAAATATTGCAAAAGATATAAATTTAACAGATGTTGCAATTAAAAAAAGATTAGACAGATTAAAACAGAAAGGGATTATAAAAAATATTTATGCAGAAATAGATTATAAAGTTATTGGGTTTACCGAAGATCTTATTGTGTTAATAAATGCAGAACCTACAAAAACAAATAATGTTATTAAAAAATTAAATGATATAGATAATATAATAAAATTGTATGGAGTCACCGGAGAATACAATCTTGTTGCACAACTTATTGCAGAAGATAAAGAGAATCTTCAAGAGTTATTAAATTCTATTAATACTATTGATGGAATATTAAAAATAACAATCTTAACTGTTTTAAAGGAATATAAGAATAGTAAGAATGTACCAAATAAAATAATACAAACTACATTTTAATATTGAATAATATGCATATAATAATTGCAGAAAAACCAATTGCAGGAAAAAGAATAGCAAGCATTTTGTCTAATGATGATTTTGAAACAACACAAGAGAAAGGTTGTACTTTTTTTTCATTTAAAAAAAATGGGGATGATTACATATTAATCCCATTACGTGGACATATAAACACTGCTGATTTTCTTGAAGAAGACCATTATTGGAGTGTTAATGGTTTAAAACAATTAATCGATAAAAAGATAATTTATAAACCTGTAGAAAAACAAATTGTGTCTTTATTAAATACAAAACGAGACGGATTAAAAGAAATAATTATTGCAACAGATGCAGATAGAGAAGGAGAAGCAATTGGTGTTGAAGCTTATAATTATGTTGTAGAAAAAAATAAAAACCTAAAAGCAAAAAGAGCATATTTTAGTGCATTAACAGAAAAGGATGTAAACGCTGCTTTCTCAAAACTTAGAGATATTGATTTTAATTGCGCAGATTCTGTTTTTGCAAGAGAAGAAATTGATTTGTTGTGGGGTGCAATACTTACAAGATATCTATCAATAGTTTCAAACAGGATGGGCAAACAATTTTTGTCAGCAGGAAGAGTGCAAACTCCATTATTAAATTTTATTGTAAATAGAGAATTGGAAAGAATAAATTTTGTTCCACAGAAATATAGAGTTATACAAATTGTTTTTGAAAAACAAAAAATTAAATTTGAAGGAACACATAAATTAGGGAAAATTTTTGATTTAGAAAAAGCAGACGATATATTTAAGAAAATAAAGGATGCAAAAGAAGGGCAAGTTAAATCAATTACAAAAACAGAAAAAATATTACCACGGCCACCCCCATTTAATACAACTAGTTTTTTAAGAGCAGCAAATGCCTTAGGTATTGGTACAAATCAAGCAATGACTATTGCAGAAAATTTATATCAAGAAGGATTAATTAGTTATCCAAGAACAGACAACACAGTTTATCCAAAAACAATTGATTTAAAAGAAGTTTTGTTAAAAATAAACGCAAGCAATGAATACAAAAAGTATGTTCAAGAAATTCTTAAAAAACCACTTAATCCATCAAAAGGAGAAAAAGAAACAACAGATCACCCTCCAATTTACCCAGTAGGTTTTTCAAATAAATTAAGTGGGGTACAAGAAAAAATATATGACTTGATTGTAAGAAGGTTTCTTGCAACATTATCCACATCTGCAAAAACCGAAAATGTCTCTGTAACTATTGATGTAAATGGAGAACCATTTTCTTCTACAGGGCAAACAATTTTAGAACTTGGATGGAAAGAGATTTATTATTATTCACAACTAAATGAAGTAATTCTTCCAAAATTAGAGAAAGAAGAAAAAGTATCAATTATTGATAAAAAATTAGAAAAAAAGGAAACAACACCTCCACCACATTATACAGAAGGGGGGTTAATTAAATTAATGGAGGAAGAAAATCTAGGTACAAAGTCAACAAGACCAACAATTATACAAAAATTGAAAGATAGAAAATATATTATAGGAACAAAGAATGTTTCTCCAACACCAATTGCAATTTCTGTATGCAGTGTATTGAACAAACATTGTGATGTAATTACAAAACCAGAACTGACTGCAAGCCTAGAAAAAGATATGGACTTAATTGCAGCAGGGAAAAAACAAAAAATAGAAGTTGTTAATGAGAATAGAGATATTTTACAAAAAGTAGTAGATATTTTAATAAAAGAGAAAGATGCAATCTCACAGGAATTAAAAGGTGGCATAAAGGAAGCGTCTTTTATAGGCATCTGCCCAACATGTGGTAAAAAATTAATGATTAGACATGGAAGAACAGGAAAACAGTTTGTTGGATGTGAAGGATATCCAAAATGTACAACAACTTACCCATTGCCACAAAAAAAAAATATTAAACCACTAAATACTAATTGTGAAGTGTGTGGTGCACCAATGATTGAAGTAACAGGTGCCAGGGGAAGAACATTTCAAATGTGTTTAAATCCAAAATGTAAAACAAAAGAAGAATATTTTGCCAAAAAAGAACAACAAAAACAAATAAAAAAAACAAAAAAAATTACGAAAAAAACAAAAAAATAGGCAAAATTTTTTAAATCTTGGTACATCTCTTTTTTATTTTTTGTGCTCGTTTATATACTTATAAAAGTTTTTTAAATAAAAAAATGTGATTAATTATGGAAAAAGCAATATTAACAATAAAAGAAACAAACATACAAGATGTTGGAAAAGGAATTGCAAAGATAGACCCATTAGTTTTTGAAAAATTAAAATTAAGTACAGGAGATGTTATAAAAATACAAGGAACAAAAACAGCATTAGCATATGTTGTTAAAGGTAAAATTGAAGACACTGGTATGAATGTAATTAGAATAGATGGTGGGATAAGATATAATGCAGGGGCGTCTATTGGAGAAGAAGTCACAATAGAAAAAACAAACACATTGCCTGCACAAACAGTAAATCTTTCACCTGTAATTGATAAAAATTCAAAAATTGAATTAAGTGAAGATATTAAAGCTTATATTAAGGAAAGGTTAATAAATTTAAATGTTATAGAAAACAATATTGTAAAAATACATGGCCTACCTATTTTAACACCTGATGGTTATAGAGACCTACAATTGCTTGTAACAAAAACATTGCCAAAAGGCGCAGTAAAAATAACAGAGGATACAAAATTGATTATATCTGAAAAAGCAGAAGAAGTTTTTAAAGCAAGTATTACTTATGATGATGTTGGTGGTTTAAAAAAAGAAATAGAAGCAATTAGAGAAATGGTAGAATTGCCTATTAAAAGACCAGAGATTTTTAAAAAATTAGGAATATCTCCACCTAAAGGAGTTTTATTGTATGGGCCACCAGGCACAGGAAAAACATTACTTGCAAAAGCAGTTGCTGGAGAAACAGATTCTCATTTTATTACAATTAATGGCCCAGAAATTGTAAGTGGAGTTTATGGGAAAAGTGAAGAAAATTTAAGAAACATTTTTAAAGAAGCAGAAGAAAAGGCACCAACAATAATTTTTATAGATGAAATTGATGCCATTGCACCAAAAAGAGAAAACATTTATGGAGAAACTGAAAAAAGAATTGTTGCACAATTGTTAACATTAATGGATGGATTGAACACAAGAGGAAATGTAGTAGTGATTGGTGCAACAAACATCCCAGATGCAGTAGATCCTGCATTAAGAAGACCTGGAAGATTTGATAGAGAATTAGAAATTATGGTCCCTGATAAAGAAGGGAGAAAGGAAATATTGTTAATACATACAAGAGGTATGCCATTAAAAGATGTAAACATTGATGAACTTGTAGAACTAACCAATGGCTTTTCTGGTGCAGATTTAAATATGCTTTGTAAGGAGGCAGCACTAAAAGCAATAAAAAGATTAATGCCTAAAATAAATAAAGAAACTGGAAAACATTTATCTAGAGAAATCATGGATGAACTAGTAATAACACATCAAGATTTTTTAGATGCATTAAACCTCGTTGAACCATCAGCACTTAGAGAAGTACAAGTAGAAATACCTAATGTGAAATGGGAAGATATTGGTGGATTAGAAGAACAAAAACAACAACTTAAAGAAATGGTTGAATGGCCTTTAAAATATGGAGATGTTTTTAAAAAAATAGGAATCACCTCACCAAGAGGTGTTTTATTGTATGGCCCACCAGGCACAGGAAAAACATTACTTGCAAAAGCAGTTGCTACAAACTCTAATGCAAATTTTATACCTGTTAAAGGTCCAGAATTACTTAATAAATATGTTGGAGAAAGTGAAAGGAGAGTAAGAGAGATATTCAAAAAAGCAAGGCAATTAGCACCATCAATCATATTTTTCGATGAAGTAGATGCATTAACAAGAACAAGATTTGCAGGAGATACAACAAACGCAGAAAATAATGTTGTTGCACAGATTTTAACAGAAATGGATGGTATTTCACAACTAAAAGATATAATAATTATAGGTGCAACAAATAGAAAAGATATGATAGATCCTGCATTTTTAAGACCAGGAAGATTCGATATATTATTACCAATACCATTGCCAGATGAAAAAACCAGAGAAAAAATTTTTGAAGTTTATCTTAAAAAATTAAATGTAGAACAAAATATCTCAGCAAAAGAATTAAGTAAATTAACACCAGAGGCATCAGGTGCAGAAATAGAAGCTATATGTAGAGAAGCAGGAATGTATGCAATAAGAAAAATAATATCTGAAAAAGAAGGAAAACTAAAAGAAGAGAAGAACATAAAAATTACAAAAGAAGACTTCAAAAAAGCAATAGATAAAATTTTAAAAAAGGAAAAACAAACAAAAGAAAAAGGAAGTCAAGATAAAACAAATAAAAGTATTGTTTAAAAAGAACAAAATAACACGTTATTTCTTGGACATGATTATAATTATATAAATTAAATAATACTAAAAAAGAAAATATAAGATAATTTCCAAAATAGCAATATAGTTGTGTCCAAGAAATCTTGCTTTTTGTTTGTTTTAGACAGATAAAATAATTATAGTTTAATAGATGTTGCCTGATAACGCCCACATAATAATAGCATGTTAAATAAATTAAAAAAAAATAAAGAAAAAAAGAAATCTATAAATAGATAAAAATAAAAAAATAAGAAAAAGAATTAACAAATTTAGAAAAAATTAAATGACTTTAACTTTTACTGCTTTTGCTCCTCTTTCATCATTTGTAACTTCAAAAGATACTTTTGTACCTTCTTTTACATTAGATTTATTTTCTAAACCTGATTCATGTACAAAATAATCTTTGCCATCTGTTCCAGTTATGAAACCAAATCTTTTTTTGAAGTTATAAAATTTTATTGTGCCTTCCATTTTTGTATCACTTTGTTATTTTTTACTATTGTTTTGTTTTTGTATTTGTATGATTGTGTTTTGCCAATAGTTGTATATATATAACTAACAATAATATTATAAATGGATTGGATCACAAAAAAATTATTTGCTTGATGAAAAATTAGATTTTATTTGTGTTAAGAATTCAATAAATAATGGATGAGGGTATAGCAGTTTTGATTTTAATTCTGGATGGGATTGCGTAGCAATGAAAAAAGGATGATCTTTTAGTTCTATAAATTCTACTAACGCACCATCAGGGCTAGTACCACTAATGATTAATCCATTTTTTTCTAATAATGAATGGTATTTGGGGTTTACTTCATATCTGTGTCTATGTCTTTCACTTATTTTTTGTGAGTTATAAATTTGCATAATTTTTGTACCATCTTTTAAAATTATGTCATATGCCCCCAATCTCATAGTACCACCTAGTTCTTTTTGTTTTTGATTTGGTAAGATGTCTATTACTGGATAAGGGGTATTTGGATCAATCTCAGTAGTGTTTGCATCTTTTAAACCACATACATTTCTTGCATATTCTACAATTGCCAATTGTAAACCATAACATAATCCTAAAAAAGGAATTTTGTTTTCTCTTGCATATTTTATAGCATTGATTTTCCCATCTACGCCTCTTGATCCATATCCACCAGGAACAATAATTCCATTTAATTCTTTTAGTTGATCAGAAGTTATTTGTGCAGCATCAATATATTCAATATCTATTGGGCAATTGCAAACTGCAGAGGCATGTGCTAGTGCTTCTGTTATAGATACATATGAATCTTTTAAGGTAGTGTATTTTCCACAGATTCCTATTTTTAGTTTGCCTGTATTTTTGTTTAGTTCATTTATTTTATTTATTTTATCAATATATTTTTGAATATTTTTGTTTGGTTGAATATTGAGTTTCTCACAAACAATTTTGTCTAAATTTTGTTGTTTAAAGATAATTGGGATTTCATAGATGTTGTCAGTGTCAATTCCAGAAATAATATGATTTTCATCTAATTGTGAAACAATAGATAGTTTTTCTTTTGCTTGTTTGTTAAGATATCTATGTGTTCTACAAATAATTATGTCAGGTTTTATTCCTCTTCGAAATAATTCTTCTAAGGCATTTTGTGCAGGTTTTGTTTTTTGTTCTTCACTTTTGTATAGTTCTGGAATATAGGTTATATGAATGTTGATTATGTTCCCATCTTGTTTTTGTATAATGTTTTTTATAGCGTAAATAAATAGTTCATTTTCAATATCTCCAATAGTCCCACCAATTTCAAGAAGAACAATGTCTGCGTTGTTGTCTATTGTAGTTTTTAATATTTTATATTCTATATAGTCACTAACTTCTGGAATAAGCTTTACTGTTTTTCCAAGAAATTCGCCTTTTCTTTCTAAGTCAATTATTTCTTTATAGATTCTACCCATGGTAATATTTTCATCTTTATGACAAGAGATATTCAGAAATCTTTCATAATGTCCAAAATCCATATCTACTTCTGTCCCATCATCAAGAACAAATACTTCTCCATGTTCTATAGGGTTCATTGTTCCTGGGTCAAAATTAAGGTATCCATCACATTTTATAGGAAATTTTTTTAATGTATCATCAACTAACAAACCAACACTTGCAAGAGCTACACCTTTTCCTAATCCTGATAAAACTCCACCAGTAACAACAATAAATTTTGTATTTTTGTCATGTATTTGCTTATGAAGTTCATTTAGTTGATCACGATACATATTATCATCTTTTTTTATTTTTTATTTAAATGTGAAGGTCACAAGAGCCAGTATACCCGCAATTTAATGAACATTGCGTACAGCCCCCAACTTTGACAATTGTCCCTTTTTTACAATTTGGACAAATATCTCCAACATTTGTGCCTATTTTTTGTTGTGGGGCATCTTTAGTTTGCGATTGTTCATTTATTGCCGTTATAGATTTTCTTTTTTTTGAAGATTCCTCATTTTTTTTTTCTTGCTCTTTGTTTAATGTTAATACTTGCGCATCTCTACTAGAGTCTCTATATACTGTAATCCCTTTACATCCAAGATCATATGCTAGTTCATAAATTTTTTTTGTGTCTTCTATTGTGAAATTTGCAGGAACATTTACAGTCTTACTGATAGATGAATCTGTCCATCTTTGAATAGCTGCTTGCGTTTTTACATGTTGTTCAGGTGTTAAGTCCATTGCAGTAACAAAATAATCAGGAAGTTTATTGTTTTTTAAATAGTCTCCAACAATAGGTACATTTTCTTCATAAAAACCTAATCTAGATTGTCTATAATATTTGAATGCATAGTATGGTTCAATACCTGTTGATGTGCCTAACATTGTACCAACTGTACCTGTTGGTGCTTGTGTTACAAGGCACACATTCCTTATACCATTTTGTTTTATTTTCTCTCTTATTTCTTTTGGCATTTCCATCATAAATCCACTTGCTAAAAATTTTTCTGCATCAAATTTAGGGAATACTCCTTTTTCTAATGCTAATTGTGAGGATGTAAAATACATTTCACAAGTGATTGTCATATATAGTTTATCAATAAATTTCATGCATTCTGGGGAACCATATTTTATTCTTAATTTAATTAATAGTTCTGCTAATCCTAATGTTCCACCACCAATTCTTCTTTCTGCTTTTTGCACTCTTTTGTTTTTTTCATAAAAATAAGGTGTAAGGTCTATTATGTTGTCTAAAAATCTAGTAAGGATCCTTGCAGAATATTTTAATCTATCCCAGTTCATTTGATAAACTGGACCTTCCTCATCTTCCCCTATTTTGTCTAAAAAAGATGAAAGATAAAGATGGCCTAAGTTACAAACACCCCATGGTGGCAATCCTTGTTCTCCACAAGGGTTTGTTGCAACAATTTTGTTGTAGTAATATGAATTACTTAATTTATTATATCTATCAATAAATACAACACCAGGTTCTGCACTTTCCCAAACAGAGGTAATTATTTTGTCCCATAATTCTCGTGCATTTATTGTTTTGTAAATTACTGTAGGGTATCCTTTACTCTTCCAAAGGTTTAAATCCCCATCCCATTCTTCATTATAGATGTCATAATATCTTTCATTTTCATAATCAGGAAATTCTAAATTCCAGATTTCATTGTTTTTTACTGCTTTCATAAAAGCATCCGAAATCAATATGGAAATGTTTGCATTTTCTAAAATTCCAGAATTTTTTTTTGCAAATATAAATTCTAGAATATCTGGGTGCCAATCATTTAACATTAACATTAATGCACCTCTTCTAGACCCACCTTGTTCAATTAATCCTGCCATATAAGAATATAAATCCCCAAAAGATACTGCACCTGACGATCTTCCTTGAACAGTTTTTACAAATGCATATTTTGGTCTTAAAGAGGATAAGGAAAATCCACAACCTCCTCCTCTTGAAAATATTTCTGTCATATATTTTAGTTGATCAATTATTCCTTCTCTTGAATCTTCAGGAGATGGTAGAACATAACAATTGTATAGTGTTAGTTTTGAAGTATACCCCAATTCACCAACATTTGCACCAGCCATTATTCTCCCAGCTGGTTGAATGTGTTGATTCTTTAGTTCACTATAAAATATTTCATACCATTTCTGTTTAAGATAATCTTCTTTTTCTACACTCGCAACAGCTTTTGCAACTCTTTTGTATGCACCATCTGCAGATTCAATTGGTTTTTCACATTTATATTTTTCTATTTCAAATTCAAAGTTGTTTGAAGGATCTGCATACGGTCCAGTTAACATATATAGTGTCAAAATGTTTTTTTCAGCAATTTTTTTTACAACACCAATATCTTTTCTTGGGAATTTAGGATCTTCTTTTGTAAGTGTAACTACAAGATCCCCTTCTTTTATATCATCATGTGATGTTTTTAAAGAATATCTGTCTAAAAAAATTATTTTCCCTAAACCAGAAAATTGTTGTGAGTTGTTTAAAATATCTATGGCTTGTTTACTTGTATTAATACCTTTTTCTTTTAGTAATTTTATTTCAGGAGAGTCCTCTGTTTTTTGTGTTGTTTCTCTAAGTTTTCTTCTTTCTTCTCTGTATAATATATATTCTTTTGCAACATTTGGAAGGTTGCTGTTCATTAAAACAAATTCAATAACATCTTGAACATCTTCTACACTTGGAACTTCTCCTCTATATTTTGATTCTAATATAAGCACAACTTTTTCAACTAATGAATCTAAGAGCGATTCATTAACTTCATCAACAGCTTTCATTGCTTTATAAATTGCATCTCTTATTTTATTTTTATTAAATTCAACAACTTCGCCAGTTCTTTTTTTTATATGCGTAATTTTAATTATTTTTGTAAGCATGTTTTATCATTCTCCATTTATTAAATATTTATGACATATAATTTAATTTATTTTATTAAATGTTTAATACCTTTAATATTCAATACCTTTTCTAGCATGGGTTTCTGGAAAATAATGTTTAATTATTTTCATTTCTGTAACTAAGTCAGCTTTGTCAATTATTGCTTTTTTTGCATTTCTTCCTGTAAATATTAGTTCTATGTTTTTTTGTTTACATTTATTTATTATTTCATTAATTGTTTTTATTGAAGCAAGATTATAATAAATAACTATGTTTATTTCATCTAAAATTAATATATCAATTTTTTTGTTTGAATTTAATATTTTTAAAACAAAATCAATACCTTTTTTTGCTTGCTTTTTGTGTTCTGGCAAAATTTTTTTGTTAATAATAAATTTTTTACAACCAAATTTTTTAAATAAAATATTCTTTTGCATTTTTAGAATTTTATCTTCTCCACTTTTTAGTTTGAAAAATTGAATGAATACAATTTGTTTATCATACCCTGTTGCACGTATTGCCAAACCAATTGCACAGGTAGTTTTCCCTTTTCCATCTCCTGTATATATCTGAAATTTTGAATTTGGTTTCATTTTTTTCTTTTTTTGTAAATATAAAATCTATATTAAATATAAAATCTATATAGTAGTATATAATTCTCTTTTTATATACTTTGATTCAATTTTATAATTTTTTAGATTGCTTTTTTTAACATACCAAAATATACATAAGTAAAATATAATATGTTTAAAAAACATTCGGCATAAATAAACATATGCAACAAAATAATTCAGAACTTATAAAAAAATTTATTAATGAACTTAATATTGAAGGATATAGCCAAAAAACAATTGAAACATATTCAATGTATTTGAGATTGTTTGAAGAATTTATTAAAAAAGATTTAAAAGAAGTAATATCTGACGATATATTAAATTATTTATCATATATAAAAACTGAAAAGAAAGCAAGTTCTGCTACAATTAATTTAATTTTATCTATTTTTAAACATTTTTATAATTCTTTTTTAAAAAGTGATTTAGATATAAATATAAAACTTCCAAAAATTCCAAAAAAGATTCCAATAGTTTTAACATCAAAAGAAATTTCTCAACTTTTAGATGCTGTTGATAATGAAAGAGATAGATTAATTATTGAGTTTATTTATTCTACAGGTGTAAGAGTTTCAGAATGTATTAATATGAAAATAAAGAATATTAATTTTGATGAGTTTACTGGGAATGTAATTAGCGGGAAAGGAAATAAAGATAGAATTATTATTATATCTAAAAAATGGGCAGAAGATTATAAAAGATATTTAGAAAAAAGAAATAAAAGAATAGATAGTGAATATTTGTTTACAAATAATGTTGGCGGAAAATTATCACCAGATACAATACAAAAATTTCTAAAAGAGTATGCAAAAAAAGCAAATTTAAATAAAAATGTTACACCACATACCTTACGGCATTCTTTTGCAACAAGCCTTTTAGAACATGAAGTTAATATAAGGTATATACAACAGTTATTAGGGCACGCTAATTTAAATACAACACAAATATATACAAAAGTTAATACTGATCAATTAAAAAAAATAGAAAATCCATTAGATAAATTATAGTTAGACCCCGTACTTCTTGTAATATTTTGTGTTTTTGTTTTACTAAATATGATTTTTGTAGATTTTATGAATGATGAATAAGTGAACATAAATTACAATTTTGTTTAATTTACAAAATAAATAGGTTTATAAATACTTTGTATAACTTCTAATATATAATTTTATATTTAAAATAATTAAGGAGGAATAAAAGATGACAATGAGAATATCTAAGTTGTTTGGTATGGATATATATCAGACAGACGCTACATATAGAGGAAAAGTACATGACCTTATATTGAATTTAGAAGAGGGAAAAATTGAAACAATTACAACACAACCATTGAAAGTTAACTCAAAGGTAGAAGCAAAGAAGATTATAACAAATTATAGTATACCATATAGTAAAGTTATATCTGTTGATGATATTATTTTATTAAACTCAGGCAATATCCCAACAAAACAAACAAAACCTAAGCCAAAAGAAGAAGATGTCAGTGAAGAATCTGAAAGAGAAGCAAATATTAGAAAGAAATATATTGGTTATAAAAGATACGCACCAAGAAAATGAAAGAATAATTCTTTCATTTTTCCTAATTCTTTAATTTAAATTTTTATATCGTTTACTTATTTTATAATTTATTTAATTAAAAGATATATTTATAAATAAATACATACATAATATAATTATACATAAGCAAATTATAATTATAAATATAAATAATACAAGAAGTGTAGGGTCTATGGTTAATAATAGTAAAAAAATAAAAGCTAATTTTGTAAAGTATAAGTTTAAATTTAATAATGATGTTAATAGAGTGTCTTATTTATATCAAAAGGTGTTTAGATCTATTTATGGATATACACAAAATGTTACAAAGAGTGATAAAAAGGTATATATTTACTATAGAAAAGGGGTAGTTAGTGATATACCATATATTAAACAAAACAAGAATACAATAATTTTACCAAAAGGTTATGAAAATAAGTTAATAGAATATTTTGAAACGGGTAAAAATCCTGCACATGATTGGAAAATAAAAGGAGATTGGGGTATTGAGTATTCTATAGATGAAATAGAGGTTGATAGTAATTCTGTAATTAAAAGTTTAGAAGATCATATTCAAAGTCTTCAAATTATTGATTCTAAGAACAATTATGCAAAATTAGTTTCTGAAATTAATAATCTTTTAGATAATAATAGTTTAGATAATAATAATCAAGATTATATTAATTATATAAATGATACAATACAAGGAATTATTAATAATGAGTGGTTTAAAGAGACCTATACAAATTCTGAAATTTTAAATGGATTTTATAATAATTATCAAAAATTTAAACAGAAATATAATTTATAATTTGTGTTTTTTATTTTTCTTTTTCATTATTTGTGTTAATTATTATTATGTTTTTTTTCCATGTCCTTTTTTTTCCTGTGTTATTTATTTTAATTAAATTTATGTCTGTTAGTGTTTTTAAATAAGGATATAGACTTTTATCATTTAGGTATTCTACATTGAATTGTAATTTTATGTTATGCTTTATTTCATCCATATCTATCCAACGATCTGTAGGTATTGATTTTATTATATGTTCTGCTTGTGTATTTTCTTTTATTTTTAATATATCCCATATTGTTGTAATGCCTTGTTGATTTATTTCAAAAGAATCTATTATTTTAGTATTGTCAATCTTTTCATAATTTTGGATTAATTGATTTTCTTTTTGATTTAATAAATTTTCTTGTTGAGTGTTGTTTTTGTTTTCTATTGCTTGTGTTGTTTGTGTATAGTAATTTGTTGAATTAATGTGTTGGGTTTTTATATTATTGTTATCATTCTGTTCTTCTTTATTTTTATTTTTAGTAAATATATTTAATATATTCTTGAAAAATACTTTAATTCCCATATTATATAAGTAATTACCGTAGTTATTTTAAACCTATCTGTAATTACTGTTATAACTATTGACCTTTTTTGGTAATTACTGTAATTAAATTGGGTTTTTGTGTAGAATATTAGTAATTACTTAATGTTTCTGTTTTTATTATATGGTATTATGTATATCTTGTTGTAATATTATTATTTTTTCAATATTTTTTTAATTTTTTTGTATCTTTTGGTGTCATATAATAGTATAAAAGAAGTAATTTTTTTGTTTTATTTTAGGTAAAGTGGTGTTTTTTTGTTTTCTTTTGTATTTAATACCTTTTTTTGCCCCAATTTTTGTAATATCCCTTGTTTTTTTCATATATTATAGTAAGTATTTATTAGATAATTGTGTCCAAGATTTCTTGTTTTTAACCTAAAAATAGTAATAGCGGGGGTTGGATTTGAACCAACGACCTTCGGGTTATGAGCCCGACGGGCACTCCAGGCTGCCCTACCCCGCTATATTTTATTTATTTAATGTGTACAACATATTTTAAAGTGTATGTTTTTATTCACAGATATATCCTTTCTTGTTGTCATTTATTTGTTTAAGTAATGTTTCTAAATTTTTAATGTTTTTACTAGTTTCTTTTTTTTGTTTTTTTAGCTTTGTTATTATTTTTTTATCTTCTAGTTCTAATGGTTTGCCACAAGTTGGGCATTTAAAATTATATTGTGCAGCAATTTCAAATGGCATATTTGAGCATTTATTTGGGCAAATAAAATAATCTCTATTTTGTTTTTCTAGAATTGTGTTTTCTATTTGTTTATATTTTGTAAATTCGTGGTCAAGTAGTTTTTCAACTAATTTTTTATATTGTATGTTCCACAGAAATTGATACATGTTTTTTTCATCCCTTTCTTTTTTATAACATGCAATTCCATAAAAATGTAGGCTATTTAATGCAGATCTAACATCTGTTATTTTTTCATCTAGTTTTTTGGATATTTCTTCTGGTGTTGTTGGTTTAGTATTCATTAGTTTTATAATGTCTACACCAACATTTCCTGCAATCTGCTTTATGTATGTGTTTGTAAAGTTATATTTTAATAATTCTTTTTTTAATTTATCCATAGTTTGTCACAGATATATATTATTAACAAACATCTTAAAAGGGGATTACTTTTTTCCCACATTTACAAGGAATTATTTTTATTTTTGCATTATTAAATTTTTCATTAATTAAACTTTCTGGGTTTAATAAATATAATAATATTGCTAATGAGGCTACTTCACTATGTGGTTGATTTGTTACTGAAATATTATAGTCTGCTAATTCATAATATTCTTTTGGAACTTTTGGCCCACCTATTATTATTAAAAAATTTTTCTTTTTTTTAATTTTTTTTAGTTCATCTATTTTATCAATTATTTTTTCTCCATACATTGTAAGATGAATTATTATTGTATTTTTCTTTTTTTCTTTTTTTATGAATTCAATAGGTTTTGATATATATTTTATATTGTATTTTCCTCCCCAGTTTTTAGAAATATTTTTTATTGTCATTATTAGTTTTTTATCATTTACACCTGAAAAATAGAATGAATCGGCAAGGAATGCTCTCCCTACTAGTGCACAATGTGTTGTAATTCTTTTATCCCTTTCTGGTCTGTGGTTTAGTTTTAACACATTTGTTTTATAAATGTTTTTAGACATATTTATTTATATAATAATATATATTTTAAATATATACGTACCAAGATTATATCAGCAACTGTCTTCTATTGTTATAAATTTAAAAGGGCTCGTAGCTCAGTTTGGTTAGAGCACAAGACTCTTAATCTTGGTGTCGTGGGTTCAAATCCCACCGAGCTCATGTGTTTTACAATATGGGTCTGTAGCTCAGTTTGGCAGAGCACCGGACTTTTAATCCGGGTGTCGTGGGTTCAAATCCCACCAGGCTCATTTGGGACCATAGCTCAGTCTGGGAGAGCAATAGGCTGAAGACCTATGTGTCGTGGGTCCAAATCCCACTGGTCCCATTTTGCAATTCTGTTTTTAAAGTGTTTTAAATATAGTGTGTATTATGCAAGATCAATTACTTACTCCTATGATGAAACAGTATCTTCAAGTAAAAAAGCAATATCCTGACGGTATTCTTTTATTTAGGGCTGGGGATTTTTATGAAATGTTTTATGATGATGCAAAAGTTGCATCAGAAATACTAAATATTACATTAACAAAAAGAGGGAAAGGCAAAACAGAAGCTCCATTAGCAGGGATTCCTTATCATTCAGTAGACCCTTATATTTCAAAACTTATAAAACATGGGAAAAAATAGTTATTTGTGAACAGATTGAAGATCCCAGATTTGCAAAAGGTGTTGTGAAACGTGCAGTTTCAAGAATTATTACACCAAGTTCTTTGTTCACAGATGCTTATGAAAATAATTTTTTGTGTTCTATTTCTTTAATTAATGGTGTTTATGGTTTTTCTATATTAGATATAACTACTGGTGATTTTAAAGTTAAAGCAATGGATGGTATAGATGAGTTATTAAATGAATTAACTTTAATTAAACCAAAGGAATTAGTTCTTACAAAGAATATTTTAAAAAATTCAGATTTAATTGATTTAATTAAAAAAACAATTCCTAATGTTATTATTAATTATTCAGAGAATATAGATGTATCTAAATCTTATGAGTTATTAAAAAATCATTTTAATTTACATAGTTTAGAAAGTTTTGGTTTAGAAAATAGGCCTGAATTAATAGTTTCTGCACAAAATGCTTTACAGTATTTGAAAGAAACACAGTTTTCTGATTTAAGTTATATTACGACTATTACTCAACTTAATACAGATAAATATTTAAAGTTAGATAGAAAAACTGCACGTCATTTAGAACTTGTGAATAATTTAAGAGACAATTCTGTAAAATATACTCTTTTCCACACAATAAATAATACAAAGACACCAATGGGACATAGGAAGTTATATTTTGATATCTTGCATCCATTTTCTGATATTAATTTTCTTAATGTGCAATTAGATTGTGTAGATGAGCTTTTTAATAATGTTTTTATGCAGCAGGAACTTTCTAATTTATTAGTTTATGTTGGTGATATAGACAAAATTATTAGTAAGATTGGTTTTGGGAATGCAAATCCAAGAGATTTAATTGCATTAAAGCAAAGTTTATTTATTTTGCCACAAATAAAGCAGGCATTATCTAAATCTAGTTCTGTTAGGTTAAAGTTTATTTTTGAGAATTTAATTGAATTGAATGACGTTGTAGATCTTTTAGAAAAAGCAATTGTTGAAGACCCTCCATTTAGTGTAAGAGAAGGTAAATTTATTAAACCTAGTTTTTCTCAAGAATTAAGTGATATCATAAATTTACATAAAACTATAAATTCTTGGTTGCTTGAATATGAAGAAAAGTTAAGGCAAGAGACCAATATTAAATCTCTTAAAATAAAATATAATAAAGTTTTTGGGTATTATATAGAAATTCCAAAGTCTCAAACAAAAACAATTCCTGATTTTTTTGAAAGAAAACAAACATTAGTTAATTCTGAAAGGTATACAACAAAAGAATTACAAGACAAAGAAAATACTTTGTTAAATACAAAAGAAAAAAGGGTTGTATTGGAGTTTGAGATTTTTCAAAGTGTTTGTAAACAATTATTGTCTTTCCAAGAGAATATTTTAAATGTTTCTAAACTGCTTGCTGATTTGGATGTGTGTTTGTCTCATGCAATTACAAGTAGTTTAAATAATTATTGTAAACCAGCATTAACAGAAAACGATATTATTTTTTTTAAAGATTTAAGGCATCCTGTTTTGGAAAAAATAATTTCTTTTATACCTAATGATTGTTATTTAAATAATACTACGCAAAGAACAATGGTAATTACTGGCCCTAACATGGCTGGGAAAAGCAGTTATATGAGAAGCGTATGTCTTGCAGTAATTCTTGGACACATTGGGTGCTTTGTGCCTTCTTCTGAGGCAATAATTGGTAAAGTAGATGGTATATTTACACGTGTTGGTGCATCAGATGACATATTACATGGGCAAAGTACTTTTTTGACAGAAATGTCAGAGGTTGCATATATTTTAAATAATGCCACACAAAATAGTCTTGTTGTTTTAGATGAAATAGGTAGAGGGACAAGCACCTATGATGGTTTGAGTTTGGCTTGGGCTATTGTTGAAGAGTTGAATAATAATATTAAATGTAAAACACTTGTTGCAACACATTATCATTTATTAAATAAAATGGAGGAGTTATATGAAGGGGTTGTAAATTATCATGTAACTGCAAAAGAAGAAGGTAATTCTTTATTATTTTATCATAAACTTCAAAAAGGCGGGATTAACAAAAGTTATGGTATACAAGTTGCAAAAATGGCAGGCATTTCAAATAAGGTAATAGAACGTGCAATGTTAATACAAAGAGATTTAGAGGAAGATGCTTTTTTGAAGACAGATACAAATGTTTCTGTTAAATCAGGTGATGCTAATAAAAAACAAGATCTGAAAAATGTTTTGTTTAAGAAAGAGCAAAAAACAATTTATGATTATTGAGAATGTATGATTCATATAAAAAAATTGTCATTAGATACAATAAATTTGATTAGTGCAGGTGAAGTTATTGAATCCCCTGCAGATGTTTTAAAGGAGTTATTAGAGAATTCTATAGATGCGGGTTCTACAGATATTAATGTTGAAGTAAAGGGGGCCGGTGTTGATTTAATTCTAATTAAAGATAATGGTTCTGGTATTTCAAAAGAGGATTTGCCATTAAGTATAGAAAGACACGCCACAAGTAAATTGTTGTCAATTAATGATTTGTTTAGTTTAGAAAGTTATGGGTTTAGAGGTGAAGCATTAGCAAGTATAAATGCAGTTTCAAAGTTGTCAATTATTAGTTCTATAGATACTTCTGGTAAAGGATATCTTTTAGAGAATGGTGTTATTAAGGAAGTTAGTGCAAATAAGGGTACTACAATCATAGTAAAAGATTTATTTTATAATTTGCCTGTAAGAAAAAAATTTTTAAAATCAAAATCTTTTGAATTTTCTAGTTTGTACAATGTTTTTTTAGCATATGTTTTATCTAATCCTAATATTAGATTTACATTTGTTTCAGAAAAAAGAAATGTGGTTTTCCCAGAGTCTACTCAAGAGAATAGATTTATCCAAGTTTTTGGGAAGGATGTTTTATCTAAAACATTGCCAGTAAATATTTCTAATGATTTGTTTAATGTTCAAGGAATAATAAGTAATCCAAAAAATTTATTTTATTACCCTACTAATTTTTTATATATTAATAAAAGGTTTGTATACTCTCCACAAATTTATAAAGCAATTGCCAGTGCATATAAAGATTATTTAATGGTCCAACAAAAACCATTTTTTGTTTTGTCTTTTATTTTAGATAAACATACTGTTGATGTAAATGTACATCCTAAAAAGAAAGAAGTAAAATTACAGAATGGGCTACTGGTTTTAATGGAATTTAAAAAAGAGTTAACAAAATTGTTTAATGAATCAAATTTTGGTGGCCAAAATAATGCATCTTATATTAAACCATTAGATAATTTTTCTATTTTAGAGAAGGCCCCTTTTTTTATAAAAGACGGGTTAGCTAATAAATCTAATATGGCTTATAATAGTTATTCTACAAATTTCTCTGCCCAAACATATTTTACAGATCAAACAGTAGATAAGCAATTAGTTTTAAATGGGCACATTATTACAAAAATTTTTGGGCAAATAGATAACACATATATACTTTGTGAAACAAAAGATGGTTTTTTAATAATTGATCAACACGCTGCTGATGAAAGAATTAATTTAGAAAAGAACAGAAAAGTTTTTGAAACAAATTTTGAAAAGCAGAATTTGGTTGTAAAGAAACCATTAGTTAATTTGTCTGATTATCAGAAAGAGATTATTACAAAGTATATGTCTATTTTTAATAAACTTGGTTTTGATTTTTCATTTGTTGAAGATAATATTTATTTGATTTCTATTCCTTCTTTTTTAAATAATTATTTTGATACCACTTTCTTTTTAGATCTGTTGGCATCATTTGAGGAGGGAGATGTAGATACAATAGATGTTGCAAAAGACAGAATTATAAAATTAATGTCTTGTAAGCAATCAGTTAAAGCAAATCAACCTCTTTTTTATCCAGAGATTGTTGCATTGATTAATAATTTAGAATCGTGTAAAGATAAAACAATTTGTGCACATGGCAGACCAACAATGATTTTTGTTTCTATATCAGATTTAGAGAAGATGTTTAAAAGAGTTGTTTAGAATCTAACTAACCAAATATATAATATTATCATTATTCCAATTAATATACACAAAATGATTGTTTCGTTTTTATTTTCTGCCATAGAGTTTATTGTGTTTGTTTCTGTTACTATGCTTTTTGTATTTGTGTTTTCTTTATATGTTATGTTGAAATATAGAGGGAATTCTCCAGTTTCTGTAGTTTTTATTTTAAAAGGGATACTTATTGTATCTCTCCCTTTTAATATAGGTATTTCTTGTGAATCCATTAAGATGTTTCCATTAAATTCTGGGATGATATATATGCTGTTTAATTCTTTTTCGGAAATGTTTCTAATTATTAGTTTCCCATTTGTTTCTTGATTTTTTATAGTGTTTGTAGGAACATCTGTGTATGCTTGTATTTTTGTATCTGGGTCTTGTATTTCAATAACTTGTTGTTTTGTATATATTATGTGTGTTTCTCCAAATTCATCAGTGTATTTTAATATTGCCCTTGGTGTAATATATGATGTTTGTTTTGTTGGTTTTATGTAATATGATAACTCTTTTGTTTCTCCTGCTTTTATTATTCCAGAATATTCTGTAGTTCCAGATATGTTTTCTAAATTTGATAGTTCTAAGAATATTTCTTTTGCATTTATTATTTCTATGTTTGCATCGTCATACCCGCTGTTTGTAACATGTATTTGAATAGTCAATATGTTTTGTGTGTAATCATATTCTGAAAGTGTTTGATAAAAATCCATTTCATTAAATTTTGGTAATAAGTAGTTCCCAATTTTACTTTCTTTTGAGATAATTAGTTCTGGCAAGAATTTGTTGTTTACACATATTGTTAGTGTGTTTTTCTTTTGCAAATTTATATTTTCTTTTTTAAATATGTTGTTTTCTTTTATATTTTTGTCTTTTATTTCTCCAATTTTTTCATTATTTAGATAAATGTTTATTTCTACGCCTGAGTTTATTGGTATATAATTTTTTATTTTTATTTGTGTTACAAATGTAGCATTTTCTGTTGTGTTTAGTTCATTAAAATCATAGTTTTTACATATGTTTGTGTCTTTTACAAAACTAAAATCATTCTCTCCTAGTTCATAAAATGTTTTTTCATCTATACTTGCAGCGTGTATGGTGCTTGTAAAAAATATGAGTGTAAATATAATTAATAATATTTTATTTTGGTTTTTCATAGTTTTCCCTCATAGATCTGTTTTTGTTGTGTTGATGTGATTATGATTAATAATATATAATAACAAATATATTTAAAAATTGAATTTAATATTTGGTTTTAGTAAATTTATGTGTGTCTTATTACTTTCATTCTTTTTTCTTGATAGTCTATCTTTTTTTTCTTTTTTGAGTTGTCTACTCTAAAAAAGAAGTACATTATCAAAAAAATACATAAAATTATTCCGACTGTTGCAATTTGAATGTTTTTTTGATTTTTTTGTGGTTCTTTTACTGTTGCATTTGATAATAATGAAATTGCAGTTAAGTATTTTCCTTTATTATATTCTTCTTTTGCATTTTCTATTAATGTATCTATTTCTTTATTTTTGTAAATTTTGTTTTCTTCAATTTTTTTGTCTATTGTTTGTTGTGCATCTTTCTTTATTTGATTATATCCTTTTTCTAATAGGTTTTTCTCCTCATATATCTCTTTTAATCTGGTTGTTGTTTCTGGAGAGATTGCATCTATTATTTTTAAATATTCTTTTTTTGAGTATGCTTCTTTTAATTCAGTAAGTTCGTTGTCTAATGTTGCTGTATCTAGAAATTTGATTTTTTTTTCTAATCGTTCTGCATCTGTTGTTGTAATTGGTGGGAAGTAGTTTATGTCATATATTTCTTGAAGTGTATATTCTTCAAATATATAATACACTTTTTCTATTAGTTCGTTTATTTCTTTTACATCCAATCCTTCCATAATTTGTGTAATTTCTGAATATATTCTTTTTGCATTTTTTTCTATCTCTCCATTTATTTTTTTATCTATTTCTGGAATTAATGTCTCTTCTTTTTTTTCTATAAGTTCATTGATTAGTTTGTTGGTTTCAGGGGAGTTAAGATCATATTCTTCTAAAATATTTTTATAATACACTATATTTTTGTCTATATTTTGTTTTGTTTCTTCAATTTTTTGTTCTTTGTTTGCTTCTTGTTTTAATTTTATGTTTAATATTTTGTTGTATGCCTCTTGTATGTTGTTATATTTTATTTCATCAATTCCATTTATTTCTTGTTTGTCTTCTGTTGATAAATTCATTTTGTTTAATTCTTCAAGTGTTATAAAATATTGCTCTTCAATTGTTTCTAGTTTTTGTTCTAGCGTTTTTATTTCTTCTATTTTTGGTTGATTGTTATATATTTGTTTTATTTCTTCAATTGTGTATTGTTCTTTCCACTGAATGTTTTTAGATTCTTTAAAATATTCATTTGCTAGATTTTGTATTTCTTTGAATCTTGAATTTTGTAGCCTTGTTATTTCTGCGATTGTTTGATTTATTTCATTAATGATGTCGTCTGTATTTTTTAAAATTTGTATTTCATATGTTTTTGCTTCATTAGGATTTATTTCAATGTTTATTCTTATATCTCCTTCAACGTTTATGGCATCTTTAGTTTTGTTGTTTTCTTTTAATATAAACGTGTCTTGTAGATTTAGTTGATATATATCTATTTCTCCTGTGATTTGTTTTTCATAATTGTTTTTTATAATAAATTTTTCTTTAATAATGTATCTTTCTTTGTTTAGGTTTTCTATATTTTGTAATAGGTTTGTTTTTTCTAATAGTTTTTTTGTATAATATATTTTGTTTTCTTTTTGAGTAATGTATGTTATTTCTTCTCCATTTATATCTACTTCTTTTGAAATTAATTGTATATATTCTCCAATGTATATATGGTCTTTTATGCCAATTACTTGATTTTTTATTGTTGTTTCAAGTAAGCATTCATTTAATCCCAAACTAATTATTTTTGTTGTTATTTCTTTTTTGTTTGTGTATGTTATTTTATAGTAATTTTCTCCAGGGTATAGTGTGGTAATTACAAGTTTGTTTGTTTTTTTAATAATCTCATTTCCATTTATTTCCAATTCATTATATTTTATGTCCGGTGCAATTGTGATGTCATTTAATTCAAATGAGAATAGGTTTTTTATTTTTAAATAATATTCTCCATTTAAATATGTTATTTCATAATTGTTTTGGATGTGTTTGTTTTCTTGTATTTTACACAGTTCAATTAGTGCTGTGTATATATCCGTCTGTTCTTGTATTTTTTTGTCAATGTCTAATATTTTATCTATGTTTGTTTCTTTTTCAATTTTTTTAATTTTTTCATTATGACTTATTATTTCTTGAATGTTTAAATAGTCATCATTATCTATTGCACTTTCCAGTTCATATATTATTTTTTTGTTTTTTGTTATAAGTTCTTTTAATAACTTTATTTTTGTATAGTGTTCTAGTTTATAGTTTAAATTGTTTATTATTGATTGACATTTGTTATCGTCTATTTCTTTTATATAAATCCCGTTTAGTTCTTCAAATAATCCTGTTTTTTGTAATTGGTCTAGTTTGTTTACACAATCACTAATGTTTAGATTATTTTTTATTTGATCACATATCTCTTTTTTATTTAAGTTATTGTTTTCTTTCTCATAGTTTTCAATTAAATAGTTTAAATATATGTTGTTTTTTTCTTTTGCATTTTCTATTATATTGTTACATTCTGTTGTTTCTTGTGTGATTTTTTCATTTAAATTAATTTCTTCTATTTTGTTTTTTTCAATATCTATGTTTATATCTTTTAGTGTTGCTAAATATTCTCCAAATGTTAAATTTTTGTATTCAAATAAATATTTTGAATTTAGATATTTTTGTTTTGTTTGTTCATCAAGGTAGTTTTGATTGTCATAGATGTATTTTTCTAAGTTAGTTATTTTGTTGTATATTGTATCTAAATCAGTATTTATTTTGTTAGTGATTGTAATAAATTGTGTGCTTAGTGAGTTTTTGTTTCCAATGATTCTATCAAGTGTTAAATAAAGATTATAGTTGTCCGCCTTTTCTAAGTTTATATTTATTTTTTTAAGTGTTGTTATGTTTGAAAATTTCCCAAATGCATATGTTATAGATGGTGTAATAACAGGAACAACAGCATCACTTGACGCTTGTGTTGATACATTTAAGTAGTATGCCATTAAATCAAAAAATGTTATGTTTGCCAAATATGTTTGTTTAAATCCTAGTTCTTCTGCTATTTTATGTAGTTGTTCTATTTCTGTTTTTAGATCTTTTGTATATGTTTTGTTATTTGATGTTGCTTTTAGTTCATTTAGGTTGTCGTTTATTAAAATATAGTCATTGTATATTTCTTCTTCTGCAATTTTGTCAATGTTTTGTGATTGTAAGTATATTGCATAATCTTTTAGTAATATTATACTGTTTGTTGTGGATTTGTCAATAAATGTAAAAATGTTTGAAATGTAAAAAAATAAATCATTACTTTTGTCTACCATGTCGTTTGCATCTTTCCATTTTTCGCAACCAGTGTTTATATAATCTATTGTGTCTTTGCTTTTGTTGAAGTAAACAATTGCTGATGCAAGGTTGTTTTTATAAATTAGTAATTCATTGTGTATTTCTTTTGTTAAGTGTTCAGAAAAATAAATAGTTGGTGTTTCTTCCATACATTTATTTTGTGTGTTACATGATGGAATATCTGTAGATGCATAATGTGTTATTGCAAGACAAGCTTGCCTTTCTTGTGTGGATAATAAATTAAAACATCCGCACAGGCAACACAGGAAAAGAAGAAATATGTATATAAGATAGGTATTTTTTCTTTGCATATTTTATTGTTTATGCAAAAAGTTTTAATACCATTTTCTTATAATTATATTTTAGTTAATTAAAATCTAACAATTCCATTTGCATTAATTGTTACTATTTTATATTTTATTTTTCTTTGTTGCAATACTGCTAATATGGCACAATGTTCTTTTCCACTTCCTGAATGTAGATTTAATTCTAGTTCTGTAATGTTTTTTGGAAGTTTTTTATCAATATCATCCATTATTTCACTAAATCCTTTTCTTGGATCAATGATTATCCAATTTACTTTTTTGCTACAGTTAAATTTGTCTTGTGCCCATTCGTTTGATATTAAATATACATTATCATAATCACTATTATCAATAATGTGTGCAACTTGCCCCCATGTGCCTTTCCCTTTACTTAATACACCTAAAAAAGTTTTCATAACACCACCTTATATTTTTACTTTTTTTTCAATATTTTTTAGTAGTTCAATAAATTGTTTTCCTTGTTCGTCTATTGCATATATTTCTATATTGTTAATAGTTGTTTTTTTTATAAAGTTTGTTTCTAATAATATATTTAATATATTATATAGTGTGGTATTATTTTTAAAACTTGCTTTTCTTTTTAGATCATAAATATTTTGTGATGTTTTATATATTTCTTCTAATATATTTAGCGCTTGTTTGTTTTCTAAGAATATGTATAATTTAGGATTTCTTTGTAATATTCCAAATAGTTTTTCTGTTTCTATATCCATTTTCCCACACTATATTTTTTTACTCATATATGTTCCATCTAAATAATATTTTTGTTTTATAAAATATTCTCTTACACCAATTCCACTGATTACTGTTATTTTTTCATAATTATTTTTTTTTGCAATTTCTTCTGCAGTTTTTAGAAGTTTTTTCCCAATTCCAATGTGTTGTATATTTTTTTCTGTAAATTCTGTTGTTTGCCCATATACATGAAGTTCTCTAACTATTGCTGTTTTTTTGTTTATTTGTTTTATGAATGGTTTATATGGAAATCTTAATCTAATAAATCCTAAGAGATACCCTTCACCTTCTGCATATATAAAATATTCTGTTCCATTTGAAGCAGTATATTTTATTTTTTTAATTACATATTTGTTTATTTTTATGTTTTTGTGTGGTTCTGAACATCTTATACAGTTGCATTTTTTTCCTTGTTTTTTTAATTCGTTTTGTACAAATTGTCTTATGTTGTTATATTTTGTTCCATCTATTATTTTTGTTGTTGGGATGTCTCTCTGTATCCTCATTATTCTTATCCATTTTGGAACAATTTTTTTTATATCTACAATTAACGATACCATTTCATTAATGGTGTATGGTTTGTATTCTCCTGCCCTGTACATTTTTTCTAATTGTGAATTTTCTATGACTGCACAAGGATATATTTTGAGCATATCAGGGCAATATTCTTGATTTGTAAATATTTCTTTAAATGATTCTAAGTCTTTTTCATAGTTGCTTCCTGGCAACCCTAACATCATGTGATACAATACTTTAAATCCAGAATCTTTTAATAATTGTGTTGCTTCTTTTATTTCTTTAACACCATGACCTCTATTTGTTATTTTGTGAATTTCATCATGTGTAGTTTGTACACCTATCTCTATTCTTGTTGCACCATAACTTCGTAGTCTTTTGATTATTTGTTTGTTACAATAGTCAGGTCTTGTTTCAAAAGTTAATCCTACAATTCTTCTTTTTGAGTATATTGCTTTTTTTTGTAAGTAGTTTAAATTTTTACTTTTTGAATCAGTTATTGCTTGGTATATTTTTATCATAAATTGTTTTTGATATTTAATAGGTGTGGCAGGAAATGTTCCACCCATTACAATTAGTTCTATTTTGTTTGTAGGGTGCCCTGTGTTTTCTAATTGTTTTATTCTTGATTTTATTTGTTTGTATGGATCATAGTTGTTTATTTTTCCTCTCATTGATGCAGGTTCATATCCTGTATAACTTTTTGGTATGTTTTTAAATGTTGGGCAGTAGGTGCATTTTCCAGGGCATTTGTATGGCTTGGTCATTACTGCAATTATTGTTACTCCTGATAATGTTCTGTTAGGTTTAGTTATGAATGTTTCTGTTGGTTTGTTGATGTTTAATGCAAGAAGAATATCTGATGTTAATGGAAGTTTTTTTAAATGATATTTTTTTGCGAATTCCCCTTTTTTAATTTGAAGTTCTTTTTTGGTAATTGTGTTTAGATTAATGTCTTTGAAAAATTCATGTATTCTATTTATATCTTTTTTTTCCATAAGTTAGTTATTTATATATGTGCTAGTATTTTATTAAAAAAGTAAATTGGTAATGTATTTACATTAAATAAAGGATAATAAAAATTATTTGTCCCATATTCTCCAGTTATTGTTTTTTCTGTTTCAATTTGTACGTCATATATTATTATGTTTTCTTTATTTGTTGTGTCATATCTGTTTTCTTTATTAAAATATTTTGTAAAGATATATATTGAAAAATTAGTTTTCCCAATTTCTTTTGGGTTTATTTCATAGGTTATGTCTGTTACACTATTTGGTTGAAGTGTATAGTATTTGTATTTTTTTACATTTTTGTCATTAAACCAATATTCTGGCAAGTCAGAGGATACTATTATTTTTTTTGTACTTATTGATTTATTTATAATTTTAAAAGAAAATGTTTTTGTTTCATTATATTTTGTATATGTGTTGTATGGTTCTAGTACAGAATAGATTACATTATTTGTAATATTTACATTTAAGTTTAGTTGTTTTTGTTTATTTTCTCCAGTTAATATAATTTTTATTGTGTACGCTCCTGAAAGTTTATCACTAACTTCTATAGTTGCAAATATACTTTCTTTTGTTTTTCCTTGGTTTTGGATAGATATTTCATTTTGTTGTGTAGGGTCTATTGTTATTGTATCATATCCTTCTTCTTTGTTTACTAAAAAACTAACTAAAAAATATTCTCCTGGTGACGCATATCCAAGATCAAGTGTGTCAATATTTGTTAGATCTTGTGTTATTGGTTCTAACATTTCTAATGAGTATGTTTTATTGATTGTTAGTATAAAAAAGCATATAATTAGTCCAAATAATAGTTTGTGTTTCATAGTTTCCTCTTTTGTTTTTATTTTAAATGATTATATTTTAAATGATTATAAATATAAATTGTATATGTTAATATATTATACATTACTAAACAATTAAAAATATATGTTATATGTCTACAGACAATAAATTAAATTCAGATTTTTATATGGTGCATTCTGTTAATCAAAGATATAATATGACTCGTATGCATCATATCTCTAGATTAAAAAAAGAAATTAGTGAAGGGCGTGTTGATGTGCAAGTCATTCCATTTTTATTGAAAGTGTCGGAGTTGCCTGATATTTTTACTGCAAGTAGTTGTGCAGGGCGAATTATTTTGTTGTCAACAAATAAATATGAAGATAAGAAAATTAGTACTTTTTATAAAAGGTACCATAGAAAAATAACATTTTCTGAACTTAAAGATGATTTACAGAAATCCACTCAAAAAGAAATTTGGTTTAAAGTGGAACCATTTATTTTTCATTTTGGTACAAAGGATTTTGATAAAGCAAAAGAAATTTTGTGTTTAGCTCAGCAAATGGGTTTAAAGAAAACAGGGATTATAAGTGTTACACAAGGAAAATATATTGTTGAAGTAAATTCTACTCAATATTTGTCTTTGCCATTAAAAGTAAATGGCAAAACAATTGTAACTGATATGTTCCTAAAAATTATTGTGAATAGAGCAAATACAAAATTAACTCAAAATTATGCTCGTTTAACCCTTTTTGAAAAAAAGTTTTTGAATAAATTTGGGAGATCTAAAAAATAATATTTATTTTTTATTTTTTTTAATTGTTTTATTATCTTGTTTTTTTGATTGATTTATAAATTCTTGAATTAATGGTAAGTATTGTTCTAATTGTTTTTCAGATAATCCTTTTTCTATTTCTGTTATTTCTTTTGCAGGGTTGTGTATTGATGAAATGTTTGATGAGATTTTGTTTAAAATGTTTGTTAATTCTAATGGGAATATTATTTTTGAAGATTGCCCCTCTGCCATTTTTTCTAATGCTTTTATATAATAATATATTACTGCTTTTTCTGATAAGTTTTCTGTGGCTTCTTTTACTGCTTGTATTTTTGCTTTTTCTCCTTCTGCCAGTTCATATATTGCAAGTTTTCTTTCTACTGCTGCTTTTTGTTCATGCATTGCAGTTATGATGTCTTCAGGGAGTTTTATTTCTGTGATTTCAACAGATTGTACTTTTATTCCCCAATCTTTTGAAACTTCGTCAAGTCTACTTTTTAAGTTGTCATTTATTTTTTTAATGTTTTGTATAACCTCTGATGAATTTAGTTCCCCAATTACATTTCTTAATTCTGCAATTACAAACAATGTTATGGCTTCTTTGAGTTCTTCAACTTTTATAACAGAATTTATTACACTTTGTTTGTCTTCTTTAACAGAAACGTAAACGACACTATCTATTTTAAGTTCTATATTATCTTTTGTGAGTGCAATTTGTGGTTGTGTATCTATTACTTGCGTTCTTAATGACACAATTTCTGCTTTTTCAATTCCTGGGATTATAAATCTCCATCCAGGATTAAGAACTCTTTTTAGTTTTCCAAATCTAAAAACAACTGCTCTTTCATATTCTTTTAGTTGTATAATTATTTTTAGTTTAAATAATAAAAATATTATTAATATTATTCCAAGGGTCCATAGAAG
>ERZ795051.857-NODE-857-length-43531-cov-18.818406_pt1 | contig 43531 bp, 48 predicted proteins | sample MGYA00375135_ERZ795051 | MGnify/ENA primary metagenome ERZ795051 (study PRJEB30180, sample SAMN05720222) | activated sludge metagenome | isolation source: Anaerobic digester | place: Japan | collected 2015-05-26 ... | reverse complement strand
CGCAACAAACAAACCCAGCAAAGTAAAACTCATTAAATTGAAACGGCACTAGTTCCTTGGTGATCTCATTGACCTTTGCAAACGCCTGATTGAAGTAGATGACGGGCAGCGCCAGCGTCATATCGAGTAAGACCAAGTCATGCGGAGCAGCAATCGCTAACTCCAGTTCACGTCCCAGCATCAAGGCTCTCAGGACGGTCTGAGTGCCATCGTGATGGACCTCGGCTCGAACAAACGTTCGATGACGCGGAGCATCCCAGTGCCGAGTCTCACTCGGCGGGGTAAGGCCTTCAACAGCAACGGCTGCAGCCGCAGCGAGATCAGCCGCCAACAAACGCTCGATGGCATAGGAGCCATCCGTAGCACAAGTCGTCGGTATGTGGGGGCTGGGCAAGTCAGACTCATGGCCAACAAGTCGGGCATCATCAAGTTTTTTCCGAAGGCTAGCTTTCTCCTGTTTGATACGGGTGAAATCCCCGAGTAGATGCGTGCCCACTTGGGTAGCGCCAGCGAGTACCTCTTCCACCAAGCCTGCCGGTAGATCAGCGAAAGGTCTTGCAGCGCCAGAGACATCAAGCGATCCAGCCATCACCGTGCCCTCCAATCATCAGGTGTCCAGAGCCGGTACGATTCAGGTTGGAAGCTTCGGAACTCGGGACACCTTGCCGCCCTGGGAAGGAACCATCGCTCACGGAATGCGCTCCATACTTCAGCCTCGGTTAGATTGAAGAACCGTGGGCGAGTCGTCTCTCCACGCAAGAATGCTAGTGCGTCGTGGCCGAGCGGAGCACCGTAGATCTCCCGCTGAATGCCATGGTTCCCCAAATTGGTTGATAGGCCAATCCGAGACAGTACCTTTCGGATTACCTCTCGCTTGTTGCGGAATCCGTTGCCCCAAGGCTCTTTCTTGGCCGTTGCTTCGCACCATCGTTCGGCATACGCACGAATGTCTGCATAGACGCCGTTTGAGAAATGAAACTCTCCCCACCCCTATGTGGTGCCGATGCGGTGCCAATATTCTGTCCCGTTGATCCGTAGCCGGTTGTATAAAGATGATCGTCCGAGCGCCGACGTGGTAGTGATCAAGACCAAATAGGGCTTGCGCACCGCGCCACTAATCACTGCCTCACGCCCACCGTACCGGCTTCGAAACGCCTTACGGACGGTGTCGGTCATCGCAAGCATGGCCACGAGCTTCCCGCACAGCAGGTTGCTGTAGGGTGGCACCGCGCCCAACACAAAAGCGTCCATTACATGGTAGAGGCGTTCCTTCTTCGTCTTAGCATCCCAGCCGATCCATTGATCACGTGCGCGGAGCGAATACACCGGATCACCGAGCCCAAAGATACCTATTAGTTTTCCATTGCTCTGATCCTCCACCAGAAAACGCAGTCGTCTGCCATAGCCCGAAGAAACGGGGATGCTCCAGTGAAGACAAACGTAGCGAAACAGCAGTTCGTCTTCCGTATCGCGTTCAACCTGAATCAACTTCGGTTGAACCTTGTCCACCACCACATCGTCGCCTGCTGCGATGCGATTCAAGAGCTGGTCCTCGTACTTGATCAGCCGTGGCCGAGCTTCTTGACGCTTCTTCATGCAGGCCATTTCATTGATGCGTCGAAGATCATCTTTTGTGGTATCCTCAGGCAGAGCAACCCGACCATCACGCACAACGTAGCCCTGCTTTCGCAGGCTACGAAGAATGTCCTTTCGCAACGTGACTTTGTCCTTTGCTCGCATAGATGCCTGCCGCTACTCACGTAGTCTGTTGCTGCATGATGATCGAGATGTAGTCGTACTCTGCCGAGCGCTCTGGAAAGACAATGTGTGCCTGAGTGAACTTCTGCCTGTCCCAATTGCCGTCGTCGTACCTGGTGCGGAGATTTTCGAACGGCGTGGCGGAAACGATGAACGAATCCAATACGATGTCTTTGGTCCCAGTCCGCTTACACATGGCCGCCGCCAAACGCGGAAGTGCTTCGTGCAGTCTGACCTTGTCGTCATGTTGGTACGCCTCGGCATGGAGCATTCCATGCGGTTCGACAAAGACAATCCGCTGGGCATTGTCCCTCTTGACCCACAGGATGAAGTCTGGGTAGAAGCCTCGCTTCTCGAAGAAGCCGATGCCTTTCCCGCGACTGAGGTTCCGCAGCAAGAACACTTCGGCGTCCGCCAGCAACTTGTTCTTCTCGACGCGGCAGAAGGCCCTCAAATCCTCGACAAACTGCCGCTCGCTATCATTCAGACCCGGCGGCTCGCTGCGCACTTTGTCCCCACGTTCGATCAGCAAGGGCTGATAGAGATGACGGTCAAAGTGGATCGTGGGTAGGTCGCGGAGGTCTTGCTTATAGATATCATCGCCCTCATCAATGAACTTCTGGATCGCCGTAATTAATTGCGATTCGCCTCGGGCAACCTTAATGGTGTAGTCTTGGAAATTGGCGTCACCACGGTCCAGCGGGCGGTAGACCATGTTCTCGGAATCCCATCGCTCTTGCTGGTTGCGATAGAACTTCTCGACGTACTTGCGAAGAATAGTCAGGACTGCCTCGTTGAGTAGGGCAGTGTCCGCAAAAGACTGGGGCGCGACGACGGCTTCATCGGCAATAAGGCTGTAGAGCCGCGTGGGTTCCCTAGAGGACATGATGGCCCGGAGCACGTCTGGACGAATGGCCAGGTTGTGCATGCCCGCACGCTCTTTGTACTCCAACAGATCGATGTAGACCTTCTCCCAATCAACGAGTGCCAGGCTCTCATCGGGAATGGGGCGTTCCCGACCAGCCTTCACTGCCGTCGCGGTCAATCCATTGGCACCGCTCTCCAGCGTCTGGACCTTCAACGACATATCCACTCGCACTCGGATGCTGTGATCAACATCGAGCAGAATATCGGTTTCATCAATGAAGCTGCAGCCATCCGGAACACGCGGTACCACCAGTCCTTGATTAAGGAAGTCATCATTCGCTCGGATGGGTAGGGGCAACTCCATATCACCCTGCGTTTCGACGCCTTCCTTCTCCAAGTACTCGCGAAACTGCGACATGTAGTTCGCCCGGACGGCGAAGATGTTGAGCGTCTCCAACAGCGGAACGTATTGAGGGTGGCTGCCATCCAAGGCCGAGCTTCGCTTCAACGTGAAGTCCTTACCTCGCAAACGTACGCCGCGCCCAAAGAGCTGAATGATCTCCGAGCCTTCTTTGCGGCCGATGTTCAGAAGGCCCATGTTCGATACGCGCCAGGAGTTCCAACCCTCCATGAACTTCTTCGCGCCGATCAGAATCTCGATGGTCGTATCGGGATCGTTGATTCTCTCGAACAGCGAGTCTGCAATGGCATCTTCCTCAAGAACGATGCCGGAGTCATCGTCTTCGACGAGCTTCTTGAACGTGCTAGTGTCGCCGATGTAAATCAGGCCGAAGTACTCCTCCGCGCCGCTCGCTTTTAGTCCTATCTCGCCGGTGCGACCTCGCAGGTCGTACAGATGTAAGCCGCCGCCTACTGGCGTATGGAGCACCTTGACCAGAATATCCTGGTAGGTTGCCTCGGCATCCCATCCGGCCTCTCTCAGGTACCGGAACTTGTCGGCGAACACGTCCTGGCCGTTCGCGTCAACCAGGCCGGTCTTGCCTTCCAAAAGCTTGTTGATCGCCTTCACCGCCCAGCCGCGTTTGTTCTCCAGCAAGTGATGCAGGAACCTCACCACGGTCAGCACGTCGCTCCGCTTTTCCTTGTCCTCGGTGTAGACTGCATTCACGCTGCTACCGACAAACACCCAAAGCGGCTTCTCCAGGTTGTACAGCCGCAGGTCTTCCCCTTGCTCATTGAAGACGCGCTGCTGCTCATAGAACGACAGCAGATTGCCGAGAAGCAGCATTTCGGTCTTGTCCTCAGTGGTCTCTTCTTTCAGGTTCAGGATACGAAAATCTTTGCCGTATCCGTCGCCGTGAAAGTACCGATACGAGTAGTCGAAGACGATGGCCTTGCCATATTCCGCAGTCAGCTCATCGTTACGCGCCGCTGTGAGGGCTTGGCCGAAGGTGGCGCTGTATTCGAAAGTGAATCCCGTCTGTCCCAGCGCATCACGGAAACTCCTCCAGGCTTCACCGCCTGATCCCTTATGGCCCTCGTCCACAAAGATCAGGTTGTTGCCTTCGAAGGACTCGACTGGGACGCTCAACCCGCCGCCGCGCTTCTCCTCGACCAGCTTGGTGATCTCGATGACCCGAACGGTGCCTCGTTCGACCATGCCGAGACCACTTTCGTTAAGGTCGAACCGACGGCAGGGGATGTTTGACGCCGTCATTTCTTCGATGTGCTGCTCACTCAGCCCTTCGTTCGGAGTGATCAGCAGGATGTTGTCCAGCGGCAGGTTGTTGTAGCGAAGGAACTGCCGGTAATTGATGTGCATGATCAGCGTCTTGCCGCTGCCGGTTGCCATCCAGAAAGCGAGCTTCCTCAGGTCCGACTCCGTGAATTCCGCATCCTTGGTATCTCCGGCGCTCTTCGCAGCGTTGCGCTTTTCGACAAAGCCGTTGAGCGCCCTCAGAAGCTCCCCTCGCCGGTGAAAGTAGGTGTCCAGGAATATCTCCGTATAGAGCACCGCCAGGTACTGGAAATAACGCAGCGTGACCGGCTCAGGGCGGCCGGCGTTGATGGCCCGGAGGTGTTCACGGATATTGTCGTCGTAACGGGCCAGGTCAGCCGCATCGATCTTGACCTTGTCCCCACGGGAGATGAGCTGGTGGTAGATATAGCTGCGTCCCGTCGCGTCGAATCCCTCCGCCGCATTGCGCAGATCGGCCAGCAAATCGCGGTTCTGATTGTAGCCCAGCAGATCGTTCAACCATGCCAGCAGGACCAGCCGCTGCTCCAGTTTGACATATTGCGGCGTGCCGGAAGTGCTACCGGCGTTCCCAAGGAGTGTTTGCGTCCGTCTGGCCATCGTTTACGCCTCCACCGTCGAGAACATCCGGGCCTTGAACACGGGTTCAAGCGCCCTGGCGTTGGGGATGAATGAATCGCCGTTGACGAAGACCTCGTCTGCGCCTTCCGTCAGCTTCTGGTCGGCCACGAACTTCTTGTCGCGTTCCAGGTCCTTCTTCTGCCAGCCGTCCGTATCGCGCCAGATCACGACAACCTGGCGGTGGTCAATCCTGCCGCGGTACACGAGGTATCGCCGCCCGTCATCGTCGTACACCTTGCGCGTGCTGACATGCAGGCCGAGCAGGTAGTTGAACGTCTCCGGCACGTCAACGATCCTGTCGACGGATTCGCCGTTCTTCATCACGGTCAGTTTGTAGGCGAAGGGGCGGGCCAGCTTCTCGACGTTCAACAGCGTCTCGCTCTTGCGCGTCTCCCACTTGAGCATGTACTTGAGCAGGTAGTCGTCAAACTTCAGCGCGCCCTGGCCCGATGCGTCATCGAAGGAAATGTTGTTCAGTGCGTCCTCGTAGCTCTCCAGCCGAATGTACTTCACGATCCGGGGGCTGCGCTCGGCCTCTTCCGCTGTGGCCAGCCGTTTCGGTTTTCCGTCTTTCCATTCTGGCGCGAACGTCACCTTCTTGATGCGCGGGAGTGTCACCGTCTCAAAGTACGCGCCCATCTCGACCAAGATAAACTTGCGTCTTCCTTCATCCTCCCGGTTGAGATTGATGACGGCATGTCCCGTTGTTCCCGAACCTGCGAAGAAGTCGCATACGAATCCGGAAGTACCTGACATGCCAGCGACACGCAAGCTGTCTTCCACTGCGAAGACAGATTTGGGATACGAAAACACATTATATCCCGTAAATAAATTCTTTATGACACCCGTACCGTGCTCTGTTGCAGAGTACTTTGCATCGATCCACATAGTGGTTGGCAGCACACCATCGTCACTTGGCCGAAACTTGTAGTAGACGGTGATTGTTCCATCAGCCTCTATGGCCTTGTAATTCGTTGGGTTATTCTCGATGTTGTCCGGGCTTCCGCGCCAGGTGCGATCAGTGCCTTCGTCGTCGACAGGGTAGACAACCTTCTCGCCCTGCCTGGGTTTCTCCTCTACTCGCCATACTCTGTCATCATCATCCCATTTCATCTTTGGAATGCGTACAGATTCGCCCGCAATGTAGATTGGATAGTAGAGCGACGGCCTATTCCATCGTTCCGAATTGGAGCCTCGCTTGCGAAATAACTCCCACATGTAAGGACCGAAGTCGTCGGTATGGCGATAACGTGCCGCTTGTTTGTCGGTACGTGGTAGCTTGCTCATCGTCGATTCTGGAGACCGAGTGGCAAAGATTGCGTATTCGTGGGATTGAGCGAATCCCGACGGAACTGGCCTGCCGGATGGATTGCATCGGATCGCAACAGTGCCAGCAATGCTGTCCTTGCCCAGAATGCGCTCAAGCAGGAAATACAGCTCTCTGTACTGATAGTCATCAATTGTCGCACACAAGACGGAATCTCGTGTTAGTAGCGACTTAGCTGCCGCAAGGCGGTCCGCCATCATGGACACCCAGGATGAACTACGATAGTTGTTCTTGTAAAGAATCGGCCCCGCGTCAGTGTTATATGGTGGGTCAATATAGACACAGCGAACGCCATCGCGATAAGTATCGGTGAGTAAGTGCAGCGCCTGCCAGTTTTCGCTGTGGACCAATAGTCCATCAGTAATGGCGCTTAAGTCGGCAAACGATGCCAAGAGCCGATCCACAAAGTCGGCGGTGAAGTGCTTCGTATCGAGCACCAGCGTGAGGTGTGCCTTGAGGAATGAGATCCGCCTGTCCTTCTTGCTCTTGCCGTTGGTGAATAGGTCGGAGTGCTCCTCGTCGATGTAGAACAGCTCTTTCCATTCGGCCCACTGAGCGTCACAGGCGGCGATGTCGGGATAGAAGCTTTCGTCGATGGTGCCGACCGTGATGCAGTACTGCGTTTCGGTGATGAACTTCCGCTTCTCCCAGAGCATCTTCTGAAAAGACTCGATCTGGTCGAGAAAATCGATGATCCGGCTGCCAACGGCCTTAATCACCCGCATGATCTGGAACCAACCCTCGCAGCGGTCTTGACCCGCAGCTTCGATCTCATCCAGATTCAACACTTCGTTCTTCAGGTAAAAGTCCAGTTCTTGTGAGAGAAACCCTTTGAGATCCTTGTGAATAAAGAAGTCAGCCGTGTTTCGCCGCGTGTATTGCCGCAGATGATGTTCGAGGAAGCTGACCGGTTGGCCGTCATTGGTTTTGCGCCGCTCGGCGGTGAGGGCCAGGAGGGCCTTGTCCGCCTTTTTCAGTCGCTTGGGGATCGAATCTAGGGCGTCGGCGATGATCTTGTCCTGCTGGTTCTTGGTGCCGTAGGTGACGGCTTCCTGATCGTTAAGTGGACGATACTCGAAGGGAATGACCAGTTGGCTGGCCTTCTCATCCCAGTCGACTTCCTTGACGCGAGGAATGAAGAACCGCTTGTCGCCTTTGACGTTGTTCTGTTCGACGTTGGCGGCCTTGATCTTGAAGTGGACGGTCACACCGTGCGATGTGAAAGAGTAGTCGTGAAAGTGCTCGGCGGTTTTGACGTAGTACTGGTCATGGTTTGCCCAGTGCAGGTAGACTTCCTCGCCGTTGTAAGGGATGGCGTAGCGCTGCCGCTTCGAGTAGCGTCGCTTCGAGATGAAGTCCCCATCCTGGTAGTAGCGGCTGAAGAAGGTATACAGGTGGTTGAAGATCGTGGCTTCGAGGGCTTCTCGCCCACGCCCGCCGGCGGCCTTGTCCTTGAGGTCGAGGTATTTCCTACCCAGCGGCGTGCCATGGTACGTCTCTGCCAGCTGGCCGTCGGCGTCAAGTGCGTCCTTGCCCAGTGACTCGGTAATCTGCTTTGCGACCTCGGCAAGCTCCTTGGCGGCCAGCGACTGGTCCGCCAAGACCCCGCGATCTAACTCGTCGGCGATGGCCTTGGGCAGGTCGGTCGAGATGAACTTCTCGATCACGTCCCGCTTATAGTTCATGATGCGGTAGATGCCGAAGTCGAGATCGGCGCAGTCGAACTGGAAGAGCTCGCGCAGCAGGCTCTGAAACTTCTCGCGGTACTGGTCCATTGTCGTCATTCCTGTTCACCTGAGATTTCGGAACCGCTTTGGGCCGGTCCGTTCTGAACCCAACGGTCGATGGCGTCCTTGTGGAATCGCCAGCGCTTGCCGATCTTCGTGCCGGGGATTTTGTTCTCGACCGCGAGCTTGTAGAGCGTGGACTTGGAGATCTTCAGGTACTCCGCCAGCTCGTCCATCGTCATGATCTCATCGCGTTTGGCCGCCATAGGCTGCTCCAAGCACCCTGTTCCGACTGGTCGCGGATCATCCGCCTCTCACGGCGGCTATTATCCGTATTTAGCCGGTGTTCGCAAGCAGAAACTGCTGGCCTCGGCTGAACTTGCGCGACCCACAGGAACGTTGGGAGTGAGCTAGCCGGCGCTATCGAAGGGCCTTGGCGGGCGGTGCAGTAGTGCTGATGCTGAGAGCGGTTCGACTAGGGTTGCTCCCGGGGAGGTTTTGGCCCGTATCGAGCACGATACGGGCCAAATTTTTGCGCCGACCACGCTGCCGAAACCACGCGCATATCCCGCTGGCACAAAGGCTTTTACAAACCTCCTCCGTCTGGACGTGGCCGCTAATTTTCTCGCCCTGTTAACCGCCAGACCCCGCCTCAACCCGCTTTTGGCCCAAACTCTCGGACTCTCACCGCTGAGAGCGAGTACGGGTTAACAACGTCGATTGGAAAGGGGTGGGGTGCGCGGCAGTTAACCGCTCTCCGTGGATATAGATGGCAGATCCCGATTGCCATATCCATGAAGGAGCAATTGCTTGACCCGTAGACCAAAGTCCGCGCCCATGTTGACCGTTCAGCAGCGACGCCGCGAGATCATCGACCTGCTCGCCCACCACGCGGCGCACATGCCGGAGGCCCTCGATATCCCGCTATCGCGCCCTCGACCGTCGCGCAAATCCGAGCATGCATCGGCCCCGCAGAATTTTCGCCGACATTCGCAGATCGACCTTGAGCTTTCGGTGAGTTGATGGCTCAGTGTATCCCACGGTTAACAACGAGAGAAAGGACACCGAGCATGAAACGCACCAAGATCGAGAAGGAAATGGCGGAACTGAAAAACATGACACCGAAGCAACTCCGCCAACGGTACACCGAGCTGCACGGCGAACCGTCCCGCAGCGGCAACAAGCAATGGCTGATTCGCCGCTGCGCGTGGCGTATCCAAGCCCTGGCCGAGGGCGGCCTGTCGGATCGGGCCGAGCGCCGGGCGAAGGTACTGGCCCGCGACCAGGACTTGAGGGTCATCCCGCCTAAGGGCCTGAAGATGGCCCCGCTGGATCGACCCGCCGACGTGGCACAGCCTGCCCGCAGGTACATCCGCTGCACACACGACGCCCGGCTGCCGATGCCGGGCGGCCAGATTGTCCGCGTCTACAAGGGCCACCGGTACGTGGTGGAAGTCCTGGACGACGGCTTCGCCTACGACGGGCGGCGATACCGGAGCCTCTCGGCTGTCGCCCATGCGATCACCGGCGGGCACTGGAGTGGGTTTAAATTCTTCAACTGCGGGCCAGAAAAGGAGACCGAATGAGCCGGAACAACGACAAACTCAAGTCGGTGCGATGTGTGGTCTACACCCGCAAGAGCACCGATGAGAATCTCGATCTCGATTTTAACTCGCTCGACGCCCAGCGTGAAGCGGGCGAGGCATACATCAAGAGCCAGCAGCACGAAGGCTGGGTTTGCCTCAGCGAACGATACGACGACGCAGGCTTCTCCGGCGGCACCATTGAACGTCCCGCATTTCAGCGGTTGATGAACGACGTGACTGAGGGGAAGCTTGACTGCATCGTGGTCTACAAGATCGACCGTCTGAGCCGCAGCCTGATGGACTTTGCCAGAATCATGGAGACGCTCGAGACCAACGGCGTCTCGGTGGTTAGCGTCACTCAGCAGTTCAACACAACCACCAGCATGGGCAGGCTGACGCTGAACATCCTGCTGAGCTTCGCCCAGTTCGAACGCGAGATTATATCGGAGCGCACGCGGGATAAGATCGCCGCCGCCAGGCGCAAGGGAAAATGGACGGGTGGCCCACCGGTGCTGGGCTACGACCGCGTCCGCGACAATCGGGGCAGTCGCATCGAGGTCAATAAGGACGAGGCCGAACGCGTGCGGGCGATCTATCGGATGTATCTGGAAGAAGGATCGATGCTGCCGACGGTCCAGTCGTTAAAGGCACTGGGTTGGAAGACAAAGCGATACGAGACGGCCAAAGGCACGTGGCGGGGCGGCGCGGAGTTCGACAAGCCGGCCCTCCGGAAGCTGCTGACGAACATCGTCTACCTCGGCAAGGTGACCTATAAGGGCGAGATCCACGAAGGCGAACACGACGCCATTATCGACGAGGACCTGTTCGCCCGGGTGCAGGGCCTGCTGCGGCGGAACCGCAACTCCGGCGGCAAGCACAGCCGCAACAAGCACGGCGCTCTGCTCAAGGGCCTGGTGCGATGCAAGGCGTGCGGCTGTGCGATGAGCCACCACTTCGCCACACGGCGTAACAAGCGGTATCGGTACTACGTCTGCATCCGTGCCCAGAAGAACGGCTGGAGCGCGTGTCCGGCTCCATCGCTTCCAGCCAAACAGCTTGAAGACTTCGTCGTCGAGCAGATCAAGACGCTCGGCCGCGATCCCTGTGTGCTGGATGATGCGCTGCGGGCGACGCAGGCCCATCTTCAGGAAGAGGTCGACGCCCTGCAGGATCAGCGGGCCGAGGTGGGCAAGGCGATCAAGGACCTCGGACGCCAGGTCGGCGCGGTCGCTGCTCGTGCGGGATTCGACGAGGCCGCGACGCATCAACTCGGGTTATTGCAGGCCCAAATCCACGACCGCCAGCAGGATGCAGCCGAGATCAACGCCCAGATCGCCGGGCTTCGCCAGCGGATGGTCAACCCGGACGAACTGGCCGGGGCCATCGAGGCGTTCGACCCGCTGTGGGAAACGCTTCCCCCGGCGCAGAAGGCCAGACTGGTCCACCTGCTGATCGAACGCGTCGAGTATGACGGTGCCGACGAGACGATCTCGCTGACGTTCCATCCTACCGGCATCTGCACGCTGACCGCTGAACAACGTGAGGACGACTCATGCCCGACAACCTGACGTTAACAAAGAAGATTCACTTCTCGATGGCCAACAAAGGTAAACGCCAGATCAGGCCCGGCCCCGCCCCAGTCACCGATACGCCTGACGGCCGAGTGCCCCGCGTATCCCGGCTGATGGCGCTGGCGATCAAGTTCGACCGTCTCATCGCCGAGGGAGCCGTCCGCGACCAGGCCCAGTTTGCCGAACTCGGCCACGTCACCCGCGCCCGTGTCACGCAAATCATGAATCTGCTCCACCTCGCCCCGGATATACAGCAGCAGGTTCTGTTTCTGCCTGAAATCAAAACAGGCCGTGATCCCATCACAGAACGGGATGTCCGTCCTATCACCCGCGAATATGACTGGCAAATCCAGCGCAGAATGTGGTCCCAATTGGCGGGAACAATTTCGGGCACCGGGGAAGTTCTGCGTTAGACCGCGCAGATAAAAGGTCGTATGGTAATGTTGTGTATACAGAAGATACTTTGATGTTTTTAGCTTTACATCCACACGGCTCCTTGCTATGATATTATGCAGTGGTGGGTGGCACCGACCTCGGCCATTTCGGCATGTCAAACCTAAGCCCCAACAAGATTGGCAGTGACGTTCTGAGGTTAGGGTCTGTCATGAAAGAGCGGGACGAGAAGACCGGTGTCGCGGGGATATCGTGGAATGATCGTTTCAAGAACGTGTTAGTCCGGTATTCGCGAATAGAAACGATCTGTCCGGAATTGATCGGAGAAATTGTTGTTGGCCTGGACTTGTGGTCTCAAATCTTGCCACAAGTGGCCAAGGACGTTGACGGGTATTATCTCCCAGCCAACTCATGGGGCCTGGGTCCGGAGAAGACCGAGATATACGCCTTGGTCGACGAACTGATTCTGAGAAATCGCCATGATCTTTCGGAATCGTTGCGCAAGAAATTCGACGCATTGTGTGAGACGGCTGAATCTCTGGACGCGCGATATCCCAAGGAAACCGCTGCGGATGACGAGGCCGAGACGAGGCTCGTGAGTCTTTGTCGCCGGCAGACACTACAGTTGAGAAACTTCCTGATGCGGCTGACAAAGGTGATGTTTGGAAGCCAATCGCAACGTTCGGCAAGAAGCCACGGGGCATCCAGGGTCTATATTGAGCCTGGCCAAGTTGGCCGTGCTGGTCAACCGAGGCGGTCCCAACGTGCCCTGAACATTGAACGTCTGGAAAAAGAACTCATCGAACACATCAAGGCGGCTCGTGACTATGCGTGGGCCGCAGTCAGTGAAGGAAGACATCCTACGCTGCTGGCGCGTCCGCTGAAGAGGCAGTTGGCAAAACTGACGGGTCTTGAGCCTTGGACAGTAAGTCGTTGTTTTGATGACCCCCAGGCCAAGCAGCTCCGCCTGCTCTGGGATGTGGCCGCTGATCTGGAGCAGATCATGCGGTTTACCAGGAAGTAATAGTCGCAATCACGAACGTATTGAAGAGCCCTCCGGCTTCGCTTGGGGGCTTTTTTTGCGCGCGCTAAGGTTTGCAGAATTGCACTTGCAGTCAATTGCTGCAACTGCAATTCTGCAATTTTGCTCCATATCTTCTGTGTTTGCAGGCACTTGCGGAATTGCACTAAAATTGCAGTTTCGTTTTCTGCAATTTTCGCGGCGGGCAGATGCGACCCGACGGAGGTCGCCAAAAGCCCAACTCCGAATCAGGAGACGCGACCATGCAGAAGACAAACCTGACAAATCCACCCCAGAACAATGTTGTCGACGACTACGTCCTGAAGCGGATTGACTTCCGGGCACAGCAGTTGGCCATCAAATTCCGGCTGCCGGACGACCGTCGGGACGACCTCGCCCAGGAGATGGTCGTCGAACTGCTCAAGGCGGCGGACCGGTTTGACCCGGACAGGTCCGCCAGCTGGCACACCTACGCCTGCCGGGTGCTCGACCTGGCGGTCAAGAAGCTCGCGCAGGCCGAGTGCCGCATGCGGCAGCGCGAGGCAGGCAAGCCGATGGGTTTCTCCGAGGCGCCCGATGGCTGCTCCCCAGCCGTCAACAACCCTGCGCACGAGGCCGAGGACGATCTGGCCAAGCTCGAACTGAAGCTGGATATCGAGGTAGTGCTGGCGAGGATGCCCCGGCGACTGCAGCAGGCCTGCAGACTGCTGATGCACCTGTCGCCAACGGAAGCGGCCGAGGCAATGGGCATTCATCGCAACTCGATCTATCGCCTGATCACCCAGGCCCGCGCGTACTTCATGGACCCGAAGATGGGTTTCTGTGATTCGAGCGCGGCAGATTCAACCTCCGTGCGGATGTAGAGGGCAAACTCCCGGACACAAAGTACACGAGGTGAATCATGCATGACGAACTGTACATTGACTTGAGCGTCCTTGAGGCCGAGCCCGCCGAGCAGTACCATGCCCGGTCGGCTGAGTTCCTCAGCAGCCATCAACTGATAGATTTCCAGAGATGCCCGCTTCTGTACCATAAGAAGCGATGTGGGCTGATCGAGAACAAGGACACACCGGCATACCTCCTCGGCCGCGCGGCCCATGTCCGCATTCTCGAGGGACGGGCCGAATACGAGAAACAGTTCGCCTTGGGCGGGCCGATCAATCCGACGACAGGCAAACCCTATGGCAGCGCCACCAAGAAGTTTGCCGAATGGCAGGCTCGGCAGGGTCGGCCCGTGCTGTCGTTCGAACAGATGGCCGTCATCGAGCAGATGGCGTCCGGCATTTCGCTCAACGACACAGCCGTTGACCTGATCTCGTATGGGCTCGCCGAGGGAGTTGTCCGAGCCCCCTACTGCGGCACACCCTGTCAGATTCGCCTCGACTGGGTGAATCCGCAGCGCGGGATCGTTGACTTGAAAAGCTGCGATGACTTGTCGTGGTTCGAGGCCGATGCCCGCCGTTTCAGCTATCACCGCCAGATGGCCTTCTATCAGGCGGTCCTGAAGGAAGTCATCGGCGAGTACGTGCAAGTCCACATCATCGGCATTGAAAAACGCGAACCCTTCCGCTGCGGTCTCTGGCGCGTATCCGACGACTGCCTGTCCGCGGCCCGGCATGAGAATGAGGCGGCCATCCGTCGCCTCAAATCATGCCTTCTCAATGACATCTGGCCCACGGGCTATGAGGAACCACGCCTGCTGGATGTCGCCTAAGCTTGTGGCCCCGACGGTACGTACCCCCGCTGCCGTCGGGGCCACCTTTGTTGTCAGAATCGAGCATTCCTATTTGGAGGACCCCACATGTCACTGCTGCAAACCATTCACCAGGGCAAGAAGCACTCACCACCCCGCATCGTCCTCTACGGCACCGAGGGCATCGGCAAGAGCACAACGGCGGCGCAGGCACCCAACCCCGTTTTCATCCCCACAGAGGATGGCCTCGATCAGATTGCCTGTGATTCATTTCCGTTGGCCGAAAACCTCAATGATGTGCTCAACGCGCTGTCGGCGCTTCGCCAGGACAAACACGATTACCAATCCGTCGTGATCGATTCACTCGACTGGCTGGAACGGCTGATTTGGGATGAACTGTGTCAGCAGTATGGTGTTAACTCCATCGAGAAGGTCGACGGCGGCTACGCCCGCGGCTACACGCACGCCCTGACGCACTGGCGCAGGGTTTTGAATGAACTCAACGATCTGCGAAACGAACAGGGTATGTGTGTGATCCTGCTGGCCCATGCCAAGGTCGAGAAGTTCGAGGACCCGGAACACACCGCTTATGACCGCTATTCACCACGGCTGCACAAGCATGCCAATGCCCTGATCACCGAGTGGGCCGACGCCGTCCTGTTTGCCACCCGCATGATCATCACCAAGACCGAGGACGCCGGATTCAACCGCTCCCGTACCACGGCGGCCGGGCTCGGCAAGGATGGCGGCGAGCGCATTCTGCGATGTGTCGGCTCGCCCGCTTGTGTTGCCAAAAACCGTTACGACCTGCCTGCAGAGCTTCCGCTGAGTTGGCAGGCCCTCATCGATGCAATGACCCAGCCTCAGAACTCAAATCAAGGAGACTAATCTATGGCGAACCTCAACAACTTTGACGCCAACCAAGTGGAACCGAATGCCGGGTTCGATCCGGTCCCGGCTAACAAGTACATCGCCGCGATCACCGGTTCGCAAATGAGGCCGACCAAAGCCGGCAGCGGCAGTTACCTCGAACTGGAGTTCACCATCCTGGAGGGTGAATTCAAGGGCAGGAAGGTGTGGGACCGCCTCTGCCTGAACCACCCTAATGCACAGGCGGTCAAGATCGCCCGCGGCAATCTGTCGGCCATCTGCCGGGCCGTCGGTGTAATGCAGCCGCGTGATTCGGTGGATTTGCATCACGTTCCGTTGTGTATCAATGTCCGCTGTCGGAAGCGCACGGACACCGACGAGGTCGTGAACGAAGTCAAGGGCTACGCCAAGAAGGACGTTGCTAACGGCCAGCCACAGCAGGCCACCCCGACCAGCAATACACCTCCGTGGAGGCGATGATGGGAGCCGCGATGGAACTAATTCTGCCCTGGCCCCCGAGCGTGAACCACTACTACCGCCGTGTCGGGCCACGCACGCTGATCAGCCGTGAGGGCCGGGAGTACCGCACCCAAGTGTGCGGGCTCCTGGCCCCGGGCGGCGGAAGCGGAATCCGCAAGCCTCCTTCGGGCGGACGCATTGCCCTGGCGATGGACGCCTTCCCTCCTGATCGACGCCGGCGCGACTTGGATAACCTTCAGAAGCCTGTGCTCGACGCACTGCAACACGCAGGCATCTACGAGGATGACAGTCAAATCGATCTGCTGGTGACGCGCCGCCGCGAGGTGGTGCCCCGAGGACGCTTGCTGATAAATGTCGCAGACCTGCCCCTGCAGCACTGCCCGATCTGCGGAGGCCAGTTGGACAGTTTTATTCCGGAACTGAATTGATATGCAGAGACGACTATTTCCCACGATCCTGATCTGCCTGCAGGTCTGCGCTGCCGTTGTCTATCTGGTCGGCCGAGACTGGCGACGAGGCATCTACTGGCTGGCAGCGGCCGTTTTGAACGCCTGCGTGACCTACTGACATGCTCCAATTGCGACCCTATCAACAGCAGGCGGTAAACGCCGTCTATGACTACCTGCGGAACCGCGATGGGAACCCATGCGTCGTGATCCCCACAGCAGGCGGCAAGACGCCGGTGATGGCAGCGATATGCCATGACGCGGTTACGCTGTGGAGTGGACGGGTTCTCATACTGGCGCATGTGAAGGAACTGCTCGAGCAGACGGCCGATACCCTTTCGCGTATCTCGGATGGACTGGATGTCGGTGTCTATTCGGCAGGCCTGAATCGCCGGGACACTGAGCACGCTATACTGGTCGCGGGCATTCAGAGCGTCTATCGGCGAGCGTGCGAGTTGGGCAGGTTCGATCTGATTCTAATCGACGAAGCGCATATGCTACAGCCCTCCGGTGAGGGCATGTACCGCAGCTTCTTGCAGGATGCGCTGGTCGTCAATCCGCATCTGCGTCTGATTGGTCTGACCGCCACACCGTTTCGGTTAAGTTCAGGTGTGATCTGTGGCCCCGATAACCTGCTCAACGAAGTGTGCTTTGAGGTGGGCGTCAAGGAGTTGATCGTACAGGGGTATCTGTGTCCGTTGAAGAGCAAGGCGGGCAAACGCAAGGCCGACACCTCCGAGTTGCATATCCGCGGCGGTGAATTCGTCCCCGCTGAGGCTGAGAAACTCATGGACGACGAGTCCCTCGTGCGGTCGGCCTGCCAGGAGATCATCGAACAGACGCAGGATCGCCGCAGCGTTCTCATCTTCGCCGCCGGCATCCAGCATGCTAAGCATGTGCAGCGATGCCTGGCTGAGAGAACGGGCCAGGAAGTGGGTCTGGTCACGGGCGATACACCGGCTGGAGAACGTGCCGCATTACTGGCTCGCTTCAAGAGGGAGCCCGTGAAAGCTGATCTGTTCGGTGGGATGAAGTCATCGCTCAAGTATTTGGTCAACGTAAATGTGCTTACGACAGGCTTCGATGCCCCGAACATCGACTGCGTGGTTTTGCTCAGGCCGACGAATTCTCCGGGACTTTTCTATCAGTCTTGTGGTCGTGGATTCAGGTTGCACCCCTCCAAGCAAGATTGCCTTGTTCTGGATTTCGCCGGCAATATCGTTCGCCACGGCCCCGTGGACAGTCTGCAGATTAAGGATGCAGCCTCGACGGGTAGCGGCGATGCCCCTGCCAAGGAATGTCCCCAGTGTCATTCGGTGATCCATGCCGCCTATGCGACCTGCCCGGACTGCGGCTATGCCTTCCCGCCGCCGGAGAAGAACAAGCATGAGGGTTCGGCCAGCACCGCCGGTATCCTCTCCGGGCAGGTAGAGGACACAGATTACACGGTCCGGGGTGTGGATTTCTACTACCACACCAAACGCGATGCGGGGCCCGATGATCGTCCCTCGATGCGGGTGGTCTACAAGGTCGGCTGGTATAGCACCTGCTCCGAATGGATCTGCTTTGAGCATACTGGCTACGCCCGTGCCAAGGCCGAGGCATGGTGGCAGGCCAGGAGTAATGAGCCCGTTCCTGATACCGTCAACGAGGCCATCGATCTGGCCGATGCCGGGGCGCTTGCAGAAACAAAGCAGATCACCGTTCGCACCGTCAGCGGCCAGAAATACGAACGCATCATCCGCTACGAACTGGGTGAAAAACCGCCTCGCGTCGAGATGGGTGCGGAGCGCGATGACGGCAGCCTGCCCGAGTATGTACCGGCCGAAGATGATATCCCGTTTTGATGAGTGAAGGATGAGTATGACCACACAGTACAAGGGCGCATTCGGCGGGTGCAGTTGGTGCCGCGGCTCGGGATGTAACCAGTGTTCGCATGAACGCAGGAAACACCAAGAGCGCATCAAGGCGCAGCTGGAAAACCCACAGCCTATATTCTCCGCCGATGTCAACGATCCCGACGACATGCGGCTGCTGAAGAACTTCTTTGGCCGTGAGGCCCTGGAACATGCCTTCGGCCCTGATGGTGATGGCATAGAGGAAATCGAACGAAATGCGGCCGTGGCATCGTTGTGCCAGGCCATCCGAAAGCAAACGACCGAGGACAGCAGATGAAAGATTCAGGCCAAAGAGACACCTATCACGGCACGGCGGTCCGTGACAAGCGGGATGGCAAGGGACGCTTCGATCTGATCAGCCCAATCGCTTTGTTCCGGCTGGCGCGCGTGTACGAGGATGGGGCCCAGGGCAAGGGCGAACGCAACTGGGAACAGGGTATCCCGCTCGGCCGGTTCATCGACTCGGCCATTCGCCACCTGCAGCAGTATCTGGCCGGAATGCGGGACGAAGACCACCTGGCCCAGGCGGCGTGGAATATCTTCGGGTGTATCCACACAGAGGACCAGATCCTCAAGGGCCATTTGCCCGATTCGCTGGACGATTTGCCAGAGCCCTACACCGAGGGGGAGTTTTCGAACTGGGATGAATTGAAGCGCACAGACAGCGCTGGTCCCCCAACCCGGCGGTTCTACATCGCGGCCTCAGTTCGCGGGCCCGAGGGCGATGCAGCCACACCGGAGACGATGCGGCAGAATATCCGAACAGGCGTTGCCTATGCGACCGCCCTTCGAAAGATGTTTCCGCATCTGGAGTTCTACAGCCCTCACGAGCACGAGCCGTTGTTCCAGGAGGCCTTTCAGAACGGACTGATCACCAGTGGGGCCATTCTGAACCAGTGCTTCAGTATTATCCGCCTCTGTGATGCCGTACTGGTCTGCTCCGATCCGGCAGAAAGCGCTGGCGTACGGGCCGAGATCAAAGAGGCAGAGGCTCATGGAATCGCTGTGGTCCACATGTGGAAACACAGTCCGGACACACAGCCGGCGGTTCTAACACAGATGTTGGAGCGTCCGTAGATGGCCCGTGTGCTTGTCATCGGCGATGTCCATGAGCCGGTCGCCCATCCCATGTACCGGCGGTTCTGCCAGGATCTCTATGACCAGTGGGACTGTGATACGGTCGTTTTGATCGGCGACCTGTTTGATCTCCACGCGATCAGCTTCCACGCCCAGCATCCCGAATGCCCGGGCCCCAAGGACGAGTATGAACTGGCCAAACGCCGGGCCCAACTGTGGTACAAGGCATTTCCGAAGGCCCATGTCTGTATCGGCAACCATGACGAGCGGCCACTGCGCCTGGCCGAGAGCGTCAGCATCCCGGCCAGATTCCTGCGCAATTACAGCGACGTCTGGGAGACACCCCACTGGCGATGGACCTACAGCGTGACCATTGACGACGTGTACTACTATCACGGCGTCGGGGCCAATGGCGTCAACCCCGCCTTCAATGCGGCCCGGTCGCGACTCATGTCGGTCGTAGTGGGTCACAGCCACTCCGTAGCAGGCGTCAAATGGTCCTGTGGCCCCAGCGCACGGATCTTCGGTATGGATACCGGCTGCGGCATCGATCAGAAGGCCTGGCAGTTCGCCTACGGGCGGCACATGCTCAAGCGGCCCATCCTCGCTGCCGGCGTCGTCATCGACGGTATCCCGTATCACGAGATCATGCCCATCGGCGCAGGCGAACGATACAACCGGCGGAGGGCATGATTTGCGGGAGGTTGCAGGGAAGTATTTGGGATCAGGTTTGTGTGTCCTGCCGGCCAGGCGCATCGAGAAGCGTCCGGCCATCAAGAGTTGGAAGCAGTACCAGAGTCGTTTGCCGACGGCGGTCGAGCTGGATGCGTGGTTCAGCAATCTCCAGGACGGTCTGTGTATCATTGCAGGGATCGTCAGCGGCAACCTGGAAATGATCGATTTCGACAACGGCGGTGAGCTGTTTGACCGCTGGTATGCGCTCGTCGCCGACAACTCCGACGGACTGCTGGATAAGCTGGTGATCGAGCAAACGCAGTCGGGCGGTTGGCACGTGTGCTATCGCTGCCAGTCGGTCATTGGCGGCAACATGAAACTGGCACAGCGCAGGGATGACGGTAAACTCCAAACCCTCATCGAGACCCGCGGCGAGGGCGGGCTGTTTCTGTGCGCGCCGACCGCGGGCTATGAGCTGATGCAGGGTGATTTCAGCAGACTGCCAATCCTGACCGAGATCGAACGTGAAACCCTGCTACAGGCGGCATGGACACTTAACGAGCACTGGCCCGACGCTGTCGATACCCAGCCGGCGACGACTGTGCACCATGACGCTCTCCGCCCGGGCGACGATTTCAACCAGCGTGGCGATATCGCGGCGATCCTTCGCAACCACGGCTGGGCCTGCGTGGCCGAATACGACGAGAACCAACGGTGGCGTCGACCGGGGAAGGATCGAGGCTGGTCTGCCACGCTTCGGACAACTGACAATGTGTTCTACGCCTTCAGTTCGAATGCCGCACCGTTTGAGCCCAACAAGGCCTATTCGCCGTTTGCAGTCTATACGCTACTGGAACATGGCGGCGATTACGCCAGCGCTGCGCAAGCGCTGTCAGGCGACGGGTATGGCGATCCGATGAACGATGCCGTCGCTGATGATGTGGACATCTCGGCCCTTATCGATCAACCCGAGGAGGTATACGCTGCCGACAGTGAGACCCGTGTGCCCGATCCAGGATCTTTGCCGGACGATCTTCTTCGCGTTCCAGGGTTCATATCGGAATTGATGGACTTCTGTCTGGCATCCGCGCCCTATCCTAATCAGGGACTGGCATTCTGCGGCGCACTTGCCATGCAGTCGTTCTTGTGCGGCCGGAAGGTGCGCGATCCCGGCAACTTGAGAACCAACCTGTACTTGCTGGCGTTGGCCGGTTCGTCGAGCGGCAAGGACTGGCCGCGCCAACTAAACGCGCACATCATGATGGAAACACAAACGCTCGATGCGATAGGCGACAAGTTCGCTTCCGGCGAAGGTATCCAGGATGCCATGAACCTGACGCCGTCGATGCTGTTTCAAAACGACGAAATCGACGGCATGCTAACCGCCCTGAACAAGGCAAAGGACGCCCGGTTTGAGAGCATCATGGGAACGCTCCTGACGATGTATACTTCCAGCGGCTCAGTCTACGCGCTGCGTCGAAAGGCAGGCAAACAATCCGGCGGAATCATCGATCAGCCGCACTTGACGCTCTTCGGGACGGCTACGCCCAAGCATTACTACGAGTCTCTAAGCGAGCGGATGCTGACCAACGGATTCTTTGCCCGCATGATCGTCGTCGACATCGGCTATCGCGGCAAGGGCAAGGATGCCGGTCTGGCCGACCAGATGCCGGAACGCATTATCTCCACGGCAAGATGGTGGACCGAATTCTGTCCAGGCGAGCATCGGCATAATCTGGCCGGTTTCCATCCACAGCCGCTCGTCATAGATATCGACAGCAGGGCCAGAGACATCCTGGATGATTTTCGCATCATGGCGGACACGGAATATGCCAGCGCCGAATCGGACAACGATGAGTGCGCCAAGGCGATCTGGGGTCGAGCCAATGAGAACGCCCGTAAACTGGCACTGCTGTACGCTTGCAGTGAGAACCACAAAGCTCCCGTCATCTCGTCTCAGGGAGCCGACTGGGCCGTGAGATTCGTCGATCACCAGGTCCGCCGTATGCTGTTCCTGGCAGCGCAGCACGTGTACGAGAACGAGTTCGACAAGAGATGCAAGAAGATGATCCAGGTGTTGCGCTCGTGGAAAGCGCTCAAGGGCAAGGGGGCGTGGATGCCCCACTGGGAACTGTCGCGGCGTTTGAACGGCTGGACTGAAAAGGATATCGAGATGGTCCGGGACTCGCTCTATGCACGCCTTCTTATTGACTTCAACGCGGGCAGTACGACCAAAGGAGGACCCTGCGGTTGTCGGTATCGGTTGCTGTAGTTACCACATCACGGCCATGTGGTAACTAAGCGGTTGGCTGCCAAAACCGGCCAGTTACCACATAAAACGCACAGTTACCACATGCCCCAATGCGGTAACTGAACGCCGTAAGTAAGGGAAAAACAATGACTTATATAGTTACCACATTAACACATATCACTCTCTCTCACCTTCTGTTTTTATCCGTGCGCGCGTCTACGCGTGCGGTATGTGGCAACTGGGTTTAGGTACTTCCCTGCAAATAAAAGACATTATGGAGGCGGGAACGGCCGCGCCCTATCACAAAGTTTGTTTCTGCTGTCCGATTTTTTTTGACCCCCTTTTTGGAGACGCTTATGAACAAAACCTTTGCCGTTGAGATTCGCGACATCGATTCGATCAAGCCCTATGAGAACAACCCCCGCGTCAATGACCCGGCCGTCGACGCCGTGGCGGCATCATTGCGGGAATTTGGATTCAGGCAGCCGATTGTTGTCGACACTGATGGCGTCATCGTCTGCGGTCACACCCGCTACAAGGCGGCCCAGCAGCTGGGCCTCAAGAAGGTACCCGTCCACGTGGCCACCGATCTGACGCCGGAGCAGATCCGGGCCTATCGGATCGCCGACAACAAGACCGCGGACCTGGCGACCTGGGACTACGAGATCCTGCCTATCGAGCTGTCCCAGTTGACGGAGGCCGGATTCGACATGGAGGCATTCGGTTTCGACGAATCGGAACTGGTCAAGCTGCTCAATACCGAGGCCGAACAGGGTCTGACCGACCCGGATGCCGTACCCGAACCGCCGGACGAGGCCATTACCCATCCAGGAGATATCTGGATACTCGGTAACCACCGCTTGATGTGCGGCGATTCGAGCAGCCCGGCCGACCTCGACACACTCTTGGACGGCGCAGGGATCGACTTGGTCAACATGGACCCGCCGTATAACGTCAAGGTCGAGCCCCGCTCCAACAACGCCATCGCCGCCGGCCTGAGTTCCTTTCCGAAGCAGGAAGGCGAGAAAAAATGCAAGCCCCTCGACAAGAAGGGTATGCACCATGCGGCGATGCGTCTGGCGTCCGATCCGGGGGCATCGAAGCCCACCACGAAGAAGCTGCGTGCCAAGGACCGACCGCTGGAGAATGACTTCATCTCCGACGCGGAATTCGAGGTCATGCTGCAGGCGTGGTTTGACAACGCATCCCGTGTTCTTCGGCCGGGTGGTTCGTTCTACGTCTGGGGTGGTTACGCCAATATCGCCAATTACCCACGGCCGTTGTCCCAGGCAGGGATGTATTTTTCGCAGGCGATCATCTGGGACAAACAGCATCCCGTGCTCACCCGCAAGGACTTCATGGGCGCGCACGAATTGTGTTTCTACGGCTGGAAGGAAGGCAAGGCCCATCGATACTACGGACCGAACAATGAGACCGACCTGTGGCACGTTAAAAAGGTCAATCCGCAGAGCATGGTCCACCTGACGGAAAAGCCGGTGGAGCTGGCGGTGCGGGCAATTCAGTTCTCCTCCAAACCCGGAGAGAACGTGCTGGACCTGTTCGGCGGCAGCGGCTCGACCGTGATCGCCTGCGAGCAGACCGGGCGCAATGCGTACTTGATGGAAATCGATCCCTTGTACTGCGATGTGATCGTGAAACGGTATGAGGAGTTCACGGGCAAGAAAGCCCAGCGGCTGGGCAGCGAAATGCCGGAATCAGAAATTGCACAGGACCTGGCGGCCGAGGTGGCGGAGAGATGAGAGCACTGTCAATCGCCAAGCCAGCGCAGCTTCTCGTCGCCCTTGTTATCTGCGCCGTCTGCAGGCAGGCGGATGGCGGCCCGCTGCAGATGCAGCCCGCCGTCTGTGTAGGTCAGCACACGCGCGGTGCGGTCGGCCACTGCTTGTACCCGACCGGGCAGGCCTTGCGGCAAACTGGCAAAGTAGTATCCCTCCCGTGCCTGGCCGAAGTGCAACGGCCTGCCGCGGCGACCGACCAGCAGACGCGCCGGCCTACGCCACATGCCGAGCACGGCAAAGTCGCCTTGGGCCTGGCTGGCCGCCCAGGCCAGGCGCTGGCTAATAGAGCCTCCGCATCGCGTCATGAGCAGGCCGAAGATCTCGCTGTCGCATTCGCTGCGAACGTCGAGGCGATGTCGCCGCACGACTTGCCGATAGTTGCCGACGACCCCATTGTGAACGAGGAACCCAGCGCCGGCGGCGTGCGGATGGTTGTTGCGGTTGTCCTCCGGCGAGCCGTGCGTGGCGTAGCGACAATGGCCGACCATGACCACCGCGTTTCGGCAGCGGTCCAACTCGTCCAGGTGGGCCTTCGCAGGTCCCGGCCGTTTGAACGTCCGAATGCGCCCATCCTCATCGAGCCACGCCAGGCCGAAGGCGTGTGCGCCTCGCGTCTGCGTGATCAAGGCCAAGCGCCGCAGACGTGCTATGTCAGGGCCTCGTCCGTCGCTGGTTATGAATCCGAAAATACCACACATGGCTGCTCCTCTCAAAAAAGGGTGTCGCGTTTACATCTGGGCGTCGTATTTGGCTGCGAGGCGGCGGAACTCGCGTTTGACCTGCTCCTGCGGGATCGCATCGCTGATCCATCCGTATTGCCGTCCGCCGTGAATGCGGGCGTATCCGGCGCCCCAGGCAAGATAGCCCATCAACCGCTCGGCCTCGCTTGCGCCTTGCCCCGCTTTCTTCCAGCCGCCCTTGAGTTCGCCGGGATTCCACTTCGGTGCCCGCTTGCCGTTGATCGCCCGCTCGGCCAGACCCAGGCAGACCTGAATCCAGCCGATGACCTTCGTGACATTGAGCGATCCGGAGAACACGCGGAATTCGACCGCGTCGCGTCTGCCGTTGGCGAGGTTGGTGAGGTTCAAGGCGTGGTAGCGGTTGCGGTCCAGGGCAGGTTTGGCATCCTTGTCGTTTCCGTACTTGCGGACGCCGCCGCAATACATCCCGCGTTCGCGGCTCTTGGTGCCGGTGATCGCGTAGAGGCCGCGTTCGCAATACGAGACGATGGTCACCAGCCGTGCCAGCGCCGTTGCCGGCCAGTCGCGTTGCCAGCCGACGTGGACGTGAATCCCGCAGCTGACGTTGACGCGATGCCCTTTGGCCTCCAGCACCCGCACAGCCTCGGCGACCTGCGCCAGGCCCTCGCGACCGCGAAGAACCGGCGAAACAATCTCGCAGGCATGGTAGGCGTGCGGCGCTCGAATCGATGCGTCGCGTTCGGCCTTCCATCCCGCGGGCAGGTACGGGACCTGCGTTCCGCGGTGGTATCCGCCGATCCGCAAGCCGTCGTTTTCAACGGCGCTTTGCGGGGCTACCGTTTCGATCTCTACTCCGAATGTCATGTCGTTTGCGTTCATGGTTTTTCTCCTTCGTTTATAACCACATTTAGCCACATGAACGCGCAGAAGCCAAGGGCTTAAATTGCCATAAATGCTTTATGTGAAAGAATTTATGACTATTTGCCGCCATGCAAAACCCGCTCCAGGACGGGCTCTGAATGGGTTCTTTTTGCGATGTAAGGTGGCCAGCAAACGGTGTGGCCATTTCGCTGGAAAGCGGACTGGTGGGACTGAGAAAAACCCCGGCAGAGCATGCCGAGGTTTGGCGGAAAGCGAGGGATTGGGATTGCGTTTACGATTTCTTGGCGAGGGCAAACTGGCCGCGGCCGACCTTCTCAAATCTGGACTCGGCGCCCTTGGTATTGATCTCCTTAAGGATGGCCGCATACAGCGTATTGGCTGGTGTCTTGCCGCCCTTGGACGGCTGCCAGTACGCTTTCTGGACCATGGTCTCGACCATCTCCTTGCACGCCAGCGGCTCCTTCTTCTCGGCAAGGACCCGGACGGCACCGTCGAGGATCGAGGCCTTTTTGACCTGCAGCGTGTTTTGCCCAGGTTTGGCCGTGTTGGTCGACTGGGCGTTGGCGGCAGCCGTGACCGTTCTGGCCGACGATCTCGCACCACGTGCCGACGTGGCGGCCGTGGCGGCGGGCCCGCGGAGGCGCTGGGCCGATTTGATACGGACCGTTTTGCCCGTGGCCAGATTCTTGGCGTCCCAGCCGCCGTTGGGATTCTCGGCGAGGATCTCGACGGTGACCACCTTGTCGGTGACCTTGGCCTTGTACTGGCCGCCGATGGTGACTTCTGACTTCTTCATTGTTTGTCCCTTTCATTTGGAGGTTATTAAAAATTTCCCGAATACTTGACCAGCAGGTTCAGCGCCTTCATGTACTCTTCAACCGTGCCGCCGAGGTAATCGGCGAGGCATTCGGCCATCGAGACGACGTCCTCGGCGCAGTCAGCCTCGACGAAATGAACCCTCTCGCTTGCCAGACTGATCAGCGACACCTTGATCTGTTCGCTGGCCGGTATGCGATGCAATCGCGCGAATGTTGCCGGCACCAGAGCGCCCGTCGGTATTCTGCCTGCCAGCGTGATTTCGATAACGTGCATGATCCCGTCCCTTCAAAAAAAGAGTCAATCGGTCAGATGCTGCAACATGCGGTAGTAATCCTGGACCATCGAATTGGTGCCCTTCCCGCCGTCGAGGAATTCCTGAATGCGCTCTGCCATCGAAATGACGTCGGAGGCGCGATTGGCTCGGGCGTGATAGGTCCTGTCTCCACTTGGGCTGATCAGCTCGACCTCGATCCAGGGACTGCCGACCTTGCGAGTAACGTTGGCGAACCGCGAAGGCGGCATTTTGCGTGTGGGCATTCGGCCTGCGAGGGTTATTCCGAGAACGCGCATAACGATCTCCTTTGCTTAACAGTAACCGTTCTCTTTTGCGATGAAGTTGTAGAGTCTGGCTGGGATACGATCCGCGACCAGCGTGTCGATTTGCCAAGCCAGATCAAGCGCCAGCGCCCAGTCGCCCTGCTCGATGCTGTTGAGGATGTCCGTGAGGTCCTTGACATCCTGTTCGTACTGCCGGGCCGCGTCAATATCGCAGGCCTTTGCAGCCTTGTCACACTTGGCCTGCCAGCGGGCAATCTGTGCGGTAAAGCGTTTGACGTCTTCCCGAAATTGCCCATAAGTCTTGGGATTTCTTTGTTTCTTTGCCATCGTCTGGTCTCCCGTCTTCAATTTGTATCTCGCGTATCGTCAATGCACAGTTACCTCAATGCCGCGACCACGCCAAGGCAATTAACCCCTTATTTTGCAGTAATTTGCAGATTTTTGCCCATGTGCAGGTAGGCGGGAGCCATTGTAAGAAGAATCGGTACACTGGCAGCAATTTGGACTGAATATGGCGGATAACACCCTGAAAATCACGGCACTGACGCCGGAGCAATTAGCCAAGGTCCTGTCGGAGGCCTCCCGGCGGAAGGTAAGCGATCAACAGGTGCTGGCAATCGCCCAAAACGCCGGGCTCGTCCGGTCCGACGGCACCATCAGCCTCGTGGAATACACCGCCTGGCTGGCCAGGGAGGTCGTGCGTGGCAGCGGTTAATCCGACCAAACTTCGGCCCACGGATCTGACGCGGCTGCTCAACTCGGCGGGATTTGGCGAGGTGATATCCGAAAGGACGCTGCGCCGTCACCGCAACCGCGCTGGCTACACCATCGGCGATGCCCGGACGGTGGATTTGTTTCGGTACGCCGCCTGGCTGACCCAGGAGTATTCCAGGCCCGCCAGAGTGCCTCGTACCTATGACGATATCCGCGAATCGGCCCGTAAGCGCAACGCCGATCTTGCCAGGTCCGGCCAGGACATCGGTCCAATTCCGCCGGTCGTGAATCCGGAGCGAAAGGTACAGGCATGCGCAAGCTTTCGGTATTTCTGCGAGGTGTACTTCCCGGAGGTCTTCTACCTGCCGTGGTCGGCAGACCACCTTCTGGTGATTGACAAGATCGAGCAGGCAGTGTTGAAGGGAGGACTGTTTGCGCTGGCGATGCCGCGCGGAAGCGGCAAAACTGTTTTGATGCAGATGGCCTGCCTCTGGTCGGCGCTTACCGGGGCGACGCCGTTTGTTTGCCTGATTGCTGCATCCGCCGATCGCGCCAAAGACCTCTTGGAAACCATCAAGGTCTGGCTGGAGACGAATGACCGGCTCCACGAGGACTTTCCGGAAGTTACTGTTCCGGTTCGTGCCCTGGAGCGGATCACCAACCGCCAGAAGGGCCAGAAATGTAACGGCCAGTCCACACGCATCGAATGGGCCGCCGACAAGATCGTGCTGCCCACCATAGAGGGCAGCAAGGCCTCCGGCTTGGTGATCTCGTGTTCTGGCATGAAGGGCTCGGACATTCGAGGCCAGAACTACGCCCGCGCCGACGGCCGGGTGGTTCGGCCGCAGCTGGTGATGGTCGACGATCCGCAGACGACCGAATCAGCCTGGAGCCCTTCACAATCGCAACGTCGTGAGGCGATCCTGGCCGGTGACGTCCTGGGCATGGCCGGACCGGGCAAGAAGATCTCCGGTCTGATGGCCTGTACGGTCATTCGGCCCGGCGACATGGCTGACAACATCCTGGACCGCGATAAACACCCCGAATGGCAGGGTGAGCGGACCAAGATGGTCTACGCCTTCCCCACCGACGAAAAGCTCTGGGCCCAGTATGCCGACATCCGGGCCGATTCCCTGCGCAACGGCGGCGACGGATCGGAAGCAACCGAGTTCTATCGCCAGAACCGCGAGGCGATGGATAGAGGTTCTGTAGTCGCATGGCCCGAGCGCCACAATGACGACGAACTGTCGGCTATCCAGCATGCCATGAACTTGAAGCTCCGCGATGAGGCGGCCTTCTTTGCCGAGTATCAGAACGAGCCTGTCGTCGAAACCGAGGGCGAAGAGATGCTCTCGGCCGAGGAAATCGCCGCCAAAACCAACGGCTATGCCCGGGGGGCGCTCCCGATTGGCTGCAATCACCTGACCATGTTCATCGACGTGCAGCAAAAGGCGATGTTTTGGATGCTGTGCGGGTTCGAGGAGGATTTCACCGGCTATATCCTGGACTACGGCACATGGCCCGATCAGCGGCGAGATTACTTCACACTCCGCGACATACGACGAACGCTCCATCAGGCCAAACCCAAGGCCGGGTTGGAAGGCGCGATCTATAACGGCCTCGAGGAGTTGACCTCCGAGGTGCTGCCCCGCGCCTATCGGCGCGAAGACGGCGCTGAGATGCGGATCGACCGCTGCCTGGTGGACGCCAACTGGGGCCAGTCGACCGATGTCGTCTACCAGTTCTGTCGTCAGAGCGCCCATGCCAGCGTGCTGCTGCCCAGCCACGGAAAATATGTCGGGGCATCCAGTATCCCCTTTAGCGAGTACAAGCGCAAACGCGGCGACCGGGTTGGGCTGCACTGGCGCATTCCCAACACCACCGGCAAGCGTGCGATCCGCCACGCTCTCATTGATACCAACTACTGGAAGAGCTTTGTTCATGCCCGGCTGGCGGTGGCAATGGGCGATCCGGGGTGTTTTTCACTGTTCGGGCGGGACCCGAAGTCCCACCGACTGTTGGCCGATCACCTCACGGCCGAGTACCGCATCAAGACGATGGCCCGCGACCGCACGGTCGATGAGTGGAAACTCCGCGCTGCCTGCCCGGACAACCACTGGTTCGATTGCCTGGTCGGCTGCGCTGTCGCCGCCAGCATTCAGGGCGCGAGCCTGCGATCTCTGGATGTCGCCGCAAGCGGTCCGAGGCTGCGCCTGAAGTTGTCGACACTCCAGGCCCGGCGGGCGAAATAAAAACTTCAGATTCCCAGGCGGCAAATCCGTCGCTCATGCGGATGTAGTGGGCAAACAGCACGACGATACCCGCCCATGACAAACACCCTCGACAACTCGATTCAAGAAAACGCCGCCGGGCCACAGAAGGCCAGCGGTGATTCGGGCTCGATTGAGCAGCACAGACTCACCGATCAGATCGCCGCCGACAAGCACCTGGAATCGAAGAAGGCGATGGCCACGAAGGGGCTGGGCATCAAGCTTCTGAAGATCTCGCCGGGAGGTGCAGTCTGATGTGGCCGTTTAAGTCACAGGCCAAGACTGCACGGACGGTAATGCCGGTAAAACTGCGGGCCCGCTACGACGCAGCCCAGACCACTCGCGAGAATATCCGGTACTGGGCGATGGCCGATGGGCTCTCAGCCGATGCAGCGGCCTCGAGCGATGTGCGCAAGAAACTCCGCGACCGAAGTCGCTACGAGACGGCCAACAACTCCTACGCCAAAGGCATCGTGCTGACATTAGCCAACGACTGCGTGGGGACAGGCCCGAGACTTCAGCTTCTTACAAACGACGGCGGATTGAACAGCGCCGTCGAGGCGGCGTTTATGGCCTGGGCTAAGGATATTTCGCTGGCCGCCAAGCTTCGCACGATGCGGATGGCCAAGGCAACCGATGGCGAGGCGTTCGGGATTCTGACAGCCAATCCGCTGCTTGCCGGCCCCGTAACCCTGGACCTCCATTTGGTCGAGGCCGACCGGGTCACGACACCGCAATTGAAGCTGCTGGATGATCGCGCCGTCGATGGCATCGAACTGGATGCCTGGGGCAATCCTCTACGCTATTATGTCCTGCGTTACCATCCGGGTGACCTGCGAGCGACGGTTAACGACTTCGATGTCCTGGACGCCGATTCGATCATACATTGGTTCCGTGCGGACCGGCCCGGCCAGCATCGGGGCATTTCGGAGATCACCCCAGCGCTGGCGTTGTTTGCTCAACTGCGGCGGTACACGTTAGCGGTCCTGGGAGCGGCGGAAACCGCGGCAGATTTTGCGGCGGTCTTGTTTACAGATGCCCCGGCCAATGGCGAGGCGGCGTCGGTCGAGCCGATGGACGTCGTCGAGCTGGAGAAACGGATGGCGACGGTCCTGCCCGACGGTTGGAAGCTTGGCCAGATTAAGGCTGAGCAGCCCGCCACGAGTTACAGCGAATTTAAGCGGGAGATACTTAATGAGATCGCTCGCTGCCTGAACCTGCCCTACAACATCGCCGCGTGCAACTCCTCGGGCTACAATTATGCCAGCGGTCGTCTGGATCACCAAACCTATAACCGAAGCATCCGCGTCGAGCAGGCGGACATGGCCGCAGCCGTGCTCGACAAGATATTAGCCGCGTGGGTCTACGAGGCAATGTTATCCACGGAATTTGGGGCCCTGCGGACTCTGAGCGAACTGCCCCACCAGTGGTTCTTCGACGGTTCCGAACACGTCGACCCGGCCAAAGAGGCCAATGCCCAGGCGACCCGACTTAAATCCAATACCACAACCTTAGCTGCCGAATATGCCCGCCAGGGCAAGGACTGGGAGTCGGAACTGCAGCAGCGGGCCAAAGAGCAGAAGCTCATGATCGAGTTGGGGCTGGACCAATCACAGACTGCAAACATTGAAGAGACGGAGAACGACGATGACCAGGACCAATGATCTGCCCGGAAGTATTCGCTTTGAGTGCCCCCTGACGATTGAGGCCGCCCAGGATGAGAAGGCCACACCCAGCTTTTCGATGGTGGCCTATACCGGCGGCGTCATGCGGATCGAAGGATTCGCCCACCCGGTCGTGGTGGATCTGGAAGGCCTGGCAATCGAACGTCAAAACATCCCCGTGCGCCTGGATCATCATCCGCGTCAGGGCGTGGGACATACCAGCCGCGTGGTCATCGACAACGGCCGGGTCGTCGCCGAAGGGCTCGTCAGTCGCGATACCAGCTGGGCCCGCGACGTGGCCAAGAGCGGCCAGCGGGGGTTTCCCTGGCAGGCCAGTATTGGTGCCGACGTCAAGGCAGTCGAATTCGTTCCCAACGGCAGCCAAGTGCATGTCAACGGCAGGACCTTTGACGGTCCTTTGTACGTAGTTCGAAAATCTGTTTTGAAGGAGATCAGTTTCGTGGATAACGGCGCAGACGCAAACACCTCTGCCAAAGTGGCGGCCAAGCAAACGGAGACCGACCCCCCCACACAGATCGCAGAAGAGGAACATGGCTCGGTCGAGGCCGGGGCCACCGTCGAGTCCGATCCGGTCGTCGAAATGCGAAAGAAGGTGGTCGACGAGACCCGGCGAATCAACGCAATCCGCAACATCTGCGACAGCAAGCACGCCGACATCGAGGCCAAGGCCATCGAGGAAGGATGGGATGCGACGCGCTGCGAACTGGAGGTCCTGCGGGCATGCCGACCGAAGGCCCCCGCGGTCCACGTCGTCCGCAACAGCCACACGCCGGAGGTCTTCGAGGCGGTGGCGCTTATGGCCGCCGGCATCGTCCAGAATCGTTTGGAGGGGATGTACAAGGAGCAGACCCTGGATGCAGCAGATAAGCTCCGCGGTGTGGGTATCCAGGAATTCTGCGAACTGGCCTGTGGGGCGCAATTGCCGCGTTTTCGTCGGGACGCCTCCGGATGGCTGGCTGCGGCGTTTAGCACCACATCTCTGCCGGGCATCCTCTCCAATGTCGCCAACAAGATGCTCCTGGAAGGCTACAACTATATCGAGGACGCCTGGCGGCGGATCTGCAAGATCGCCTCGGTCAACGATTTTAAAGAACATACCCGCTACCGGATGACCGGCAGTTTCAAGTTCCAGCAGGTCGGGCCCGACGGGGAACTCAAGCACGGAAAGCTCGACGAGATGAAGTTCGGCCAGAAGGCCGACACCCACGGGATCATGTTCGCCCTCACCCGTCAAATGATCATCAACGACGACATGGGCGCATTCGCCGACATCCCACGTCAGATCGGCATGGGCGCAGCCGAGGCGATTGCCGACGCGGTGTGGGAACTCCTCTTAAGTAATCCGAACAACTTCTTCAGCGCCGCCAACAAGAATTATCTGGAAGGTGCAGACACCATTCTGGATATCGACGGCCTGACGAAGGCTGAGATACTGTTCTCCGAGCAGACCAAGCCCAACGGCCGGCCCGTCGGGGTTATACCCGCCATCCTCCTGGTCCCGGTGGCCTTGAAGGTGGTTGCCCAGCAGTTAATGAAGTCGACGGAACTCAACGAGACAACCACGGCCAACAAGGCCAGGCCCCGAAGCAATCCCCACACGGGCAAGTTCGATGTCGTCAGCAGCGCATATTTGACGAATGCCCTGGTCGGCGGCTACAGCACGAAGGCATGGTACCTGTTCGCCGATCCCAATCGGTTGAGCGCAATCGAAGTGGCCTTCCTCAACGGCGTGGATCGTCCCACCGTGGAAAAGACCGACGCCGACTTCAACACCCTGGGCATTCAGTTCCGCGGGTACATCGATTTCGGTGTGCGTGAACAAGATCACCGCGGGGCGGTCCGGATGAAAGGTGAGGCATAAAACCGTAGATAGCATGGAGATTCGTCTTACCGCTATCCTGAACTACAGCATTTTTAACCGCTATCTACGGCTGCCAAACTCCCAGGCAGGACGGCGTCCTCAAATCACGAGGATCTTCCTGGGTCAGTCAAAAGTTTGGTCATAAGGATCTCCTTAAAAAACGTTAAAAATGGAGACCTATCTTATCAGCAGGAGAGATTCTATGCAAGCACGATTTATTCACGAAGGCAAATCCATCGATTACATATCCGCAGTGGACGTCAAGGCCGGGGATGTGATCGTCCAGGGCGAATTGGTAGGTGTTGCCCAAAGTGACATCCCCGCCTACCAACTCGGCGCATTGCTGGTCGAGGGCGTATGTGATTTCCCCAAGCCCGACGATGGCAGCAGCACCATAGGATTCGGCCTCGAAGTCTACTGGGATGCGGCCGAGGGCATGGCAAAAACGGACAGTGAGGCCGGTGCGAACAAATATATCGGCAAGTGCGTCCGGGCCGCCGGCAACGCGGAGGCAATCGTTCGCGTGAGGCTTAGCCAGTAGTGGCCGACCTTCTGCAGGCGGGTTCCGACTGGCTGCAGGCCAAACGGAAAGCCTTCATGGCCCAGCCGGTTATCTATTCGCGGGGGGCAGAACAGATCACCGTCAACGCCACCCTCGGCCGAACCCGCTGTGAGGTCGAGGATGAGTACGGCCTGCGAGTCAAGGCCGAGGTGATGGACTTTTTGATCGGCACCGACGAGTTGACTCTTTCAGGTGGTCCGGCATTACCTCGGACCGGTGATCAGATTCGCATAGAGCGCAACGCCGCGACAGAGGTCTTTGAGGTGATGGCGCTTGGCGGCATCGGCCACTGGCAATACAGCGACCCATACGGCCGCACGTTTCGCATTCACACACGGCAGATCAATACGGAGTAGGCAATGTGTCCCAACAGCGAGCAATACGAGCAGGTGTGCAAGGATGAGTTTGGCCAGATCAACGACAAGCTCGACCGGCTCGATGAGGCCATCCGAGGCAACGGAGAGCCAGGTCTCAAGGTCCGCATCGACCGCCTCGAGAGGGCCGAGGGGATTCGCAGCCGGCTCCTGTGGCTCATTGCCGCATCGACGGTGACCGGAGCCGTCAGTCTGGTCTTTCAACTGATACGGGGCGTGTGATGTCTGAGAGTGTCCTTTTGGCCGATGCGGTAGTAACGGAACTGAACGAACAGACCTTCAGCATGCCGTTTACCGCCGAACGCAGACTGTTGCCTTCCTTCGAACTGAAGGAGTTGACAAACCTGCAGGTCACAGTGGTTCCCAAGGCCATCGAATCAACCAATGCCAGCCGCGTTGCACGGCAGTCTGATTATCAGGTGGATGTGGGTGTCCAGAAGAAGCTCTCAGGTGATATTGACGTCCAGTTGCCGCCGCTGATGGCGCTTGTCGAGGAGATTGCGGATTTGCTGGCTAAACGCAAACTGACCGACAAGCCGGAGGCCGTCTGGGTGGGTTGTCAGAACGATCCTATTTATTCGCCGCAGCACCTGGCCGAGACCCGCACGTTTTTGAGTCTGTTAACCATCACCTATCGGTTGATGAAATGAACAATATCATCGCACGCAGAATCGACTTAACCGCGCAATTCGAACCGGTGGCCACCGAGAATGTCATCGGGACGGTGACGTTGACAGCGCTGCCCTCCAACGCCGCCAACGTCATTCTCTTGGGAGACACCGGCAACCAGGTTCCGCTGGTTCCCGGCGAGTGGCACACCTTCATTAGCGTCAATCTGGCGGACATCCAGGTCAAGGACGCCGTCGGCGATGCCATCACCGTGATCGGAGGGAGCTGGTAGTGCCGCATCGTGGCGACATCTTCAGACCCGGCATGATCATCATGTGGTCCGGACTCCTGGCGGACGTCCCCGCCGGCTGGAGCGTCTGCGACGGCGCAAACGGAACGCCCGACCTGCGGAACCGCTTTGTGCGGGGAGCCGCCGCTTCAGGGGGCTCCGGCGGCCAGGCATCCCACAGCCATTGTCATACCGGCTCCACCAGTTCACCGTCCGGCGGGTCTATCATGGTGGATATGGGCTGTTCGGTCTATGTGTCGCCGTCGTGCCATAACCATCCGGTTGGCTCTATAGCAGATACATCAACCGGCCACCTGCCGCCCTATTACGAACTCATCTTCATAAGGAAAGACTGATGCTCGATGTCACGTTTGCCATCCCGACGTACAACAGCGCCGCTACTCTCATGACGGTCCTGCAGAGGTGTCTCATGCAGGATGTGACGCCGAAGATCCTCATCATGGACAACGGCAGCAAGGATGGTACGGTCGAGATGCTGCGGGCGGCTATCGACAACGGATGGTTTGGCAAGGTGGATATACACGTCGAATCCGTCCAGCGGCTCTTAGGCGGCCGGGACAAGAACATTCCTTACGTGCGCTACAAGCTCTGCCAGGCGGTTGAATCCGAGTACCTGTTCTTCATCGACAGCGACGTCCTGCTGCCTGCCCATTGCACCCTTGGTCTAAAGCAGATGATGGACGAGGACTCAAATACTGTGGGAGCGGCCATCCGGGTGGACCCTCTGGCAGACCACGTCCAGATGGCGGCGGTGCTGTTTAAGTCCGAGATCGTCAAGAAGATCAGGTGGAACTCTGTCGACGGAAAATGCGAATGCCGCTGCGCCCTGGAATCACTTCAGCAAATGAACCCCCAGTACCGAATCGCCCTGCACCCCGTGTTCCAGGCGATGCATCTAAAAGGTTTCTGAGATGATCAAAGTGATCTGCGACAAGTGCGATCAGGAAATCACCGACCCCAACGAGGTCAGCGCCGTGGTGGAGAACGGAGAGGTCAAGCACTATCACAAGACCGACTGTTTCACGGAGGCAAGAGACAAGCTGCGCAACCTGAAAGAGGGACAGACGGACTGACATGATCGGCCTTAAGTTCAACAAGGCTAAGAGCATGTTCTTCGACCGCGCCAAAGTCGTGTCGGCGGTCGATTCGGCCACACGGAAGGTGCTCGGCAGGTTCGGGGCATTCGTGATGACCGCTGCCCGCAGCAGCATCAAAAAGGCCCCCTATCTTACCCGGAAATCGCGTGGCAAGGAGCGGACGGACTTTCGGCGCAAAAGTTCGCGGCCCGGCCGTCCTCCATACAGCCAAACCGGGCTGCTCAAGAAGTTCATCTTCTTCGGCTACGACACGGCGAAGCGGTCGGTCGTCATCGGGCCGGCGGCGCTCAACGCCAAGAATACCGATGCCCCGAAGACACTCGAGCACGGGGGTGCGACTACCGTCGAAGTCGGCAAGCGAAAGAAACGCGTCAGCATTCAGGCACGCCCCTTCATGGGACCAGCCTTTAAGCAGGAAGAACCCAAGCTGCTCCAGCGGGGGGGGATGTGGCAGGATTCCGTCAAGTAACCGGAAAGACAGGAGAACACGCGATGGCAGAATTTATACTCGGCATGAACGCCAAGCTCTACCAGGGAGCCGCCGGTGTTGCAGTGGCCGACATGACCGAAAACGGCAACGTCAAGGACGTGACGTTGAACCTCGAAGCGGGCGAGGCGGATGTAACCACCCGCGCAAACAGTGGCTGGCGGGCAACCGCTCCCACCCTTCGTGAATGCACCTGTGAATTCGAGATGATCTGGAAGCCTGGTGATACGCAGTTTCAGGCGATCAAAACGGCGTTCCTGACCGCGGCCACGATTGCCTTGGCGGTATTGACCGGCGACAAGGCGACGGCCGGAAGCGAAGGCCCCGCCGGCGACTGGTCCATCACCAACTTCAGCCGAAACGAGGCCCTGGAAGAGGCGGTCACCGTCAGCGTCACCGCCAAGCTGGCCAGCTTCACCGAATGGTTCGTGGCTCCATAATTGAAAGGAAATTCATGAGAAGTTTTGGAGACAGTGCAGGCAGGACCTGGAACATCACCCTCAACATCGATGCCGCCAAACGGGTCCGAGATCTGCTGGGCATCAACCTCCTGGAACCCGAAGCGGGCGATCCGCCGCTTCTGACGAGACTCGGAACCGACGAAATCTTGCTGTGCGACGTGATCTACTGCCTGATCAAGCCCCAGGCCGATCAACAGGCCGTCACAGACGAACAGTTCGGACAAGCCTTGGGCGGCGAAGCAATCCTCTCGGCCCAGAGGGCCTTCTACGAGGAACTGATTGATTTTTTCCAGAAGCGCGGCCGCAGCGACCGGGCCAGGGCGGTCGCCACGCAGGCCAGGATGATCGAGGCGGCGGTGACGGCCGTGGAAACCCACATTGCGACCATCGACATCGATGCGACGATCCGTGGCGCGATCTCTGGCGACTTGCCGGGATTGTCGGTGTCGACCCCGGACCGCTGACACTGCGCGAGCTTCTGTGGATGGCCGAAGGCCGCCAGCGACACAACTGGGCCAGGACCTCCCACGTCATGGCGCTGGTGGCCAATGCCAATCGCGATCCCAGGAAGACACGCACGTTCCGACCTTCGGACTTTGACCCCTTTAAAGAGACATCGTCGCACGCGGGTGTCGTGATCACCCAGGAAAACGTGCACCTTCTACGAAACGCCTTTTTAGGAGACCGCTCATGAAAACAGACCTGTTGCACAGTGCCCTCAAATGGCTGGACCACAACCGCTGGACATTCTTCTCGATTGTGGTGTTTGCCGTCATGTTAGCTGCCTTCATTGGAATCGCAGGCTGTCAGTCGACGACGGCATCCTTGTTCGCACCCGCGGATGGTAGCGCAGCGGCCAAGATCGACCGCTCCGAGTTTATGCGTCAAGCTGGCATAGTGCAAAAGGACCTGGCTGTAAAACGCGTGGCCATCGACGCCGAATTGGCCGCCTACAATGAGGAAGTGAAAGCCTTCAATGGACGCGTGGATGCGGGGCTCGAAGACCTCGACCGGCAGGACGAGTTTCGGGCGGAAATAGTCAACACCGTCGGCCTGATTGCCAGCAGCGCCGCCGGAGGGACGCTCAACCCTGTCTCGCTCATCCCCATCGGCGTGGGTCTCTTAGGCGGAGCATTAGGACTCGGTGCCGCTGCCGACAACCGCAGGAAGGACAAGCTGATCACCGATCTGAAACAGCCTTCCAGCGTTCAGGTAGGATAGTCTGTCGGAGTAAGTCATGGCCTCATCCACACATGGCATCCGGGCCGGGCGGGCCTATGTCGAACTGTTTGCCGACGCAAGCAAGCTCGCCCGAGGTCTGAAACTCGCCGAGCGGCAGCTTCGCGAGTTCGGCGGACGCGTCCAGGCGCTGGGACTCCGCGTCGCCTCTCTGGGCGGCGCGGTCCTGGCCCCTATGGGTCTGGCGACTCGGACCTTCCAGGGCTTTGACGATGTGATGCTCTCCGTCAAGGCGGTAACGGGGGCGACCGGCAAGCAGTTTGACGCGTTGACCGGTCAAGCCAAGCTCCTGGGCCGGACCACGTCGTTTACGGCCGCACAGGTGGCCTCGGCGATGTTGGAGCTTGGTCGGGCCGGTTTTGCGCCGGATGAGATTCAGGCGGCAATAGCGCCGGTCCTGAACCTCGCCCGGGCAACCGGCACCGACCTGGCCCAGGCTACCGGCTATGCGGCCAATACGCTGCGGTCCTTCGGCCTGGATGCCTCCGAGATGACGCGGGTGGCCGACGTTCTCACGGCCACAGCCAACAATTCCGCCCAGACCTTGGATGATCTGGCCCAGGGCATGGTATATGCCGCGCCTATCGCAGCAGAATATGGGCTGACGCTTGAAGAGACGGCCAAGGCATTTGGCGCGCTGGCCAACTTCGGCATCAAGGCCTCGATGGCAGGCACCAACATCCGCAACATCCTCCTGCGAATGGCCGATCCAACGATCCAGAAGCGGCTCAAGGGTGTTGGCGTCACCGTTGCCGACGCGGCCGGCAAGATGCGGCCTATGGCCGCGATCCTCAGAGATTTGGGGGCAGCCACCGAGGGCATGCCCGACGTAGAGCGGCTGGCGCTTCTGCAGGATGTCTTCGGCATGCGGGCGGTCGCCGGAGGAAGCAAGCTCACCACAGCCGAGTTTGACCGCCTAAATGATGCCATCGATGAGGCCGCGGGCACCGCCGACCGTACAGCCAGGATCATGGACTCTGGCCTTGGGGGCGCGCTTCGCCGGATGTGGTCGGCCGTGGAAGGGATCGCCATCGCCATCGGAAACGCCCTCTCCAAACCGCTGTCCATCGTTGCCGACCTGATGGCGACGATATCCAACTATGTGACCGAGTGGATTGATAAGCACAAGGCCCTTGTTGTCATTATCGGCGCCTTGGCCGGGTTATTGGTCGGGGTTGGGACCGGGCTTGTCGGTCTCAGCCTGGCAATCAAGCTGGCTGCCTTCGCCATGGGCGGACTGCTTGGGATCTGTAAGATGTTCTCTGCGGTCATGTCCGGGGTGATCGCCACACTGGGGGCCCTGCTCTCACCCGTCGGCCTGGTTACCGGGGCGGTGATTGCACTGGCCGGCGCATTTGTCTACAGCAGCGGCACGGCGGGAAAAGCCGTGACCTGGCTGGGGCAACGATTCGGGGATCTCAAATCGGATGCTATCACCGCCTGGCAGGCAATCGCAGACGCATACGCCAAGGGCGATCTGGGTCTGGCGGCAAAGATCGCCTGGCTGACTGTGAAGATGGAATGGGCCAAGGGCATCCACGCCATCCAGGGCATGTGGCTAAAGTTCAAGTTCGGGTTCCTCAAGATCGCACACGGCGCATTCTACGGCGCACTGGCGGCATGGGAATATGTCAAGAACGCCATCGTCATCGGGATGATTGAGGCGTCCTCGGCGGCGATCAAGGCGTGGAATGTCTTTGTCTCCTGGTGGAAACGCGCGATCAATGGAGTTGCAGGTGCGCTGGGCCGGGCCTTCAGCAAGGTCATGGGCATCTTCAATAAGGACTGGAACCACCAAGCGTTTATGGCGGAGTTTAGCCAGGCCCTCAAAAGTGACAACGCCGAGATCACCAGGGAATTAGCCGCACAGAATGCCGCCGTCGAGCAGCGGCGTCAGCAGATGCGAAGCGCCGCACAGGGCGATCATGAAGACCGCCTCGAAGAGATCGCCCAAGGCTACATCCGTGCCGGCGACAAGTTGGATCAAGCCCACACAAATCAGCTCGATCAGATCGCCGAGAACCTCACAAAAGCCCGCAAGCAGTGGCAGGACGCTGTCGCCGAATCGAAGGCCGCCACACAGGAGGCCAAGGAGGGTGCAGCCAGGAGCAAACGTCCCGGCGGACCGAATGTTCCAGATTTAAGCGCTCTCGGCGGTGTCCGGGAGGCGATGACTGCGGCTATGGGGACATTCTCCGGGCTGGCAGCGGGCAGGATGGGGGTCGGCGGAATCAGTCAAAAACTCGTCGACGCCAGTGTAGAGACAGCAAAGAACACCCGCGACATCCTGCGCGAGGTCGAAGACGGCGGAACATTCACCTGATAGGTAGGCACCATTGAGCTGCGAAGAACTGTTTGATTCCAGAGACGTTCAGTTGGGACTCAATCCCACCGCAACGCTGCAATTTGTGATCAAGGGCACCACGGATCACGATGCGGCGCTGGCCGAGCTTAACGCAACGTTCCCATCAACGATTTCCGGTATCCCGGCACAAAGCTATCGCGTTGCGCCGGTCAGTAATGACATCTGGCTCGGCACAGTGCGCTACGGCACGAATACACAATCAACGGGCCAGACGATTTATCAATTCGACACCGGGGGCGGTTCCCAGCACATCACCAACAGTATCGCCACCGTTGCACGCTATGCGCCCGCCGGACGAACGCCCGCCAACTTCCAGGGGGCAATCGGCGTCAGCAAGAACGACGTAGCCGGTGTGGACATCGTTGTTCCGGTCTACAATTGGAACGAGGTCAAGTTCCATGCCAATTCGGATATCGATGCCGCCTATCGACTCGCCCTCTTTACGCTCACGGGCCGAGTGAACAACGCCGCCTGGAAGGGATATGCCGTCGGAGAGGTGTTGTTCATGGGGGCCTCTGGCGCAAAACGTGGCAATGAAAACTGGGAGATCATGTACCGCTTTGCGGCCAGTCCGAACTTGGCTGGTCTGACCGTTGGGGCAATTGCTGGTATCGCCAAGAGAGGCTGGGAATACATGTGGGTGCAGTATGAAGCGGTCGAGGACGCGGCCGCCAAGATGCTAATCAAGGTGCCTGCATCGGTCCACATCGAGCAGGTCTATCATTATGGGGATTTCAGTACGCTGAAGCTGTAATGGCCGGATACCTGCAAAAAGTCAACCCCGGCGACCGGCTGCGGATTGCCGCGAGGACGTACAACGCATTCGTTGATGCGGCCAAGGCCCAACAAATGCAGTCGCTGGGCAGCCAATCGGGGCCCCGGAACGATGCGCCGGTTGTTATGCTGGTTCAGGTCAAAAACGTCAGCGGTTCTGACTGTCCTCATTTCGGTGTGCTGGGTATCAGCGGAGTTGTCTTTGACCCTGTGGCTGCGCCGGATGCCTTCAAGGACAGCGTGGTATTCTCCGGGACAACGCCGTCAGCATTGAGTCATGCCGGCGGGCGGTTTGTGATCTGCGCTGAGCCGATTGCCAACGGCTCCATCGGCGCTGCATGGGCCGGCGGCATCTGCCAGGTACAGATCGAGGTCTCAAATGCAGACCACGCATACGCCGACGTTTCAAACGGTCTGATGACGAAGCTGGCCAGCGTCGAGAGCGGCCCCTGCACGATCCTGTGGAAACAGTCCGGCACCGGTACAAAATGGGCCATTGTACGTTTTGGCGGGGGCGGAGGAGGGACCGGCGGAGCCGCAGGCGGCGACCGCATTGCCTATGTCAAGACGCTTCCCACGAGCGGCAACATTATAAGGTGCTACCTGGATGCATATCTATCAGGGCCCGAAATAGATGTCTATTGCCGTGTTTGGGCCTCCGACGGCAGCACAGGGAATTTCCTCGGCTGGTTCACGCCAAATGTGCAGGAAGGGGATTACCTCTGGGTGCAGCAGATGACAGTTGACGAAATCACCTACTGGGTAAGCAGGACGGAGTTCTTCCTCACAGAACTCAGGGAGTGCTGACCGATGGGTGGAGGGCTCATTCTCAATCCCACGTCTCACGAATTGCAGCTCGGTTCGACCGTCTATGGCGGCCCTGCCGTCGGACGCTGTCAGTGCTGCAAGGGGTGGAACGGCGTGCCTGCCCCGGTGGTTTATGTCACGTTCAATGGCATCATGGCATGTTCCGTCGGCGGAGTCAGCGGCACCGGTCCCATCCTCAATGGCAACGTGTACGCGCTGGCGTTCGACGAGACGAGTTGCGATTCCGAATACGTCGTGATGGGCCGCCCACGGCACAGGTGCAAATGGCGGTACACGGATTCTGCCGTAGATATTACTTTTCAACACTACACATCCGGCTGGCACTCTGAATGGTGGAATGGATCGGTCGAGGACGTGCAGATCAGCGTGGGGGCAGCGACCTACGGTGACAACGGGCTCGGTACTATGGCATACAGGAATGCCTTTACGTACCACAATTATGCGAAGATAATCCCGCCGTGCTACACCGATATTCCCAGCCTCAACGTCGTTGGGGCATGCGTTTACAGCAACTACTATCTGCTCAGGCACGGATATGACGGAACCTGTTCGTGGCGAACCTACGAATTTGAGCCGTGGGTATCTGGTCGTACCTGGGCGGTTGGCGACATCGTAATTCATAACGGTGTCTTCTACATCTACGTGGGACCGGAATTGTACAACGACAGTGAGCCCGGCGTCGACCCGGACTGGTCGCTGTACTGGGATTACGCCCCCGACTGCCCGCCGCCTCCGCAATGGGTGGGAGGGCGTCAACCGATGTGGAATCATCCCGCGTACACGAATCCCGGATCGGTTTTCGTGCACGCTCACACGTGGGTGTCGAACAACGGCGTATGGTACAGAACCGGCGGCGGCCATTGGGCGCTTCCCGAAAACCAACCCGGCGTTGGCGCAAATTGGCAATCGTACTGGGTGGTATTACCAAACTAATGGGCTGCTGCAACGGAAAAAAAACAGGAGGCCAGGCACGGGCCGAGATCGCCACCGGGCAGGTGAAGGCGCTGTTTGCAATGCTGACGGGCTTGCCCAGCTACGCAAAGACACGGCTTGAGGTCTGTCTGACCTGTCCTCACCGGACATGGATGACGACCTTCGAGCGGGTCGGCTGGATCATCGACAACCTGGGCGTGATCATGGGCCGCACCGGGCATATCC
>ERZ795051.848-NODE-848-length-43683-cov-22.698451_pt1 | contig 43683 bp, 49 predicted proteins | sample MGYA00375135_ERZ795051 | MGnify/ENA primary metagenome ERZ795051 (study PRJEB30180, sample SAMN05720222) | activated sludge metagenome | isolation source: Anaerobic digester | place: Japan | collected 2015-05-26 ... | reverse complement strand
ACCTGTGACCTTTCGCACGTCAAGCGAACGCTCTAGCCAACTGAGCTACGCGTCCTTAATTTAATAATAACATATAATTTCAACATTTAAAATATTTAATAATTAACGTTGTTTTAGTATTGCAGCAATTTCTTATTGATGTTTTCCAAATTCGTATTTTATTTTAGAATTTGAAAATTTTTTATCTCTTAAAACATAAAAAATCCCCAAATAAATTGATTTAGCAAAAAATTTTATTCTTCCTTCTTCTTTTAAACGTCTAACAGAAAAATAAATAGGAGGTTTTTTAAGCACTTTGAATTTATAGCCAGCTTTGGCAATTCTTTTTACAAGATTTACATCTTCGCCATAAGTAAGATTATTATCAAATCCTCCAATTTTATTAAAAGCCTCTTTTTTAGCATAAATAAAAGTTCCAACAGCTATTGGACTAATTTTTTGAAAAGTGTTTAGGATAAAAACATTAAAAAACCAAAAAACTATTTTATCTATTAAATTATTTGAAATTGGAATATTGTAAGAAGTCAAGGCGCCAATCTCCGGATGCTTTTGTAAATAATTTTTAATAGTTAATAAGAAATCTTTTTGGATTTGGGTATCAGCATCTAAAAAAATTAAATTATCAAATTTGCTTAAAGAAGCTGCGGAATTTCTTTGAAAAGAAACGCCTTTTTGCGAATTTTTTAAAATTTTTAAATTTAAGCTATTTTGATATTTTTTAGCAACCTCGAGTGTTTTGTCAACTGACCCGCCGTCAGAAATGATAACTTCAAAATTTTGGTAATCTTGATTTAGTAAACAATTAAGTAGCAACGGGAGATATTTTTCTTCGTTTAAAGTTGGAATGCAAATACTAAAGTTCATTTTGAATAATAAAATCAATCTGAGAAATTCATTGGGTGGCTGGGCGGATTCGAACCGCCGACCTTCGGGGCCACAACCCGACGTTCTAGCCAGCTGAACTACAGCCACCGCATATTGTTTAAAAGCTTTTATTATTATATCATAAAGTTATGAAAGAGAAATTTTTAATAATTATTTTTATAGTTTTAGGAGTCTTAAGTGTTTTTCAAGTTTCAGCCATTAATAATTCGCAAACCAATTTTAAAGTTTTAGGTCAAGCAGCTTTTGATGAAAATTTATTTAAAGAAGATTTTAATCCTCAAAATTCTTTAAATTTTACTGATGATTCTTTAATTACCTTAGTTTTTGGCGGAGACGTAATGCTTTCTAGAAAAATAAATTATCTTTTAAAGCAAGCTGACAATTATTTTATTCCATTTATTAATTTAGAAAAATTTTTTAAAAGTTCTGATATTTCAATGATTAATTTAGAATCTCCGTTAGTTGAGAATTGTCCGGTTTTAAATAATTCTACAATGACTTTTTGTGCTGAAGAAAAATTTGCCGAAGTTTTAAAGCAAGCAGGGATAAACTATGTGTCATTTGCTAATAATCATTATTTAGATTATGGAAATAAGGGGTATGATTCTACTAATAAATATTTACAAAACCAGAATATTGAAATAATCAATAATGGCCAAGAAAAAATTACAACCATTAAAGATAAAAAAATTGGTTTATTGTCTTATAATTTAACTTGGAATAATATTACTAACGAAGAACTAGCTTCTAAAATTGAAAATTTAAAAAATAAAGTTGATTTTTTGATAATTAATTACCATTGGGGAGAAGAATACCAAGACGAACCAAATAATTATCAAAAAGAAATTGCCCATTTATCAATTAACAGTGGCGCTGATTTAATAATTGGCCATCACCCACACCATGTTCAACCAATTGAGAAATATAATGGCAAATATATTTTTTATTCTTTAGGAAATTTAGTTTTTGATCAAAACTGGAGTTATAAAACAAGAATTGGGGAATTAGTTAAGATAACTTTAAATAATGATAACCAAGTTTTTTATGAGATTTATCCAACTAGAATTGATGATTTTATAAACGTTAAAGTAGTAGAAAAATTTATGGATTATCAAAAAATAAATTTAAATTTAGGAAAATATAATTATTTATTAGTTATTGCTGATAATAATGAGAAGCGAGCTAATGGTTTGTCAAACATTGAATTAATGTCAGTTAACGAAGGAATGATGTTTGTTTTTGATAAACCAGATTTTTATTATTTTTGGATGAAAGATATGAATTTCCCTTTAGATTTTATTTTTATTAGAGACAATGAGGTTGTTGATCTTTTAGAAAACATAACTTTAGAAACTTATCCTCAAAGTTTTACTTCAAAAGTTCAAGCAGATAAAGTAATTGAATTAAATAGTGGCGAAATAAAAAAATCAGGAATAAAAATAGGGGATAAATTAGATATTTAGTCCCTCCGGGAGGAATCGAACCCCCATCTAGGGATTAGAAGTCCCCTATTCTGTCCATTGAACTACGGAGGGATATTTTATTATAGCAAAAATTTAATATTTGACAAAATAAATTTTAAAAAATTTTAATACTTGACTTTCTATATTTCATTGTTAAAATAGTTCAAAATAGATTAAACAATGATGTTTAAAAATTTGTGGCTTTTTGATAAACAAAAACTTTTAATTTTAAAAAATTTGGAGAGTTGTAAAAATAGTTACGCTGGTTGCGACTTAATTGAAATTCTAAATATTAAAAAAAGCCTGTTGTCTTATCATCTTAAAATTTTAGAAAATCAAGGTTTGATTAAATCAAAAAAAATTGGTCGTAAAAAATTTTATCGATTAAATCCAGCTAAAAAAAAGTTTATCAAACAAGTTTTACAAGTTGTTAATTAAATTTAAATTCTATGGAGGATATTTACGATGTTATTATTATTGGTTCAGGTCCAGCTGGTTTAACAGCTGCAATTTATGCTGGGAGAGCTGAACTTAAAACTTTAATAATAGCCGGAGTAAAATATGGCGGACAATTAATGGATACTACGGTTATTGAAAATTATCCTGGATTCCCAGAAGGGATTAAAGGATCAGAGCTTATTGAAAAAATGATTGCTCAAGCACAAAAATTCAATGCTCAGATAGTTTTTGAAGATGCTTTAAAAGTTGAATTGCAAGAAAAAATTAAAAAAGTTTATACTTTTGAAAAAGAATACCAAGCAAAAACAGTGATTTTGGCTTTAGGAGCTAATCCTCGAAAATTAAATGTTACAGGCGAAGAAAAATTATGGGGCAAGGGAGTTTCAGCTTGTGCCGTGTGTGACGGAGCTTTATTTAAAAATAAAGAAGTGGCAGTTGTCGGAGGAGGAGACAGCGCTATGGAAGAAGCAAGCTTTTTAACAAATTTTGCAAGCAAAGTTTATCTGATTCATCGTCGAGATTCCTTTAGGGCCGCAGTTTCAATGCAAAAAAAAGTTTTGAATAATCCTAAAATAGAAATTTTATATAATAGCGAAATTGAAGAAATAATTGGCGAAGAAAAAATTGAAGCCTTGAAAATAAAAAATAATCAAAATCAAAGTTCTAAACTTTTAAAAGTTGATGGTTTGTTTTTAGCAATTGGCCATATTCCCAATACTCAAATTTTACAAGGGCAGCTTGAACTTGATGAGGATGGCTATATAACTACCAAAAATGATGTAGAGACTTCAATAGCTGGAGTTTTTGCTAGCGGCGATATTAAAGATAAAGCTTATAAGCAAATCGTAACCGCTACTTCTGGCGGAGCAATTGCTGCTTTAAAAGCTGATAAATATTTAAAAGAAAATTAAAATTTAAAAAATATGACAAAAGAAATTTCAAAATCAGATTTTCAAAAGGAAGTTTTAGAAAATAATTTGCCGGTGTTAGTTGATTTTTGGGCCCCTTGGTGTCAGCCTTGTTTAATGATGGCTCCTATTTTAGAAAATGTTTCCCAAAAATATCAAGATAAACTGGAAATTAAAAAAATAAATATTGATTTGCCACAAAATCAAGCAGTAGCCGAAGACTATCAAATTGAAAGTATTCCAAATATGAAGCTTTTTAAAAATGGCAAAGTAATTGCCGAGTTTATTGGTTTAAGATCTCAAGCTCTATTCGAAAAAGAATTAGAAAATTATTTATAAAACCCTAGAACTCTAGAAAAGCTAAAGAAGTAAGATTTTTAAAAAATAAAAAGCCGCGAGATTTTTCGCGGCATTTAAATTAATAACTATTTTAATCTCTTTTTTTAAAAAGCTCTGAAACTAAAATAGTTATTCCTAGAAAACTGACTACTCCTCCTAATACAGTTAATTCTGGCGGTGGAGGAGGTGTGACGGAATTGAGATACATTGCAAATTTTACAAAAAATGCTAGCACCCAAATCGCAGTAAGGACTATTATTACGATTTTAATTTTTTCTTTTCTTAATAGAAAAGAAAAAATTAAACTCCCCACAGTAAAACCGGATAATAACCATATTAATGTATCCATCGTAACCTCCTTTTAGTTAAATTGGATTGTAATAATATATTATATCATTTTCTATTTAAAAAGTCAATAGAGAAATAGTTTTATTTTTAAATTTTGCTAATCAAAAAATTTTAAGCTATACTTTAATAGTAATTAAAATTAAAACTATGCCAATTGAAAAACAACCATATTTGCCTGGATTTGAAGACCCTCAACATAAACACGAATCTCAAGTCGAGAGTCCAGAAACTAAATTAGAAAAATCTAATCTTGAAACAATTTCTAATCAAGTTGATAAACCTAAAAAAATAACTTCTGTTGAAATTGAAAAACAAGCTAACAAATTTGGAAATAAAGCCCTGAGGATGCTTAAAGAGGGAAAAGCATCTGAAAGTTTTGTTGGGTCTTATCAAATAATTACCTACCAAGATAAAGATCAAACAATTAAAGTCAAAAGAAAATATAAGAAATATTTAGTTGAGGTGATTATTTCAAATTCGAACGGCGAAATTTATATTTTAAGATATAGTGGTAGGGGATGGATAAAAATTATTGGCGGATTAGAGCCAACTTTAAATGATGAAGAATTTGAAAAATTGAGCAAGAAAAAGCCGGAACCCAAGGGGCCTATCACTTTTATAGACATGAGTTCAAAAAAATTTGATGATTAGATAACGAACAAATTTCAATTTTTAATGATTAAATTGTAAATATTTTAAAAAATAAAAAGCCACCTGCCAAAATTGGATATCGGTGGCGAAAAATTTCTATTTTGCTTCTAATAGTAATGACGTGTAACTATTTAATTTATTACACTTTTTAGTGTTTTTTAGCGTTTAATTTTGTCGGGATGCCGGGAATCGAACCCGGACCGCATGCTCCCAAAGCATGTATACTAAACCGTTATACTACATCCCGATTAATAATTTATATCATATTCTTAAAAAATTTGCTATATTGATAGCTAAGATTTTTAAAATATTGCTATGGGTAAAAAATTAGGTTTTGAAATAATTAGAAAAAGCAAAAAATCAAAAGCCAGAATTGGAATAATCCATACTGCTTCTGGGGACATCGAAACTCCAGTATTTTTACCAGTTGCTACCAAAGGAGTTATTAAAACTTTGACTAATCAAGAAGTTTTGGGCATTGGTTTTAAAGCCTTATTAATGAACACTTATCATTTATATTTGAAGCCAGGAGATAGATTTATTAAAAAGCAAGGAGGGCTTCATAAATTTTTAAATTGGAATTATCCAATAATTACTGATAGCGGAGGATTTCAAGTTTTTAGTTTGGGATTAGGAATTGAACACAATATCGGCAAATACGCTAATTGGTTTGCTGACCCAGAAATCAAAATTCAAAAACAAAATCCAAATAAAAAGTTAGCTAAAATTTATTCTTGGGGAGTCGAATTCCAATCGCATTTAGATGGTTCGTGGCATAAATTAACACCTCAAAAATCAATAGAAATTCAGGAAAATTTAGACAGTGATTTAGGTTTTGCCTTAGATGAATGTACTTCTCCATTTTCGGATTATAATTATACCAAGGAGTCTTTAATTAGAACTCATAATTGGGCTATTCAAAGTTTAAAATCAAAAACCAGAAAAGATTTTTTATTGTTTGGAGTAGTTCAAGGTGGCCTGTGGAAAGATTTAAGAGTTGAAAGCGCTAAATTTATTTCTTCTTTAGATTTTAATGGCTTTGGAATTGGTGGGCCAGTTGGCAAAGATCAAAGAGAAATGCTTAAAATAGCTCAGTGGGTTTTAGAAGTTTTGCCGCAAGAAAAACCAAAGCATATGTTAGGCATTGGCCATCCCAACGATTTAGAACCTTTAATTAAACTGGGAATTGATTCTTTTGATTGTGTTGCTCCAGCTCGTTATGCTCGTCATGGCTATGCTTTTTATAAAAACAAAAAATTAAATCTTAATAAATCAATTTACCTTAACGATTTAAAACCGATTGACAGAGATTGCAATTGCTATACTTGCCAAAATTTTTCAAGGCAATATCTCTCTTATTTATTTAGAATTTCTGAATTTTTAGCAATGAGGCTTTTGACTATTCATAATTTATTTTATATGTTTAAAAAAATAGAAGAAATCAAAAACAAAATTAGAAAAGATTTGATTTAAAAATTCAAAATGAAATCTAAAAAACTTACTAGAGATTTTTACATTAGAGACACATTGGTAGTTGCTCAAGATCTTTTAGGAAAATATTTAATAAGAAAAACAGCAAATCAAAAAATTATTGGGAAAATTGTAGAAGTAGAAGCTTATCTTGGTCCTCAAGACAAAGCTTCTCATGCTTATTTAGGAAAAAAGACCAAAAGAAATAAGGTTGAATATTTTATAGGCGGACATATTTATATTTATTTGGTTTATGGAATGCATTGGCAATTAAATATTGTTACCTCTTTAGAAAATAAGCCTGAATGTATCTTAATTAGGGGGGTTGAACCAACCTCGATTTTAAAAGCAAATGGGATAAGAAATTTTGAAAATTTAACATCAGGAATAAAAAATTTAACTAATGGGCCAGGAAAAGTTTGCAAGTATTTTAAGCTTGATAAATCTTTTTACGGCGAAGATCTGACAATTTCCAGAAGGATTTGGCTTGAGGATTGGGGCAACAAAATTTTTAAAAACGAGATCCAAAAGTCAAAAAGAATCGGTATAGATTATGCTGGCAAGTATTGGTCTAAAAGATTATGGCGTTTTTATCTAAAAGACAATCCTTTTGTTTCTAAATCAAAATAAAAAATTTAAATTTAGGACTTGACTTTACTTTTTTAAAAAATAATTTACAATAAGATTATTAATTAATTTAAAAATTATGGTTAACCAAGAATTAATAAATTTTATAAAATCACAATTAGAAAGAGGGGTTAATAGATCTGAAATTGAGGATCAATTACTTAAAAATGGCTGGCTGAAAGCTGATATTGATAGCGCTTTTAATTTAGCAACAGCTTCAATTGAGCCAACTGTTTCTGAACCAGTTTTTGAGATTAAACAAGATTTAACAAACCAACAGCCAACTTCTCAAACTCAGCAACCAGCTTTTCAATTTTCCCAAGAATTAAAAGAACAGCCAGCTGGTAGCGTACAAGATTTAGGTTCTCAACCGTCATTTACTCCAGAAATTTCTCAAGAAGATCAACGGCCTCAACCTATTCAACCATTTAAAGTACAATCATTTGAAAATTTGCAACCTTTAAAAGAAGAACAACCGGTTGAAAATAATTTAGCTAATCAAGATCAAGATATTTTTGAGCCACCCTTGAAACAAAATCAATATGAACCGCAAAATTTGAAAGAAGAAACTTTTCAAAACCCATTGCAGCCTCAAGAATTTCAACAGCCAGAAGGTTTTTCGGCTCTAGATTTTAGTCAAGTTTCCCAAACTCAAAGTAGTGTGCAGCCTTTAGTAAAGCTAAGGAATATGTCTGATATTGTAAAAATTGTTGTGAGTTTTATACTTGGAGCAGGAATCACTTTTTTAATTCTTTTTGCTTTAAACGATTATTCTCTGCCAATTGGCGTAAAGGAAACTACCCAATCTCAACCAGCTGAAATCATCGTTTCAATGACGCCATCGCCGAGTCCTATAAGTTTAAATTCAATTCCCTATAGAAACGATAATTTAGGTATTTTAAGAATGGATTATCCCATAGGCTTTACCCCAATAGAACTTTTTATTTCAGTGTCAGATCTTCCATTTACCTTACCAGCTGACGCTACCACTAATATTGTTTTTAATAGCGATGCTTATGGGATGGAAGTTTTTCTAAGTATTTCAGTTGCGCCTTTATCAATTGCTTCAGCAACTACCACAGCGACTACTACACCTTTATCCTTAAACACCGCTTCTTCTTCTCAAATTCTTCAAGAAATCATTGATAACGTAAAAATTCAATCAAGTTCTGCTCTAGTTCAAGGAGAAGAAGAAAGACTAATTGGGAAATACGAAGCAAAATTAATTGAATTTTTGGAATCTAATGGAATGCATTTTTATGATTTAATAACTATAATTCCTGAAAAGTCGCAAGTTTATTATTTTAAATTTATAGCATCTCAAAATTATTGGGAAGATTTTCGTCCTTTATTTGAACAAATAATTTCTCAAATAGAACTACAATAATTTATGAATGATAATCAGTATTTCTTTTTTGAGTTTAAAAAACAAAGACAGAAACAATTATTAGTTTATGGAGGTTTGGTTCTGATGTTTTTAATTTTGAGTATTTTTTTTATTTTTCAAATTGAAGATCTTTCTCAAAAAATTAATGATATAAAAATTCAAACCCTAGCTACTCAACAAGCACTTGATGTCTTTTCAACTTTAACAAATGAACAACAACAAGCTCAAAAATATTTAGAAAGATTAACTAAAATATTTCCTAATAAAGATTCGCTAATTAATTTAGCAACGATTATTAGAGATAAAAGTTTAACCTATAATTTATCAGAGAACTTTTCATTTGGTTCAGAATTTCAAGGACAAGAAGAAGAAATTAAAAACGTAGGATTTAATTTGGCTTTATCTGGAAGTTTAGACAATTTTTTAAGATTTTTGCAAGACATCGAAAAGCTCCCATTTTTTATTGAATTTTCAGCTATTGATGTAAATAATGTTAGCAATTCTAATTACCAAATAAATACAGCTGGCAAAATTTATACTAGATAATTATGGCGCAAAATATAAAAAATAAAAGTTTTGGTTTAATTGCTAAAAAAAATAAAACCTATGTTATGTTAGCGATATTTTTTGTTATTTTTCTATTGACTGTTACTTGTTTAGTATTTATTTTTTCTATTAGAACGATTAGAAATATTTCTTCTTCAACTTTAACCGTTCCTACAAATGTCGTTCATTTTAATATTAATAAAGCCCAAAGCAATCCAAGACTATTAGATGAATTTTGGAATGATTTTAATTACAATCTGTTATTTATTTCTCCAAATCCCAATGAACAAGAAACTGGTAAAGAAAATTTAAATTTAACCCCAGAATTAACTTTAACTCCAACTCCAATTTTAGAATCAACACCAACTATTACTACTACGTCGTCTTTAGAATAATTTTTATTATCTTTATTTTTTTAAATTTTTGTATTAGAATTAAAAAACTTTATATTGGGTACGTAGCTCAGTGGTAGAGCGCGTCTCTGATAAAGACGAGGTCGATGGTCCGATCCCATCCGTACCCACTTTTCTAATATGATTATTGATGGAATTCAGCTATCAGAAGAAATTAAAAACCAGATTAAAAACGATCCGGTTTTTAAGGAGATAATTGGTAAACAAGTAGCAGCGATTACAGTAGATGGTACCGAAGAAATCAGTAGATTTATTAGACAAAAAGAAAAGCTAGCTTCTCAATTGGGTTTAATTTTAAAAACCTTAAATTTTGATAGAAATATCTCTTTAAAAGAATTAATTATTGAAGTTGAAAAATTAAATAGTAATCAAGATGTTTTGGGTATAATTATTCAGCTCCCCCTACCTTCACATTTAGATACTCCTAAATTATTTAATTCGATTTCTATCTTTAAAGATGTTGATCTTTTATCTGACGCAGCTTTTAATAATTTCTATTATCAAAATAATTCTATATTCCCCCCAGTTGTTGGCGCTATAGATTATATTTTTAGAAAATACAATATTGAAGTAGCTAATAAATTAGCAGTTGTTTTGGGTGCCGGTAGACTAATTGGCCTTCCAGTTTTAATTTGGCTGGCTAAAAATGGAGCAATTACTTTTTCTTTTAATGATTGGTATTCTGCTTATCAAGATGTTTTAAAAAGCGCTGATATTATAATTTCAGGATTAGGAGAACCGGAGATTATTAAAGAAGATTTTATAAAGGAAGGAGTAATTTTAGTTGATACTGGTTTTAATATTAAAGATCAAAAAATTTGTGGAGACAGCGATTTCGAATCTTTGAAAAATAAAGCTTCTTTAATTACTCCTGTTCCTAAGGGAATTGGGCCAATGACTGTGGCTTTACTTTTTAAAAATGTTTTAGAGCTTTATAAGATATCTAAAAATCAATAAATTAGAAATAAAAAATCGGCTAAAAGCCGATTTTTTATTTCTAAATTTTAGCTATTTAGAATTTTATTTTTTTAACCAATTGGCCTATTACTGGCAATTCTTTTTCTTTACCGTTTATTACATTTATTATTCCAATTACCAACAAAACTACACATAATATCCAAACTATAGGGGCGATTATCCAACCGGCAACTGGAATAAGAAGTAGTAAATAGCTTGCTATTTCAAGCAAAAACAAAATTAAACCTTGTTTTGCATGAAACTGGCTAAATTTATTATTTTTCTCAGCAAGCCAAGGGACTAAAAACAAAATCCCTAAATAACTTAAAACAGCTAAACCTTTTTCGGTTTGTTTCTGTTCTTTATTTTCGTTTTCTTCTGCCATATTTTTTAATTAATTAAAAAATATTATAGCATATTTTTAATAAAAATTTCAACTCTTGCATTTTATTTATTTTTTTTTATAATTAATTTAATTAGTTCGATTTTTTCGATTTTAATGGAGAAAATAAAAAAAATAGCTAAAACTAACAATAGCTTAAAAAAGAAAAGAACCGTTTCTAAGTTAAATAAAAAATCAAAAAGTTCTTCTAAATTAATAGTTAAATCTCGAACTAGTAAATCGCTCAACAAAAGACCTCGGGTAATTAAAAAGACATCAAGAATTAAATCAGGGATAGAAAAAGAAACAACTCAATTTTTTATAAAGCCTCAAGATAATCCGATTATTTCTCCACGCGAAGAAAATAATTGGGAGGCCTGGCAAACTTTTAATCCAGCGGCAATTAATTTAGACAACAAAATTCATTTTCTTTATCGGGCAATTGGAAACGACGGAGTTTCAAGATTTGGATACGCTGCTTCAGATGATGGTTTTAAAATAAGCGAAAGGTTGAATTTTCCAGTTTATGAGCATTATAGCCCAAATAATTACGATATTACTAGCAAAATCTTGAATTCTTTGTCTTATTTTTCAGGTGGAAGTTTCAAAGGAGCAGAAGATCCCCGAATTGTAAGAGTTGATAATGAAGATAACCTATATTTGGTTTATACTGCTTTAGATAATGGCATTAGGATTGGTTTAACCTCAATAAAACTTAATGATTTTTTAAATAAAAATTGGAAATGGAAAAAACCAAAATTAATTTCTCCGCCAAACGAAATTCATAAAAATTGGGTTATTTTCCCAGAAAAAATAAAAAATAAATACGCAATTTTGCATAGCCTTAGTCCAGAAATTTCAATAACCTACCTTGATGATTTAGAGTTTAGAAATAGCAATTATTTAAAAAGTTATTATAACGGGCAAATTAAATCAGGTAAAAACCAATGGGAAAGCTGGCTTAAAGGAGTTGGCCCAATTCCTTTAAAAACAAAATATGGTTGGTTGATTTTTTACCATGCTTTAGAAAAAGAAGAATTTAATAAATACAAAGTTGGGGCAATGCTTTTAGATTTAAATAACCCAACCCAAATAATAGCCCGAGCTAATAAACCGGTTTTAGAACCAGATGCTGATTATGAAAATAATGGTTATAAGCCAGGGATAGTTTATGCGTCAGGAGCAGTTATTAAGGATGATAATCTATTGGTTTATTATGGAGGAAGTGATAGTTATGTTTGCGTGGCTTATGCAGATTTTGAAGAATTTTTGGGCAAACTAATAAAGCACGAAGTTCCCCAATTAACAAAGAAAGAAATTGTTAAAAAACAGAAATGATTGTCAAAAGATTTGAAGAAAACCCCATTTTAATACCTAACTCAAAAAATTCATGGGAAGCTGAGGCGGTTTTTAATGGTTCGGCTATCAAAAAAGAAAATTCAATTTTTCTTATTTATCGAGCCTTATCTTTGCCACACTTTCATACTTTAGCTAATAGAAAAATGTACGTTTCAAGCATTGGAATTGCCAAAAGCAAAGATGGCATACATTTTAATAACCGTTCAAGATTTATAGTTGCTGAAGAAGACTGGGAAAGATTTGGCTGCGAAGATCCAAGGGTTACTAAATTCAATAACAGATATTATATTTTTTATACAGCCTTGTCTCAATACCCCTTTAATCCCCAAGGAATAAAGATTGGTTTAGCTATTTCCGATGATTTAAAAACTATTAAAGAAAAACATTTAATTACACCCTTTAATGCCAAGGGAATGTCTCTTTTTCCAGAAAGAATAAATGGTAAGATTTGGTCAATAATAACAGTTAATACTGATTTACCTCCGTCAAAAATTTGTTTAGCTTCTTTTGATAGCGAAGAAGAACTTTATTCTAAAAGATATTGGAACAAATGGTATAAAAATTTCAATAAACACTCTCTTGATTTAAAAGTTAATTCTTTGGACCATATTGAAACTGGTCCGGCCCCTATTAAAACTAAAGATGGTTGGTTAGTTTTTTATAGTTATATTGAAAATTATTTTAAAGGCGAACCTCTGTTTGGAATTAAAGTCTTGCTTTTAGATTTGAACAATCCAACAAAAATTATTTCCCAAACCGATTATCCTATTTTAACACCAGAAGAATATTACGAAAGAATTGGATTGGTTTCTAATGTTGTTTTTCCATCAGGAGCTTTAATCAAAAACGATGAAGTTTATCTTTATTATGGAGCAGCTGATACCGTTTGTTGTCTAGCAACTATTAAACTTTCCTCTTTGCTTTCAAAATTAACGAAAAAAGAGGCAACTAATTTTAAGACTTTCCAAAGATACGATAAAAATCCTATTTTAACCCCCCAACCTCAAAATGCTTGGCAGGCAAAAGCTGTTTTTAATCCAGGAGCAATTTTATTAAATAATAAAGTTCATTTAATTTATCGAGCAATGTCAATGGATAATACTTCGGTTATGGGTTATGCTACCACGACTAATGGTTTTGATATTGATTATAATTATCAAAATCCGATTTATGTTCCACGAGAAGATTTTGAGCAAAAACAGATTCCTAATGGAAATTCTGGTTGCGAAGATCCGAGATTAACAAAAATTGGCAGTAGAATTTATATGTGCTATACAGCCTATAATGGCAAAAATCTTCCTAGGGTTGCTTTGACTTCGATAGCCACTAAAGATTTTTTGTCTCAAAATTGGAACTGGGAAAAACCGGTTTTAATTTCTTCTCCAGAATTTGACGATAAAGACGCCTGTATTTTTCCAGAAAAGATAAATGGTACTTATTGGGTTGTTCATAGAGCAGGAGAAGATATTGATTTAGGATTTCCCAAAACTCTTAATTTTTCAAAGGGAATTTATCTTAATGAATATCGTTGGTTTGGCCCTCGAAAAGGTTGGTGGGATAGCAAAAAAATAGGAGCAGCAGCTCCGCCAATTAAAACTAAAGATGGTTGGCTTATGCTTTATCATGGAGTTTCAGATAATGGAATTTATAGAGTAGGAGCTGTTTTACTAGATTTGGATAATCCCTTAGAGATAATTTCCAGAACTGATTATCCTTTATTTGAACCGCAGGAAAAATATGAAAAAGAAGGCCAAGTGCCAAATGTAGTATTTCCTTGCGGAACAGTTGTTTTAAACGATATTTTATTTATGTATTATGGAGGGGGGGATTCGGTAATTGGGGTAGCAACTATTTCTTTAAGGGATCTTTTAAAATATTTAAAAAAATGCCAATAACTAAAAAAACTAAAGTTATTATTTTTGATTTAGATGGAACTTTAACTAAAAGCAGAAGAAATTTAACTATTAAAACAGCTAAACTTTTTTGTCGACTTTTAAATATTAGAAAAGTGGCAGTAATTGGAGGTGGTAATTATCAACAATTTCAGAATCAATTTTTAAGGTATTTATATTGCTCTAAATATTTTAATAATCTTTTGATTTTGCCAACTTCTGGAGCAAGTATGTACTATTATCAAAATAACCATTGGCGCAAAGTTTATCAAAAATTTTTAACCAATAAAGAAAAGCAGCAAATTTATCAAGCTTTTAATAAAGTTTTTCAAGAATTAAATTATCAAAAGCCTTCGAAAACTTATGGGAAAATATTTGATGACAGGCAAAGCCAAATTACTTTTTCAGCTTTGGGCCAATTAGCGCCTTTGAGAAAAAAGCAATTATGGAATAAAAAAAATAATAAATTAAGAAAGCAAATTGCTATAAAATTAAAAAAATACTTGCCGTCATTTACGATTACTTTAGGTGGTTTAACTTCAATAGACATTACTAAAAATGGAATTAATAAAGCTTATGGGGTTAATCAAGTTATGAAGTTTTGGAACCTTAAAAAACAAGATTTATTATTTATAGGTGATGCTTTATTTAAAGGAGGAAATGACTATTTGGTTAAAAAAACCGGCATTAAAACTTTGCAAGTTGAAAATCATTACCAAACCGAAAAATTAATCGAAGATTTTTTGAATAAAAACTTAAAGTAGTGCTCAGGGGGAGAGTCGAACTCCCATGATCTTACGATCAATGGATTTTGAGTCCATCGCGTCTGCCAATTCCGCCACCTGAGCTTGAAATAAAAACAGTTTAACTTTTATTTTTTTATTTTTCAATATATAATCTTAATTAAAAGATTAAGATTATGGAAAGCAATTCTATTTTTTATTTAGAAGTTGATAAAATTAAGCCGAATCCCTATCAGCCACGAAAGGATTTTAATGAAGAATATTTAAAAGAATTAGCTGATTCAATTAAAGAGTATGGAATTTTAGAGCCTTTGATAGTTACTAGAATTGAAGAGTCAACTGAATTTGGAACAGATGTTAGTTATCAATTATTAGCTGGAGAAAGAAGGCTGATGGCTGCTAAACTAGCTGGTTTATCAACTGTTCCGGCTTTAATTAAAGAAAATGTCGAAGAACAAGAGAAATTGGAAATTGGTTTAATTGAGAATATTCAAAGAGAAGATTTGAATCCCTTGGAAAAAGCTCGAGGTTTTGCCCAATTAATTGATAAGTTTGGTTTATCTCAAAGAGAAGTAGCTTTGAGGGTTGGTAAATCTCGGGAAGTTGTTGCTAATACTTTAAGATTATTACAATTGCCCCTAGAAGTTCAAAAAGCATTAGAAGAAAGAAAAATAACAGAAGGACACGCTAGAATTATTTTGCAGTTATCAACAATTGATAAACAAAGAGTTTTACTTGGTAGAATTATTGCTAATAATTTAACAGTTAGGCAAACAGAAGAAGTTTTTAAGCAAATTGTTAAAGAAAATTATAACCAAGCGCCCCAATTTCAATCTTCTACGTCTCAATATTTAGAATTAGATCCACTTTTAAAAGAAGCTGAAGAAAAATTAGAGGAGACTTTAAAAACCAGGGTTTTTCTAAGAAAAAGAGGAGAGCGTGGAATTATTGCTATTAATTTTAATTCTCCTCAAGAACTATCAGAAATTATTAATAAAATTTGCCAAACAAATTCAGTAGATGAAAATTTTAAAGACAGTGATTTAGATGAATTATTGAAAAATGATTTAAACAATAATCAAGATCAAAATCAAAATAACTATAATTTTTCCTTATAAACAATTGTTTCAATACCTTTAATTCGAGAAATCTTAGATATTATTTTAGGTAATTCGTTTTTATTAGCTGTTTTAATTATAGTTTTTAGCATTAAATTGCTTTTATCGAAATTTATACTTTCGATATTTATTTGATTTTTAGTTAAAACCGAAGAAATGTCTTTAATTAATCCCATTCGATCTTTTACTTTTATGGTTAATTCGATTTTGTTATATCTAGGCATTATTTTAAATAATGATTTATTTTTTCCTTCCAAAATTTCTCTTATTTTATTTTTTGCTAAATTAGTTTTAGCAAACTCTAACCATTTAGGAGATGGTTTTTTGCCTTTTTGAATCAAAATTTCAACTACATCTCCAGACTGAAGCTCTTGATCTAAAGTTACAAATTTGCCATTAATTTTTGCACCAACTGCTTGGTTTCCAATATCAGTATGGATTTTATAGGCAAAATCAATGGGCGTTGATCCTCTTGGTAAATCTATGGCTTCTCCCTTAGGAGTTAAAACAAAAATTCTATCTTCAAAATAATCTGCTTTTAAAGATTCAATAAAATCTAAAGAATTTGGAAAATAGTTTTGCCATTCCTTTATTTGTTTTACCCAAAGATATTCTTTGGGAATTGGTGGCGTTTTGATGGCTCCTTTATTTTTGTAAGTTGGAGAAGTTTTTAAGTTTCTGATGTTTTGATAATACCAATGAGCTGCAATTCCATTTTCCGCATTTTCATGCATTTCTTTTGTTTTTATTTGAATTTCAATTATCTGATTGTTTTTTAGATAAACATCGGTATGAAGGGCCTGATAACCATTTGGTTTAGGGCGAGCAATGTAATCATCAAAGCTATTTGGCAAAGGGGTAAATAATTTATGAACTATACCCAAAATTTTATAGCAATTCTCAACAGTGTCGGTTATGATTCTTAAAGCTAAAATATCGTGAATTTGCGATAGGTCCCCATTGTATCTTTCAAGCTTTTTCCAAAGACTATAAATTGTTTTTACTCGATATTCGATTTCCAAAAAACTTGCCCCATTATTTTTTAATTCTCTTCCAATATACTTAACAATATCTTTTAAATATTTTTCGATATTTTTAAATTCCCCTTCAAACAATTTTTCAGTTTTTTTATAAGCCTCTGGATTTTGATATCTAAAAGAATAATCTTCTAACTCCCGAGCTATTTTAAAAAGACCCAAACGATGGGCTAAGGGAGCAAAAATCTCTAAAGTTTCTTGAGCTATTTTAATTTGTTTATCTTGGGGCAAAGCATCTAAGGTTTTAACATTATCTAGCCTATCCGCCAATTTAATAATAGCTACTCTTAAATCTTTAGATAAAGCTAAAAATGTTTTTCTTAAGTTTTCAGCTTTTTTAAATTTTAATTTTTCATCTTGTGTTTTAGGTTCTAAATATTTTATTTTTCCTAAATTACTGACGCCATTCACCAAACGCGTTATTTCTTCTCCAAAGTTGATGAGAAGTTCATTATAGGAAATATGGCAATCTTCTACGGTATCATGAAGTAGGGAAGCGCAGATAGTAGAATTGTCCATTTTTAAAGAAGCGGTGGTAATAGCTACTCTTAAAGGATGGTTAAAATAGTCTTCTCCTGATTTTCTTTTTTGATCTCGATGGACTTTTTGCGAAAAATTATAAACATTTTTTATTAATTCAAAATCGTACAACAATTCATTTTGATAAAGAATATTAAAAAATGTTTGTTTTAATTTTGAAGTATCTGTTTCCATAAAAACAATCTTAGGTAAGTTATTATAATCTTATAATTATAAGATTATAATTATAACATATTTTAGCGAGATAATTTTTTGAGTAATTTTTTACTGACCTGGTGGTTTCCAACTCATAAAATCACATTTTGGCCAACGAGAACAACCATAAAAAATTCTTTTTTTACTTTTGGTTTTTCTAACAACCACTTTGCCATTTTGAGTTTTGCCGCATTTAGGACAGGGGATATCGAGTTCAGTACTTGGTTTTGGGATTTTTTTGATATTTGAACAATTAGGATAATTAGAGCAAGCTAAGAATGGACCATATTTGCCATATTTAATAACCATTTTACTGCCGCATTTTTCGCAAATTTCATCTGATTCTTTTTCAGTTGCTTCGCGCCTTGAAACTTCTTTTTCTTTTTGCTCTAAATTTTTATTGAATGGTTCGTAAAAATTTTTAACGACTTCTCGCCAATTTTTTTCTCCTTGGGCAATTTTATCCAAATCATTTTCGATAGTCGCAGTAAATTCATAATCTACTATATCTTTAAAATGTTTAGTTAGTAAATCATTGACTAATTTTCCAAGCATAGTTGGGACAAAGGCCTTGGAAGAGTTTCTTTCAATATAATTTCTTAAAAGCAAAGTAGAAATAATTGAGGCATAAGTTGAAGGCCTGCCAATTCCTAATTCTTCGAGTTTTTTGACTAATGAAGCATCATTGTATCTTGCTGGCGGTTCAGTAAAATGCTGTAGAGTTTTAATTTCTAAAAGTTTTAACTGATCATCTTTTTCAACGATTGGTAAAATAGTTTCTTGTTTTTTGGGAAAAATTTTCAGAAATCCGTCAAACACAATAATTTCTCCGGTAGCTTTTAAAAAATAATCGTCTTTGTTTTGAGCTTTAACAATAATGGTTGTTTGTTTTAAAGTAGCTTTAGACATTTGGCACGCTACAAATCTTTTCCAAATTAGTTCATAAAGTTTTAATTGCTGACTACCAAGCTTATTTTTTAATTTTAAAGGAGTTTTATTAACATCTGTTGGTCTAATTGCTTCGTGGGCCTCTTGAGATAATTTCGATTTAGTTTTAAAAATATTACTAGTTTCTGGGAGATAATTTTTACCAAATTCTTGCTCAATAAATTTTCTAACCATTAGAATAGCTTCTTTGGAAATATTTACTGAATCGGTTCTCATATAAGTGATTAAGCCTTCCTCGTATAACTGTTGGGCTAACATCATTGTTTGTTTTGAAGAAAAATGAAGTTTTTGCCAAGATCCTTGTTGTAAAGTACTAGTGGTAAATGGTGGTAAAGGTGAATTAAAAACTGTTTTTTGATTTAAATCAAAAACTGAAAAATCAGCTTGCTTTAATTTTTGAGAAATTTCTTTAGCTTGCTTTTCGTTTTTTATTTCAAGCTTATCTAAAGTTTGATTATTAATTTTAAATAGCTGGGCCTCAAAAGATTGATTATCTTTTTCTAAAATCGTTGAAATTGTCCAATATTCTTGCGAAATAAAATCTTCAATTTCTTTTTCTTTTTCGCAGATCAATCTTAAAGCAGCTGATTGCACCCTGCCTGCTGATAAGCCATATTTTATTTTTCTCCATAAAAATGGAGAAAGTTTATAGCCAACTAATCTATCTAAAATTCTTCGAGCTTGTTGGGCGTTAACTAATTCGATTTTTATTCCTCGAGGATTTTTTAAAGCTTCTTCGATTGCTGGTTTAGTAATTTCATGAAATACAATTCTTTTGGTTTTATCCTCATCTAAATTTAAAGCTTGCAAAAGATGCCAAGCAATAGCTTCTCCTTCGCGATCTTCATCTGTAGCTAGAATAATTTCAGTTGCTTTTTGAGCTTGTTTTTCTATTTTTTTTAAATTTTCTTTAGCTTTAGGAATAATAACGTAACTTACTTCGAAATTATTATCAACATCAATACCTAACTTGCTTTTTGGCAAATCTCTAACATGGCCATAAGATGGCAAAATGTTAAAACCCTTTAAAAAAGAAGAAATTGTTTTAGCTTTGGTAGGCGATTCGACAATAATTAATTTATTATCCTTAGTCATTTGTTTTTTGAAATAAGCCGTCTAATCTTTTTAAAATTAAATTTTTTAATTCCATTTCAGTTAAAATAGACTTTAATACTCCTATTTCTAAATTTGTCAATAGGGAAAGCTCTTCAATTGTTTTAGGCTCTGTTAAAGATTCTAAAATTTTTATCTCATCAACTGATAAATCTTGAATTGTTTTTTCTTTTATTTTTTCTTTAAGCCAATAAAATTCTTCTAAAATATCAATAGGTGATGAAACAAGCTTTGCTCCTTGGGCTATTAATTTATTAGTTCCTTTGGAATAAATGGAAAAAATAGAGCCAGGCACAGCAAAAACTTCGCGGTTATTTTCTGTTGCTAAGCGGGCAGTTATTAAAGCTCCCGATTTTTCACTGGCTTCAATAACTAGAGTTCCAATAGCTAATCCGGCAATAATTCGATTCCTTTGGGGAAAATTATATGGCAAAGCCTCTTCATCGGGTTCAAATTCAGAAATTATAGCTCCTTGTTTTGCTATTTTCAAAGCTAAATTACTGTTGCTTGACGGCGATATTTTATTTAAGCCGCTTCCTAAAACAGCTATAGTCCGGCAATTATTTTCCAAAGCTATTTGATGGCTAATAGAATCAATTCCCAAAGCTAAGCCACTAACAATTGTAAATCCTAAATTAGCTAATTCTCTAGTGAAATATTTACAAGCTTCAATGCCATAAGAAGTTGGTTTTCTTGTCCCTACAACAGCCAAACACAACTCATCTTTTAAAAGAGTTCCTTTAATATAAAGTTTTGAAGGGGGATTAGTTATTTCTTTTAATAATTTTGGATAATCTGGATCAGTTAATTTTAGTTCATAAAAGTCTTTGATCATTAAAATATTATACTATAGTCAATTCCATATAGAAAACATTTCAAGCGTAAAATACAAAAATTATCCTGTGGAATTGTGTCTATTTTACATGGTCCATTTCGATATTTTAACTTTGCACTATAAAGACGCCAATTTGTTTTAAAAAGATTTGAAGTTGAACTTCATGAAATTTAAAACTTATTTGGTGGACCTAAGCAGAATCGGACTGCTACCTCCGCCTTGCAAAGGCGGCGTTCTACCATTGAACTATAGGCCCTATAAAATAAAATAAATTTGTTTTGGGAAACAAATTTATTTTATTTTTAAGTTTGGATAAATTTATTTTTTACCCAAAATTTTAAACATTTTAGTGCCGCAAACCTCGCATTTTCCAGTTAAAGCTCTTCTTTTTCCGCCCTTACCATTGATCTCAACTTCTTGGGCATCAACCATTTTTCTTTTGGTTTTGCACTTTACGCAATAAGCTTCGTTGTCCATAATTTTTAATTAATTAATTAAGTATAAATTATCTTTTTCTAAAAATCAATCATTTTTGCTTTGTAAAACGATTTCTGTTTCAAATTCTTTATTTTCTCTTAAAACCCTTAATTTTACCTTTTTTCCAATTTGAACTGTTTTCAAAATATCTTTTAAAGTTTTATCAGTCGTTATTTTTTGATTGTTGCAATAAGTTATAATATCTCCTTCTTTTAAGCCAGCTAAATCAGCAGGGCTGTTGGGTATTACTCCGTAATTTTCAAACGGCTCTTTTATAATGTAAGCGCCATAATTTAAGTCTAAATTATAAAAATTTTTTAATTTTTCGTCTAAAACAATATATTTAATACCTAAATACGGTTCAACTAACTTGCCGAATTTTTTTATTTGATAATAATCTTTTTTAAAATTATTAATTGGAATAGCAAAACCGATATTTTCATAACCAGCAATTGTAGCAGCATTAATTCCAATAGCTTCGCCTTTTAAATTTACCAAAGGGCCTCCAGAATTTCCAGGATTAATTGCGGCATCGGTTTGAATTACCCCCCTTAGTTCAATTGTTTTTTCATCTGGTTCATTTAGGGCATAAATATTTTTTGAAATTCCGGAAATTATGCCTTTGGAAACAGTTGGACCCAATCCCAGAACATTTCCCAAAGCAATTACCTCCTCTCCTAATTTTATTTTATTAGAATCTCCTAATTTTATAAAGGGAGTATTTTTTTCTTCGATTTTTAAGATGGCTATATCTGAAATTTTATCAGTAGCTAAAATCTGGGCAAAATATTTTTTATCTTGCCACTTAATCCAATAATTGTTTTTTTCAACTACATGGCTATTAGTAGCAATTGTTCCGCAATTATCGACAAAAAATCCCGAGCCAGTTTCTAATTCTTCAAAGTAATCATTGTTTTGGGGTTCAATTTTAACAATTCTAACAAGCGAGCTTGAAATTTTCTTGATTACTTTAGTAATTTTCATAATTTTTATAATAATAGTGGACCGGATGGGATTCGAACCCACGACCTCATGCATGCCATGCATGCGCTCTACCAACTAAGCTACCGGCCCATTTAATTTATTTTTATCTTATTATAATTTATAATATATTTCAATAAATAAATCGTCCCTGTAGTTCAACGGATAGAACAGCGCACTCCTAAGGCGCTAATGGAGGTTCAATTCCTCCCAGGGACACTTGTACTATATTAATGTATTAAGGAGGGTTGGCAGAATGGTATTGCGCGGCTCTCGAAAAGCCGTGGGTGCAAGCCCTTACAGGTTCGAATCCTGTACCCTCCGCAATAAGTAAAGCGAATAAGGAAGGTAAACAAACCAATTTATTGGTTTGTGTCAGGATTCGAAGCGACGAGGGTGTGCGAGTTTAAAAAACGAGCACCGCGAGCGGCGGGCTGCGAGAAATTTTCTTTAGAAAATTTACTTGTAGCCGAATCCTGTACTTTCCGCAACTACTAGAGAAGCGATGTGAAAAAGTTATTAGTTTGCGTCTGGATTCAAGACGTATAGCAATAAGCAAGACAGATATTTGAATATTCTTATTTAGCTATTACTATGAGTTAGTAGTAGTAATAAATAAGCATAAGCTCCTATTTTTTGGTCCTATTTGACAATTAATTATAAGTTTCATAGACTAATAACGTGAAATATCAAAAAAAACTTGATTAATAGAAAACTTAACGTTAATGGTCGATAGTTAAGTTAAAAATAAATTTAATATTAAAATTTAATAAGATATGAAAAAAAATTTAGTTATAATTTTGATTGTAGTTATTATAATAATAGGTGGTGTTGTTTTGATTTCTTCAAAATCAAAACAAGGAGAAGAAATTATCTCGCCCACCCAACTAGCAGAAGAATCAATGTTAGATGAAGAATCAATTTCCTCCGAAGAATCCCAAATTAACTCTTTAGATTCTCTTTCTTTAGAGGGTAGCTATCAATGCGTTTATACTATTGAAGAGGGTTTAAAAGTTATTACTTATGTTAAAAATGGCAAGATGAGAACAGAAATTACTTTAGAGGGTGGTGATACCAATATTTCTCTTTATGCGGATAATAAGGTTTATCAATGGAGCGACAAGGAAAAACAAGGGATTTTTATGTCAGTAGAAGAAGCAAAAAATCAACAAGGGACAGAAATTGAAAATCCTGATGAGTATCTTAAAGAGATTAAAGTAAAATATCAACCAGATTGTAAGAATATAGATTTAGATGATAGTTTATTCATAGCACCAAAAGATGTTCGGTTTCAAGATCTATCGCAACTATTAAACCAATAAAATAAAATGGGAGGTAATAGAAAAAAGAAAATGGCTGACACAAAATAGTTAAATTAGAATAAAAATTTATGAAGAAAATTATTCTTTATATTTTAATCGGTGCTTTAGTCATAGGCGGAGGAATTTTTGTTTATCAAAAAATTAATTCTTCAAAAGTTCCTGCTTCTTTCCAATTAAAAAATCAACCGCAGATTTTGCAAAAAGCAATAAAATTAGACCCAAACAAAGCTGTTTGCGACCAAATTTCTTCTGCGGCGGTTGAGGGGATTTTGGGAGAAAAAGTGGAGCGCGTAGAAAGTATTTTCGAAGCCCCCTTTAGCATTTGCCAGTACTATTTTTCAGACAATGATTTTTTAAGCTTAAGCAGCGGTAATTTTAGTAGCGGCCCTTTTAGTTATGAAGAGCAGAGAAAAAATGCAGAGATCTTGGGCAAAGAAGTAAAAACCAATCCTAAAATCAATACCGAGCATTTTATTGTTATGGAAAAAAATGGGTATGTTGGCGAGATAATTTTAAAAATTACAGACGATTATTTTTTAGGCATTGATTTTTTTAGTCTGAGAAGTATGCATTTTCGCAAAGTAACAAGCGAGGAAGTGGCAGTTGAATTTTCAGCCAATTTAGTTAATTATTTGCAAACCGGCAAGATTAACAAGATAAATATTGATTTTTCTAATACAGGAACAACCTCCCAGCCGGCTGAGGATCAAAGCTTTACCCAAGAGGATTCGGGTGGAGTTCCTTTGCCTGAGGATGAAGAATTGATTAATTCTTTTTCTAATTTAATAGATCAAGGAAAAGTTAAAGATGCGTTGAAAATGCTTTCTTTGCAAAATATCAGTTCCGAAGAAATGAAAAAAATGTGGCAAGAACAATTTGAAGCGATGAAGTCAGTTAAAGTTCTTTTAGTTGAGCCAGTAATGAAAAACAACTGGACAGACCAAAGGCGTGAATATAAAGTTGTTTTAGATATGATGATGGACGAATCTTCCAAAGATGCTTCGATACCTTATTATGGTTATGATCAGGGTAGAAATACCCGTTTCATTACTCTAATAAAAGAAGGAGATAAGTGGTTTATTGAAACAATTACTACTGCGCCTTAAAAATTTTTTAATTAAAAATAAAAATATGATTTTTCTTTTGATATTTATTGTAATAATAGTATTGTTCTTTATTTTTGGAATGAAATATATAACTCGCGAGAGAAGAATTTCTTGGTCAGGAGAAGTAGTTGACAAAGAGCAGTCTGAATGGACGGATGACAACAACAAAACAATCATTGATTATATTTTAAAAGTAAGACTGGATGATGGTAAGATGCATGAAGTTAGTGTGGCTAAAGAATTTTATGACGAGGTAAAAATCGGCGATAAACTTAAAAAAGATTTAGGAACTAGCAGGCCAACTAAAATTTAAGTTAAATGAAAGAAATTTTTCAGTGGCTTTTTGCTCCCGAAAAAAATCGTTATTTAACGATAGGCTTAATTTTAACTGCTTTAGGAGTAATTCTAATTCCCATTGTTATTGGTATTCCTATTGCTGGAATTGGTTTTACTATCTTTGCCCTCGGAGTACTCATCTCCTATGGTCAAAAGATTCCAAAAGTCAAAAAAATAATTAAAGGTTTTAGAAAACGTTTTTTCAGATGAGAGATTTTATTAAAAAGTTTGTAAAACTGAAAAAATGTTGTATTCTGATTTAGAATCAGTTATTTTTAAGGTTATTTAATTAATAATATATTTAAATATATGACAAAAGAAAATATTACCCAACAAGAAAAAAAAGAAGAAAATAAATCTTCACAACCAACGGCTAAAGAAAAAGATATTAGAATGGCAATTGTGGCTTATATTATTTTTTTCATTCCTCTTTTAACAGAATCTAAGAATAACCCATTTGTTAAATTTCATGTAAAACAAGGATTGGTATTATTTATTAGTGGAGTTATTGTCGGAATAATTAACTCTATTCTTCCTTGGCGACTCTGGATAATATCTAGATTATTTAATCTTGGCCTACTTGTTCTAATGGTTATTGGAATTATGAATGTTTCTAAAGGGGAACAAAAACCATTGCCAGTAATTGGCAAATTTGGAGAGCAATTTAAATTTTGATCTCATTTCAAAAACTTAGTTCGTTAAATATTAATAAAAAAATTTTTTAATGGTAATAGTACTAATTTTGATTATTAATTTTTTGCTCTTAGAAAAATCGAATTATCCTTTAGCAACTACTAAGCCATAAACTTTTTTAGCTCCATTTTGCTTTAAAACTTTAGCTGCTTCTATTAAGGTTGCTCCAGTGGTAGAAATATCGTCAATTAAAATAATATCCTTATTTTTGATTTGATTAGCCTTAATAATTTCAAAAGAATTTTTAATGTTTTCAAATCTAGCTTGATAGCTTTTGATTTCCATTTGTGGTTTTTTGAATTTTTTTCTTTTTAAAGTTTCGTAAAATTCTAAATTTAAATCAAGGGCGAATTTTTTAGCTAAAACCTCTGATTGATTGAAACCGCGCCAGCGATATCTTGCTGGATAAAGTGGGATAAAAGTTACTAAAGGTTGTTTGTTAGTTAATTCTGGTTCAAAAACAGCTAAATAATATTTTTTTAAAATTTCATTTAAAGGATCAACTAATGGTTCAATAAAATTATATTTATATTCCCAAATAATTTTTTTAACTAACTTATTTTCATAAAAAGTAGCAGCTCCTAAAATTTTTAGAGGATTATTTTTATGGGTTTGGCAGGGTTGTAAATTAATTAATTTTTTATTGCACTTCGGGCAAAAAGCCCAACTATTTATTTCAATTTTTTTAAAGCAATTTAAGCAAAGATATCCTTGGGGATTAGTTAGTTTATTTTTTGCTAGGTTGCAGTTTAAGCATGATACTGGGAAAAATAAATCTAAAATAAAATCAGTTGATTTTTTAAAACTCTTCACTTTTTTATTTTTTTTATTTTGCTATAATAATAATTATAATATGAATATGAATCCCTCTAGCAATATTTTAACAAAAATAAAAGATTTTGTTTTACCTTCTCAAGGATGTTTGGGTATTGATATTGGTACCACTTCAATTAAAGTTGTAGAGATTAGTCGACAAGCTGGAGAATTTGTTTTGCAAAATTATGGAATTTTAGAAAATTTCGGACACTTAGAAAGAGAAAATGCTATTTTGCAAGATTCATCGTTAAAAATAATGGAAGACGCCACAGCTTCTCTACTGAAAAAGGTTTTAGAAAAAATGAAAGTTAAAGCTAAACAAGCGGTATTTTCTTTGCCAGTTTTTTCTTCGTTTACTACCATTATGGATTTACCAAAACTTTCATCTAAGGAAATCAATCAAACAATTCCTTATCAAGCGCGTCAGTATATCCCAATTCCTTTAAGCGAAGTAATGCTTGATTGGCAGGTTTTGACTCCCTTGGGTCAATCTTTTTCAGAAAAAACAGAAGTTCTATTAATGGCTATTCCTAGCGATGTAATAAAAAGGTATTCTAGAATTGCCCAATTATCAGGCGTGTATTTAAAGGCTATGGAGCTTGAATCTTTATCTTTAGCTAGGTCAGTAGTTAATGATGATTTAACAACCTTGATTATTGACGTAGGTTCTCGTGCCAGCACTTTTAGCGTTGTTGATAAAAGAGAGCTTCGAATGAATTACTCGATTGATACCGCTGGCAATGATTTTACAATTTCTGTCTCTAGGGGATTAAATCTTTCTCCGTTAGCAGCCGAAGAATTAAAAAGAAATCGGGGATTAATGATTTCTTCAGATCAACAATATTTGCCAGCCTTGATTATTCCTTATTTAGACGTGATAATTAATGAAGCTAGGAAAATAATGGCAAGTTATTATAATCAAAGCAGTCGTGAAATAAAAAAAATAATTTTGTCTGGAGGAGGAATTTTGCCTTATGGCATTAAAGATTATTTTCAAAAAGAATTTAATTTAGAAACTCAAATAGCTAATCCCTTTTCGAAGATAAAATATGACCCAACTATTTATCCAATTATTCAAAAAAGTGGAGCTTCTTTTTCAATTGCAGCCGGAGCAGCTTTAAAGATTTTTTCTTGACTTGACTTTATTTTTTTTATTATTTTTGTAATAATATTAATATCAATAAATAAAAATTATGGCAGAAACAAATCCCTTTGCTAATTTCAATATTAGGTCCTCTAAAAAAACGCCAACTCAAAAAATTTCTTCGGCTCCAACTTTACCAACTAATTTAATTATTTTTTCTTTAATTACTTTTTTAGCTGCCTTGGGTTTTTATTTGTTTTTAGCTGGTTATAAATCAGTTACTGAATCACAAATCGAAAATTTAGATAGAGAAATCCAAGATACAGTAGCTACCTTATCTGCCTCTGAAGTAGAAAGGGTTTTAACATTAGACAAGCAAATAAAAACTTTAAGAAGTCTTTTGCCGCAACACGTTTATTCTTCGATAATTTTTTCAACTTTAGAACAAAACACCAATCCTAAAATAATTTTTAATTCTCTATCCTTTGATTCTAATAATAATAAACTTAGTTTAAACGGCAATTCCCCATCTTTAGAAGATATTGCTACCCAAGCAGCTGCTTTTGGAAATATCACTGGCATCAAAGAAGTAAAAATTAGTGATATAGCCAAAGCTGGCGACGGCTATGACTTTAAATTTGAAATAACGCTTGATAATAATTTTTTATTAGCTAATCAATTATGAAAAATACCACTTTAATATACTTAAGTTTTTTAATAATTATAGTTTTATTTGGGGCTAGTATTTATTTATTTTTTTCCCTAGGATTAAATGAGTGGAATAATGTTCAAGAAGCAAGGGTAAAATTAGCAGAAAGAGAAACGGTTTTAGATTATCTTAATCAACTAATCACTAAATTTAGAGAACAACTTTCTTATTCCAATGACATTAATCAGCAAATATCTTTAATAGACGCCACCCTTCCTTCTTCAATGAAGATGTCTGAAATAGTGGCGATAGTCGAGGCTTTGGCGCAAGAATCTAATGTTGAAATTATTCAAATGTCTTTTACTACTTTGTCCCAAAACCAAACCCCAGAAACTTCTCAACCAGAAAGTTTTATGGCCTCTAATAATTTGCCCCAAATCATTACAATTGAGTTAAACATCAAAGCAACTTATTCAGATTTTAAAAATTTTATTTCTAACGTTGAGCAAGAGCAAAGATTAACTGATTTGCAATCGATAAGTATGAATCCAATTACCCAAGAAGAATTTAGAGAATCTTCTCAAGGTTTTCAAGATTTTAATATTAATCTTTCTTTAAATACTTACTATATTAATAAACCCCAGTTTACCCTACCTTAATAAAAATAAAATTTATAAAAAATATGGAAGTAACCCCATCTCAATTTAAACAAACTCAACCCCCAGTTTTTAAGAAAAAAAGAAGCGGGATTTCAATTTGGCTTATTATAGCTTTAGTTGTGGTAGTCCTTTTGGTAATTTTGGCTTATTTTATATTTACTAGACCCAATACTGCTCCAGCAGCTGAATTATTTAACAAAATTTTTCCCTCTGATTCTGGTTTAAACCAGCTTCAGGAAGTTGATTTAGATATCAATAGCATAATTAATCATTCTAATTTTTCTATTCTTAAAGAATTTGGCCCAATTCCTTTACAAATACCTCCACTTGGTAAACCAAATCCTTTTCAATAATAATTATGGCCAATTTTGATCCGGTTCAAATTCTAGTTTCTCAAAATAAACTTTCTCAAGATAATGCCCAAAAAATTCTTAATGAAGCGAATGTTAGAAGGGTAAATACCGAAACTATTTTATTAGAAAGGAATCTTATTTCAGAAGACGATCTTTTAAAACTTAAAAGTGATTTTTTTAATTTGCCGATGAAAATTTTTGAAGAAAAAGAAATTATTCCCAGAGAAATCCTATTAATTATTCCCCAAGAATCAGCTAAATATTATCAAATGATTTCTTTTGGGAAAGATGATAAATTCTTGTATGTTGGAATGGTTAATCCAAGTAGTAGCGAAGCTCAAAATGCTTTGAAATTTATTGCCCAAGGATTAGGATTAAGCTTAAAGGTTTTTGTTATCAAATATTCTGATTTTTTAAGATATTTGAAAAGCTATACCACTTTTGGCGAAGAAGTAACTTTAGCGTTATCCCAAATAAAACAGCAAGTAGAAGGCCAAGTAAGAACAACTCGCCAAAAATCAATTATTGATTTAGACCAATCTGTTGTTTCTTCTTCTGAAGAAGCTCCAATTATTAAATTAGTTTCTGATATTATTAGAAACGCAGTTAATCAACGGGCTTCTGATATTCATATTGAGCCAGAAAGAAATAGATTGAGAGTAAGGTATCGAATTGACGGAGATTTAGCTTCAGTTTTGTTTTTACCTAAAGAAATCCACCCTTCAGTTTTAACGAGGGTTAAGATTTTATCAAATTTAAAAATTGATGAAACAAGAATTCCTCAAGATGGTCGTTTTTCAGCTTTAATCAGCGGCAAACAAATTGATTTTAGGGTTTCAACTTTTCCAACAGCTAATGATGAAAAAGTGGCAATTAGAATTTTAGACCCTTCAATTGGTTTAAAGACAATTGACGATTTAGGAGTCTCTAGTTTAAATTTAGAAAAAATAAAGCAAGCAATGAAAAAACCTTTTGGAATGATTTTAGTTACCGGCCCAACTGGTTCTGGGAAAACAACCACTCTTTACGCTATTCTTCAAATTTTAAGCCAAGATAGCACTAATGTAGTAACTTTAGAAGACCCTATTGAATATTTTATTTCAGGCGTTAATCAATCACAAGTTCTTCCGGAAATTGGCTACACTTTTGCTTCTGGTCTTCGTTCAATTTTAAGGCAAGATCCTGATATAATTATGGTTGGAGAAATTAGAGATTCAGAAACAGCAGAGTTAGCAGTTCATTCAGCTTTGACTGGCCATATTATGCTTTCTACTTTGCATACCAATAATGCTATAGGGGCAATTCCCAGATTAATTGATTTAGGAGTTCAGAAATTCTTGATTCCCCCAACTTTAAACATTATTGTTTCCCAAAGATTGGTTAGAAAACTTTGTAATAATTGTAAAAAAGCAGTTAAAGCTAATTCGGAACAAGAAAAATTAATTGACCAAGCTTTAGCTAATTTACCAATAGAGTTTAGAAAAACTTTAAATTACTCAAAACCTTATACAATTTATGAGCCAGTTGGCTGTGAGGTTTGTAAAAACAAAGGATTTTTAGGAAGAACTGGAATTTACGAAGTGTTGCAAATGACTAGCAATTTAGAAAAAATAATTTTACAAAATAGTGGAGAATCAAGTATTTTGGAAGAAGCCCAAAATCAAAAAATGATTGATTTAAGAGCTGAAGCAATTCTTCATTTATTAGAGGGGATTATTCCATTTTCAGAAGTGATTAGGGAAACAGCTTCTAATGATTAATAATGATTAATTAAAATTATGGTGATTAAATTAAAATTATGGATACCAATTATCAAGCAAAATTAGGAAATTATTTAGAATTAGCTCAAGCCCAAGGAGCATCTGATTTGCATTTGGGAGTTGGTAAAAAACCAACTTTAAGAATTGATGGCAATTTATTGCAACTTGCTAAGGAACCTATTCTAACAAAAGATGATTTAGTAAATTTTGTAGATGCTCTTTTAACACCAGAACAAAAAGATAAGTTTTTAAAACAAAAGGAAATAGATTTTGGTTATTCCTATAAGGACAAGATTCGTTGCCGTTCGAATGTTTACTATCAGAGAGGTTATCCAGCTATTTCTTTAAGATTAATTCCTATAGAAATAAAGGGTATCGAAGAATTAAATCTTCCCAAAATCCTTCATCAAATAGCAAAATTATCTCAAGGATTCTTTTTGGCTGTTGGTCCAGCTGGACACGGCAAATCAACCACTTTAGCGGCTCTAATAGATGAAATAAATCATAGCCGTTTTGATCATATAATTACCATTGAAGATCCTATTGAATATATTTTTGAACAAGACAAAGCTTTGATAGATCAAAGAGAGGTTGGAATGGATACTTTGACTTTTCATAATGCTTTGCGTTCTGTCCTGCGCCAAGATCCTGATATAATTATGATTGGAGAAATGAGAGATCCGGAAACAATGGCAATTGCTTTAACAGCAGCTGAAACAGGGCACTTTGTTTTTTCGACTTTGCATACTAATAATGCTTCGCAAACAATTGATAGAATTATTGATAGCTTTCCAGCTTCCCAACAAGGCCAAGCAAGATTTCAATTAGCTTCAACTTTAGTAGGGATTATTTCTCAAAGATTGATTCCTAGAATTGAAGGGGGTAGAATTCCAGCAACTGAAATTCTTTTGGCCAATAGTGCTGTTAGAAATTTAATAAGAGAAGATAAAGTTTATCAGCTTGATTTAGTTATTGAAACTTCTTTAGAAGAAGGAATGATCTCCTTAAATAGGTCGTTAGCTGACTTGGTCAGAAGAAGAGAAATAACAACTGAAAATGCCTATCTTTATTCTTTAAATCCTTCAGAATTAAATAATTATCTTAAATAGAAATAAAGTATGTTATATACTTATACAGCTAAAAATAAAGATGGAGAAATAATTAGTGGCAATTTAGATGCTTTAAGCGAAGAAAGCGCTGTTTCCATTTTACAACAAGCAGGATTGGTGGTTTTAAAATTAGAAAGAAAATCAGAAGAAAAAAAATACGCCAAAGCTCTATCTTTTTTTGAAAGAGTAAGCTTAAAAGAATTATCAGCTTATACCAGGCAATTATCAATTTTAATGGAAGCTCAAATTCCACTTATTGAAAGTTTAAACGCTTTAGCTAGCCAGACAGCTAATTCAACTTTAAAGTCTATAACAATTCAAATTAGTAGCGATATTGAAGCTGGCTTATCTTTTTCAGATGCTTTATCAAAATACCCGGCTGTTTTTTCTGATTTTTTTGTTAATATGATAAAAGCTTCGGAGTTAACTGGCAGGCTTGATTCTTCTTTAAGCTATTTAGCTGATTATTACGAATCTCAAGATAAATTAAATTCTAAAGTTAGAAATGCGATGATTTATCCTATTTTTGTATTAGTTATGTTTTTGGTAGTAATGATTATTATGGTAGTAGTTGTTATCCCCCAACTTGAAGGAGTAATTACTGAAAGTGGCATAACTCCAGATGAGCTTCCGACTATCTCAAGAATTATGTTTGGAGTCGGTAATTTTTTAAAAAACTATTATCTGGGTATAATAGCTGCCATATCGGTCATAGCTATTGTAGTTGTTAATTATTTTAAATCAGAAGAAGCTCAAGGTTTAGCTTCTACTCTTTTTTTAAACTTTCCTGTTATTGGCAATTTTTTAAAAAAGCTTTATATTTCAAGATTTGCTGAAACTTTATCGGTTTTAATTAAAGGAGGAATTCCGATTGTTTCAGCTTTGGAAATTTCAGCTAATGTTATTGGCAATAATTTTTATGAAGATACCATATTAAAAATAGCCCAAGGAATAAAAGAGGGTAGCAATATGTCAACCTTAATTATGAATTATCCAGAATTTTTTCCTCCAGTTGTGTCTCAGATGATGGCAGTTGGAGAGAGAACCGGAACTTTGGATCAAATTTTAGATAAAATTGCTAAAAATTATTCTCGAGAAGTGGATGAATTAGCAGGAAGCTTAACAGAAATAATCCAGCCAATTCTAATTGTTTTCTTGGGGATTTTAGTTGGCTTATTAGTTGCTGGAGTGATTATGCCAATTTATCAAATAGCTCAGCAATTTTAATATTTTATTAAAGACCTTGATTTTTAAAATAAAAGGACTTATAATTATTTTAATTAATAAATTTAAATTAAAAATAAAAATATGTCAAAATTTTTTAAAGGTTTTACATTAATAGAACTTTTAGTGGTTATTACAGTTATTGGTCTTTTATCAGCAATGGTTTTAGTTGGCCTTTCTGGAGTAAGAGCTCAAGGAAGAGATACTAGAAGAATAGCTGATTTAAGAAATTTACAAAATGGCTTAGAGATTTATTTTAATAAAAATAGCCAATATCCTGCAAGCGCTAATAGTTGCCAAAGTACCTGGAATACTTTGCAAACAGCTCTTGGTGGTCAATTGCCAAAAGATCCTCTAAATAGAGACCAATATTGCTATTCTTATGCAAAATCGTCTGACGGTTTGCACTATACCCTAAGGGCTCGTTTAGAAGATGGAGAAAATTCAGCCTTAGATAATGATTTAGATGGAACTCAGAATGGTTTAGACTGCTCGGATACATCTACTAATCCCTATTATTGTATAGGACTATAATCTTTTGTATTTATGTTTTTTTTAATTAGCTTTCTAATAGGAATTTCTATTGGAAGCTTTTTAAATGTTGTAATTTTTAGATTAACTCCGGAAAAAGAAACCTCGGTAATTAAAGAACTGTCTGGCAGATCGCGTTGTCATTATTGTCAAAAAGAGTTAGCTTGGTACGAGCTTATTCCTTTAATAAGTTTTGTTATTCAGAATGGAAAATGCCGTTCTTGCCACCATAAATTATCTTGGCAATATCCAATAGTTGAATTTTTAACTGGCTTATCTTTTTTGGCTGTGGTTTGGAAATTTTCTAAAATTTTTTATTTTACAGGTTTTTTGCCAGGTATTAAGGTTTTAATTTTGATAATTTTATTTCAAATTATTTTTTCTTTATTAATTTTAATAGCAGTTTATGATTTTAAGTATTATTTAATTCCAGCTGGCGCGGTTTACGTTTTATTTTTAACCTCGCTAATTTTAAATTTTTATTATTTTTATTTGCAAAAAATAAATTTTTTGCCGGATTACGGCTTAAATTTTTCAGGAGTTTTAAATTATTTATTATTTACTCCTCAAAATATATTTCTAAAATTACTAATGGCACTTTTGCCGGGAATTTTTACAATTGGTTTTGCTTATATTTTTTCAAAAGGCAAAGCAATGGGCTTAGGAGATGTTTTATTAATTTTAGCTTTAAGTTTGATTTTTTTGTGGCCTGATATTTTGATAGTTTTATTTTTATCTTTTGTTTTAGGGACGATTGTTTCCTTAATTTTAATAATTTTTAAAAGAAAAACCTTAAAGGACATTGTTCCTTTCGCCCCGTTTTTGGCTTTAGGAGCTTTTATTGCTTTTCTTTTTTCTGATATAATTATTAATAATTATCTTTTAATTTTCCCTAATGTTTTTTTATAAACATACAAATAAAAAACCTTTAAAAGGTTTTACAACAATTGAAATGCTTGTTTCTTTAGCGATTGTTGCTATTATTTCTTCTTTGGTTGTTAATTTTTCAAAAATAAGCCAATATCAAAGCGAGCTTCAAGCCCAAGGAGATTTAATCGTTAACGATTTAAAAAGAGCGCAAGACAATTCTTATTTAGCAAATGAATATTTAACTCAAAGCGGTAAAGGGGTTATTCCTTGCGGATATGGGATAAGATTTTTTTCAGATCAAGATCGATATGAATTAGTTGTAAATTTAAATACTTCTGATTGTTCCAATGTGTGTTCTGATTTGCCGCTTGCTTTTAATCTTCCTGAAAACAAAAAAGTTTTAAAACCGATTTTTGATTTAAACCTTCAGCAAACATTTAATTCTATTGTGTTTTTACCGCCTCAGGGAGAAGCTGTTTTTTGCAATGGCAGCGCCCCAGCTTCTTTCCAAGAAGGGGTTATTACTTTGCAAATAAAAAACGATCCTAATAATAAACTAGAGATTAAGGTGAATTCCTTTGGAGGAATATCTTTTTAATAAATTTTTATGGTTGGCAAGACAAATAAAATTAAAAAAATGTTAAAATTTTATAAAGGATTTAGCTTGGTGGAATTAATGGTGGCAATTTCAATGATTGCCATTGTTTTTACCAGCTTAATATCTTTAGTTAATACAGTTTTAGCTAATTTAAGTTATAGCCACAATTATTTGGTTGCTAGTTATTTAGCTCAGGAAGGAATTGAATTAATAACCCAGAAAAGAAACGAGAATTTTAAAAATGGAGATGCTTTTGATAACAAAATTATTGGTAATTGTTTAGAAATTGATTATAAAGGCGCTTCTAGACCTTGCTCAGGAGAATCCAATGTTTTTTTGAAATACTCAGAGGATAATGGATTTCAGTATGGTAGTGGCAGCAATACTGTCTTTAAAAGAACAATTAAAACAGAAAAAGTTAACGATGATGAAATTAGAGTTCAATCAATAGTTAAATGGACAACTAGGGGTCAAGATTCTGATATTGTGGTTGAAGATCATTTGTACAATTGGTTTGAAGGAAAATTATGAGGAATAAAAATTTAAAATTTAAAAAAGCTTTTACTTTACCAGAAATTTTAGTTTCGCTATTTATTTTTTCAATAGCCATTACTCTTTTAATTCCAATTTTTATTAATATTTCCAGAAGCTATCGGGCTATTGCTGGTTTTATTAATGCTCAAAATAATTTAAGATTTGTTTTGCAATCAATGACTGGAGAAATAAAAGAAGGAACTGATTACCAAATACAATCGAAAGGAAGTTTTTCTTTTATCAATCAAGATAACCAAGAAGTTAGCTACTGGTTGGATAATGGCGTAATTCAAAGATCAGTAAACTCAACAGCTTATCCTTTAACAGATAGCCGCTTAAGGGTTAGCGATTTCAAGGTTATTCTTCATTGTCCAAACAATGATTCCTCTTGTCAGCCGCGAGTTACTTTTATTATAAAAATTGAACCAGCTTCAAAAACTGAAAGCGAAAAATTTTCTCCGTTTTCTTTTACTTTACAGACTTCAATTACCCAAAGAAAAATTATTTTTCCAGAGTAAACTTCTTAAAAATTAACTAATAATAAAATTATTTATGAATTATCAAAAATATTTTAAATCTCAAGTAATGATTTTAGTGGTTGTTTTGATGGCTGGTATTTTTGCTTTAGCTGTTTCTTCCCAAATGTCTTTTCTTTTGGGCTTAAGGCAATCAAGACTAACCATTGATTCAGTTAAAGCTTTTTATGCTGCTGACGCAGGAGTTGAATGGCAAATGTATGAATTTATTAGGGCAGAAAGCATTTCTGCTCCAAATTTTAATAATGAGGCTTCTTGTTGCGGCTCTGATGATATATCAACAACTACTCCTTCTGGCATTGGGGATAAATTCCGAATAAAAAGTACTGGGACTTCTCCTTTTACTGCAGACCAGAAAATTAAAAGAACAATAAACACTGATTTATTGTAATTCTATTGATTTTTTTGTAATTTTGTGGTATAATATTATATTAATATGAATCAGAAAAAACAAAATTTTTCAAAAAAGCTAAAAAACTTTTTTTTGCCAACTCAAGAAAATGATTTTTACCCATTTTCTTTAAGAAAAAAAGCTATTATTAGCTATATTCTTATAGCTATTTTAATAAAAGTTATACCACTAGCAATAATTTATTATGTTCCGACAACTGATTTTTTCGCAGAAGTTAATAGTAATGTAATTTTGAGCTTGACAAACGAGTTTCGAAAACAAAACGGCTTAAATGAGTTAAAGGTGAATCCTTTATTGAACGAAATTGCCAAAGAAAAGGCAAGCGATATGCTGAATAAAAAATATTTTGCGCATAATTCTCCAGAAGGTTTAACTCCCTGGTATTGGTTTATAAAAAATAATTATAATTATAAATACGCTGGAGAAAATTTAGCAATTGATTTTATTGATTCCTCGCAAGTAGTAAATGCTTGGCTTAATTCTCCTTCCCATCGAGCCAATCTATTAAATCAAAACTATGAGGAAGTAGGAATAGCGGTAGTAAGCGGTAATATCGAAGGTTATGAAACAACTTTAGTTGTTCAAGTTTTTGGAACTCCTAAAGAAACTCCTAGTCCTCAGCCATTGTTAGTCGTTTATCCTGAAGCAGCAGCTGTTACTTCAACTCCCAATATTTCTCCAAGAGTTATAGCTCAAGAGGAAACTAATATTCCAGTTGAAAGCTTAACTCCAAGCCCAATAGAAACTACTATAAAAGAATCAACTGGAGAGGTTTTAATAACCCAAGAATTAACTCCCACTCCATTGATTTCAACTGAGTCCTCTTCCACCCCCTTAGTTGCTATTTCAACTTCAACATTGCCAATAGCTTTTTCTTCTGACGATTCTTTTATTTCTTCTATTAATCCTCAAAATGTTTTAATAAATAATCCCAATGCTTTTACCTCTATTTGGAATTTAATAATTAATTCGCAGAATCTTTTAATAATCTTTTTAGCTTATTTAATTACTACTTTAGTTTTGGGAATTTCTGGTAAAACCTCTACTTTTTCAGTAAAATTAGTGTCGGGAATTTTAATTGCTATCACTATAACCTTATTGATGATTTATTTGCCAAATGCTTCAGAGATTTTGGGTTTTAATTTAGAAATTTTTTAGCAAGATGCAAAATGAAAGAAGAATCTTTTCTTTATGATATTTTGGAATTTTTAAGAAATGCCATTGGCTATTTTTTAATTATTTTTCCAATAATTTTGATAATTTTTGATGGCCGAGCTTTAATAGCCCAAATTAACTGGCAAATTACTAATTGGTTTTCTAAGGTTGATCAAAACAGAACAAGTCTTTCTTCAGCTGAAGTAGATTATTTAATATCTCAAGCGCCTCAAAACGAACAAACTGAAGCGCGGGTTATTATTCCCAAAATCAATGTTAATGCTCCGATTGTTTTTCCCCAAACCATAGACAACAAGGAACTTCTTTCTTATTTAGAGAAAGGAGTTATTCATTATAAAAATTCAGCTGAAATTGGCAAACCTGGCACAGCAATTATTTTAGGGCATTCTTCTGCTTATCCTTGGTATAATGGCAATTACGGCAATGTTTTTGCTTTGCTTGAAAAATTAGAAATTGGCGATGAATTTATAGTAATTTACCAAAATAAAAAATATTATTACCGGGTTTCGGAAAAAAACATAGTCGTGCCTCTTGATTTTAAAGTTGAAGAATATGACAACAAATCTCATTTAATTTTAATGAGCTGTTGGCCAGTTAGAACTAATAGATTGAGAATGGTTATTAATTCTGATTTAATAAAAGTTGAAGATTAATTTTTGAAAAAGTTTTGTTATAATTGTTGTTATGAAATTTTATTTGTCCTTGCTAAGCAGTTTTTTGGCTGTTTTAATGTGGTTTATTTTTAACGCCCCATTTCCTTTAAATTTAATTTCACAAACCGAAGATTCTTCATTTGGCATTGTTTATTCTACCAAACAAGCTGAAGACTTGGGATTGGATCCCTTGGTTGCTTATGAAGATATTTTAAATGATTTAAATCCAGAACGGCTAAGAATTATTACTTATTGGGATAGAATTGAAAAACAAAACGAAGCTTTTGATTTTAGTGAAATCGATTTTTTAATGAATAAAGCCCAAGAAAAAGATATCAAAACAACTTTAATTATTGGCAAAAAGGTTCCTCGCTGGCCAGAATGTCATATTCCCCAATGGCTAACTCCATCTAACTCTCAAAATTTAGAAAAAGAACTTACTGACTACTTGATTCAAGTAGTTTCTCGTTATAAAAATTATTCAAATTTGGAATTTTGGCAAGTAGAAAATGAGCCTTTTTATAATTTTGGAGATTGTTTTAATAATAACTTATTAAGCACTAGGGAGCTGCGCAACGAAATAAATTTAGTTAAGAATCTTGACCCCAATCATCCAATAATTATTACTTCAAGCGGAGAAATGGAAACTTGGTTAAAAAGTTTCATTTTTGGCGATAAAGTTGGAGTATCTTTGTATCGCCGTTTTTACCTGTCAACTCCGATTTTTAAAATTAGCTTGACTTATCCTTTAACTCCTTATTTTTATCAAAATAAAGCTAAATTTTTTGAAAATATTTTTAATAAAGAAGTGATGCTTACTGAGGTTCAGTTAGAACCATGGCTTGATAAACCCTTAAAAAATATTCCCATAGAAGAGCAATTTAAAGAGTTCGATTTTAAAAAATTCAAAGAAAGCATTTTGTTTGCTAAAGAAACCCATGCTCCAAAAATTTATTTTTGGGGAGTAGAATGGTGGTATTGGCTATCTTTGAATGATTATCCGGAATTTTTAAATTATGTTAAAGAAAATATTAGAAGTTTTTAATAAAGCCCTAAAAAAAATTATTGAGTTTTTTAAAACTAAAACAGCCAATTTAGTTATTTTTGCTGTTTTGGCAATTATTGGCTTAGCGCTTTTTTTTGTTTTAAGCTGGTTTTCTGATTTTCAAGCAATTTCTTCAGTCATTTCCCAAATTAAACCCTTATATTTTATAGCTTTAGTTTCTTTTGCCCCGATTGTTTTAACAATTGCTTGTTTTAGACTTAAAACAATTTTAAAGGGTTTTGGCTATAACTTAAAATTTTCAGAATTACTAAAAGTTTCTTTTCAAAGCTCTTTGATTTCTTTAATTATTCCTTCTTTTGAAATTTCAGGAGAAACCTATAAAGCCAATAAATTAAAAGATAAAGGGATATCTACTCCAGCTTCTTATGCTACTGTTTTTTTTGATTATTTAATAGTATTTTTTACCAATTTTTTAGGAGCTTTTGTTTTATTAGTTTATGTTCTTACCAAAGGGATAACTAAAATTTCTTGGTGGCTGATAGCTATTTTTGTTTTACTGATTTTAGTTTCTATTTTTTTAGCCTCCCGTTTTTTAAAACGCGGCTGGTTTTCAAAATTTGTTTCAAAGCTTATTCCAATGGAAGAAAAAACAATTGAAAACCTTCATTTATTTGATTACGGAGTTTCTTTCTTTGTAAAAGAATCGAGGAAATATTTAATTTTAGCAATAATTTTAAGCATTCTTGGTTTTTATTGGGAAATTTTACAAATTGAATTAGCTTTATGGTTTTTAGGGATTCCCCATAATTTTTTAACAACCTTAGTTTTTTATTTGGGAATAAGTTATTTTAACAGCGTGCCAGTTTTTGGCGGGATTGGATTTGGAGAAAGCGGAGCCTTTTTAGCTGGTTCTGCCTTAGGTATTGAACAAGCTTATAGCTTATCTTTAATGTTAGTTTTAAGAATAAAGCAGATAGTTATTTTAATAATCGGAGGATTGATCTTTTTAAAAGAATTTTTGATAAAGCGTAAAAAAACTAACCCATCTTAAAGTTAAGTTTTCTGAGGATTTTGGATGAATGATCTTAAAGTTTTTAAAATAATGCTTAAGTCAAAAAGAAAACCCTTGTGTTTTAAATAAAACAAATCGTATTGTAGTTTTTCAAAAGAGTCTTCAATTGAAGAAGCATAAGGATAATTAAGCTGTGCCCAGCCAGTAATTCCCGGCTTTACTAAATGTCTTAAATTATAATAAGGAATTTCTTTTTGTAAAATTTCTACAAATTCCGGTCTTTCAGGGCGCGGTCCGACAAACGACAATTTTCCTTGTAAAATATTTATTAGTTGAGGGAACTCATCGAAATGGGTTTTTCTTAAAATTTGTCCTAAAGGAGTAACTCTTTTATCTCCAATTACTGCCCATTGGGCCCCGGTTTTTTCAGCATCTTTAGTCATTGTTCTAAACTTATAAATTGTAAAAACTTGATTGTTTTTTCCAACCCTTTGTTGTTTGTAGATTATTGGAGTTCCCATAAAGATTAAAATTGAAATAGAAACTAAAATTAAAACAGGAGATAAAATTATTAAAAAAATCGCAGCCCAAAATTTTTCAAAAAGGCTATAAATTGCTTGGCTAATTCCATTTTTGTTCTTAAAAAGATTAGTTAATAGCCAAATATTAGACAGGGAATTAAGGTTAATTTTAGAAAGCTTATTTTCATAAAAAGAATCAAGGGTTTCTAAATTAAGGTTTAAATTTAAAATTTCTAAAATTTCACTAGTTGAGCTGTTTTTTACTAAATCTTCTTCTAAAATAGCTATTTTGACTTTTTCTTCCCAAACCAATTTTTTAATTCTATCAATGTCCACAAAGCTTAAAAGCTGAATAATTTTAAAACCATATTCTTCATGAATTTGTAAAAATGAAGCCAATTTTAAAAAATCCGGTGATTTTCCAATGATAATTATTTTTTCTTTTAGATTTCCCAAAACCAGAATTTCTAAAAGAGTTCTAAAAATTCCAACAAGGATTGCAAAAATCATTAAAAACAGAATTAAATTTCCCCGAGGAGTTATTCCATTATAAAATCTGGAATAAAAATAAAAGAAAGCTGAAGCAATTAAAAAGAAAATAATCAGCGAAATTACCAATGGCAATATCCAGTCAGTTTTTCTTATTCCATAATATATTTCATATAATCTGAAAGAATAAAAAATAAATAAAGCTAAAAGAAACAGAATTCCAAAGGGAATCAAGTGATTTAAAATTAAAGAAGAATTTAAGCTTTTTCCGTATCTAATAACTAAAGTCAAAAACAAAGCCAGCCAATAGCTTAAAGTGTCGCTTAAAATCAAAACTAATTTTCTATTCATAAATTACTTAATTTTAAAATAACAATTTTATTTAGTCAATAAATTTTAAGCCTTAATCAAAATAAGTTTTAAGAGGTTGTAAAGTTAAAAAAGTTTGCTATAATTTTTTAAATTTAAAATTTATGTCTCAAGAAATTAAAATTTATACTACTCCATTTTGTCCTTATTGCGAATTAGCTAAAAAATTTTTTAAAGAGCATAATCTTGAATATCAAGAAATAAATGTGGCAGATGATGACGAGGCCCGTGAGGAATTAATAGCCAAAACCAAGCAATACTCAGTTCCAGTAATTGAAATTGGCAGTAACTTAATAATTGGCTTTAATCAGAGGTCTTTAAAAGAAATTTTAAATATCAAAGATTAATTTTAATGTTCAATTTTAATGGCTGATTATAAAATTCGATTGTGCGTTATTCTTTCTAATTTAAGAAGCGCTTTAAATGTTGGTTCGATTTTTAGAACAGCTGACGCTTTAAAAGTTGAAAAAATTTATTTATGCGGCACAACACCCAAACCAACTCAATCTGGCAGGGCTGGCAAAGATTTGGCAAAAACAGCTTTAAATGCAGAGAATTATGTTTCTTGGAAATATTACAAAAGAACTTCTGATGCTGTTTTGGATCTCAAAAAGCAAGGTTTTAAAATCATTGCTTTAGAGAAAGATAGAAATTCAATTAGTGTTTTTAAATTCAAGCCATCTAAAAAAACAGCTTTGGTTTTAGGAAATGAAAAAACAGGAATTTCTAAAAATATTTTAGAAAAATGCGATAAAATTATTGAAATTCCAATGTTTGGCAAAAAAGAATCTTTAAATGTTTCAGTAGCTTTTGGAGTTAGTGGCTACCTTATTAAATTTAAAATGTAAATATCAAAACGAAAAGTCATAGATGATAAAAATTAAGAAAATTTTACATTTTGCATTGTCATTTTAAACTTTGATCTTTTCATTTTAAATTAATTAATTTTTATTGGCTGCTTGACTTTCAATTTTTTCTTTATAAAATAATATCAATTATCAAAAATAATTTATGACCAATAATAATTTTAAATTAAAAGCTATTTTATTTTCTATTTCTTTAGCAATAATTGTTGCTTTAGGAATCAGTTATCAAGTTTTTGCTTTGAATCCTCCAACAACTCAACCGCCAACAGGCGGAGGAACAATAGGGATTGGTTCAAATGCCCCTAGTAATTCTTTATATATTTTATCTAGCGGCAATGTTGGTATTGGTACAACTGCCCCTGGAGCTAAACTTGAAGTTGCTGGTCAAATTAAAATTACAGGTGGTTCTCCTGGTTCCGGCAAAGTTTTAACCTCTGATTCTTCTGGTTTAGCAACTTGGCAAACAATCACTGGTACTTTGCCTTCTGGTTCATCTGGCCAAACTTTACGACATAATGGCACAGAGTGGGTTGCTAATAGTTTACTATATAATAATGGTACCAATGTTGGTATTGGAACAACTACGCCAGGAGCAAAATTAGATGTAGTTGGGGGTTCAATCAGAACTGATACCCAATTGATATCAACCATAGGTACAGGAACAGCTCCTCTTTCTGTTTTATCTACAACTAAAGTTACTAACCTTAATGCAGATTTACTGGATGGTTATTCTTACTCATCTTCTTGGCCTAATGCTTCAAATACCATTACTGGTTCTAGTACTTCTAGTAGTTATATCCCCAAATTTAATGGAACCTACACTATTACAAATTCTTTAATTTATGATGATGGTACCAATGTTGGTATTGGAACAACTGCCCCTGGAGCTAAACTTGAAGTTGCTGGTCAAATTAAAATTACAGGTG
>ERZ795051.847-NODE-847-length-43753-cov-5.643027_pt1 | contig 43753 bp, 41 predicted proteins | sample MGYA00375135_ERZ795051 | MGnify/ENA primary metagenome ERZ795051 (study PRJEB30180, sample SAMN05720222) | activated sludge metagenome | isolation source: Anaerobic digester | place: Japan | collected 2015-05-26 ... | reverse complement strand
TTCACCTATGCACTTTTGGAGCCCTTTTTCTGCTTTTCTATTTTACCATAAACATTGTCAAAGTCAAGCAATCTGTCGTGAATGTAGTGTTTTTTTCGTGAATCGCATGAGTTTTGTCTTGTTTTTTAATTTTAGGCGTGATATAATACCTATAATAGCTTATTTTGTATTTGCGAGGTGAAGCCAATGGAACTGAATATTGCGGTCGTCGATGATCTTGAGTTCGACTGCAAGCGAATCGAGGACTGCATAGAACAATACTTTTCCGAGCGTCAGAGCATGACCATTCATACGGCTCGTTACCGATGTTCGGAGGACTTCCTGAAAATCTACCGCAGGGGTATATTTCAGATTGTCTTTCTTGATATATGTATGGGCGAGATCAGCGGTCTTGACCTTGCCGACCGTCTGCGGAAGGGAGATCAGGATATTAACATCGTGTTTATGTCCTCCACCAGAGATTATGTGTTTGATTCATTTTCCGTAAAACCGGACGGCTACCTCTGCAAACCCTATGAATATGCTGCCGTTGCCGAGATCATGGACAGGGTGCTTGCGAGGTTTTCGCTTCAAGAACGCACGATCACACTGAAATCAGGAAGAAATGAAATTGTGATACCAATCACCGATATTATATCTGTCACCGCCTGCGATCATGTATCCGAGGTGAAACTCATAACGGGTGAAACGCAGACGAGCCGGACGCTTTTCAAGGATTTAGAGCTTGCGTTCGAGAATGAGCCAAATTTCCTGCTTTGTAATCGTGGCGTTATTATCAATATGGATTATGCGGTCAAGGCGAAGGACGGCAAGATCATAATGCAGAATGGAACGGAATATCCTATCCGACTTCGTGACAGCAGGGCGATCACGGCAAAATTTACAAAGTATACCGCAGAACGAATGAAAAGGAGCTTTGTATTATGAATACATCACTTTCGCTTCGCTATTTCATCGAGTTGTGCATGATACTGCCAGCCACCGCCATTTCAATACTGCCTGTCTATTATTCCCGAAAGATCAGAAAATCGCTTCTGTTCGTCATGCTGGTAATAATGCTGACCGCCGTGACTGCAGGCGGTGCAGTGCTTTGTGCGATGTTCGGAATACGCTCAAATACCGTTGTTTTTCTCTCGATGATAGTATTTTTTCCTGCATATCACTTCTGTTTTGACGTATCCCTGCCCAAAAAGATATTCTGCTTTGCGAATGCTACAATGTTATGCGGCTTTGCAACGACCTATACCACATTTCTGACAGCCCCTGATGAGATTGGAAACACAGATGCTGTTTACAAGGTGAGTTCGGGGCTGATTTGTTTAGGAGCAGCACTATTCGTATGTCTGATATTTGCAAGGACACTTCTTGTGAAGTTTCCCGAGCTGCTTGAAACTGAAAGTCTTGATTCTGTATGGAAAGTGCTGATGCTTGCACCAATCATAACAGCATTGGCTGTTATCTGGATGAAGCCTGTCAGTGCCGAGAATGTCATGACAGGACGACTGCGCCAGATATGTATTGTGATCCTTTGGGCTATCCCGCTGATCGCTTTATTTCTGTATCATATCTTCTGGTGGCTTTCCAAAAAAATTACGGAAACGGCACAACTACAGCAAAGCTATGACCTTCTGCAAATGGAAGAAAAACAATATCAGAAAACCCTGCGTTATCTCCATGAAACGAGTAATGCAAGGCATGATTTTCGTCAGCATATCCATGTGATCGAGGAATATCTGCAAGCAGGCGAATATGATAAGCTGAAAGAATATATTGCTCCTATCTCTGATTCAATAAACCATTCTCATAAGGTGATTTGTAAAAATCAGGCACTTGATGCGATAGCCAATCACTATGATGAAGTTGCCAAATCACAGGAAGTTACGATATATTGGAACATCAAAGTCGGAGAAACGCTCCCGATCAAGGAATCGGATATGTGTGCGGTCATTGGCAATCTCATTGAAAATTCGGTCATAGCTGCCAACTCCTTGACGGGAGATGACAGGCTCGTAAACGTCCGTATCGGAATATTGCAGGAAGAAACACTGGTCATATCCGTAGATAATCCCTATCGTGGAACGCTCACCCTTGATAAAAACGGCATGCCGATGTCCGGCCGTCCCGACCACGGCATCGGACTGCGATCGGTCAGAAACATTGTTGAGCGGTACAAAGGCTCTATGGAGATTGAAACACATAATGGCATTTTCAATGTAAGCATATTGATGTATAAGCTGGAATAATTGAATATAAATGACAACCGCCTATGTACTGCAATCAGTACATAGGCGATATTTTTATGCCTTTACAGATCTGAACCCGATATACAGCCTTATAGCAGATATCTTTGATGTTTCCACGGATTATCTTTACGGAGTATCTGATTGTTCTTTACCATTGTCAAAGTAAAACGAGATTTTCTATGATGATATGACATACTCAGAACTAATCTCCATTGTTCTTGGCTTATCGGAAGAGCATCAAAAAGCCTTCATGATAATATTGGAGTGCCTCAGAAAAAAATCGTACATCCGAGTGAAATGCTTCATTCACAGGCTCACAAATTGCTCACAGCGGCTTCAATCGCTCTCGGTGGTGCAGCTTCCCGACCTGCCACCGATGCCGTCAAAAACGGCTCACAAATCGCTGATAGATTTACTATCAATCGGTTTTCTGGGAAACAAAAAAGGACTCGATTCCAGTGTTTTCACATTTCGTGAAAACCACTAAAACCGAGTCCGAAACTTTGTGTACTATTTTTTGCCGAGAAAATCGATATTTGCCTGTATTTTCGACCTTTGGAGAGGATTGAATTTGCACTTTTGAGAGTTCAAATCCTTACACATGGCTAAAACAGCCCAATGTCATCTATGAAAATCGAAGTAAAATTTTCGAGATTTGGGTAGCAAAAAAGCCCGATATTTCGGGCTTTTTTGGGCATGTCATCAATTTTGTTATGCCATCATGGTTGGGGTGGAAGGATTTGAACCCTCGAAATAACGGAGTCAGAGTCCGCTGCCTTACCGCTTGGCGACACCCCAATATGTAGTGCTGTTTGATTCAGCTTTATTATTATAGCACTACAACAATAAAAAGTCAAGAGAAAATATATATTTTTTTATTTTAATTTATTCTTCAACAGCGTCCAGTTCCTTGTAGCCCGGGAACGGATCCCCGGAAAGCCTCAGTTCAGGATTATCATCTACAATGAACTCCACAGCCTTGTTATACGCAAATATCGTATTCACAAGCTGGTTTCCGCCGTACTCACCATCTCTCGTCCATGTTACAGACTCTTCATTGAGCGATGTGAAGGTGATCTTATTTGTACGGAAGAAACGGATATAATCACGATTGATCTCCTCGTTGATATTGAGAAGTGAGGAGATGATCTGCTGAAGCTGGAGCGGATTTGTCGGCTTCTTTATAAGAACAACTTCAAACTCACCGTCATCCAGCAGGAAATCTGTCAGCGACATCATTCCGGCAACAGAAGCAGTATTTGTGACCATGCCGTAAATGAACTCGTCATCGATGACATTCCCGTCATACTCTATACGCATTCTTCTCGCACGTATATTGGCGAGCTGCATGAGACCTGTAAGGATATATGCGGTATGTCCGAAGATATTCTTTATAGGCTGCGATGTCTCATAGGTTATATTTGTAAAAGCACCGAAGGCAACTATATATGAGAAATAATCGTCGTTGAAGCCGCCCACATCGCATGGAACAGGATGTCCAGTGACGATATTCTTTGCGGCAGCAACAGCGTCCTTGGGGATACCAAGGCTTTTGGCGAAGTCATTGGTAGAGCCTGCCGGGATATATCCTATAGGGATACGCCTTTCGCTCCTCATTATTCCCTGAAGGCACTGGCTGAGGGTACCGTCTCCGCCTGCACATACCAGAAGATCAAAGCCGTTTGAACAGGCATACTGAGCCTGAACAGCAGCATCATCTCCGCTCTGTGTAGGATGGACTGTGACCTCATATCCGCCCTTGACGAATTCATCGACTATTTTTCCGAGTTTTTCTGATATAAGAGCCTTTCCTGCAATAAGATTTACAACAAAATATAGCTTTTTCATTTCAGTACACCTTGATCCGGGGTATTTTCTTTCATATGATACTATTATATATTTTTTTGGAAAATAATGCAATAGGCGGATCACATTTTTAAAAAATATGACTGTTAGTCATTGCTTGCGTTTATATTTTCTGACTATATTAAAAGGACACTCCGCAGCCTCGGAGATTGCTATAAAATGTCAAGTGTTCAAAAGCTCTTGCATTTTCAAAAACGATGTGATATAATAATTGCTGACGGGGAGCTCGTGGGACGGGCTGAGAGGAAGGTATCACCTTCGACCCTTTACCTGATTTGGATAATGCCAACGTAGGGAAACTGATAATGTATCTTCACTTTCAGGGAACTGCGTAAGGCTGTTCCCTGATTTTTGTTGCAAGGAGGTTCTGACATGGTCAAGATAAACGGCGAGCTGCTCGACAAGGCTGGCTGCTCTGTTACGGATATACTGGCTGATATGGGAACGAGCGGACAGAGAGTTGCTGTCGAGCTCAACGAGAGCATAGTTCCAAAGGCCGAATACAGCTCAACTTTCCTCAAGGACGGCGACACTATGGAAGTAGTGCGCTTCGTGGGAGGCGGCTGATATGCCGATACCAACAAGAGAAGAGATATACGCTGCACTTGAAGAACGTCATGGCAGAGAGCTGCAAAAAAAGCTCTCTGAGGCCTCAGTGGCAGTCTGCGGACTGGGCGGACTGGGCTCGAATATAGCCATTGCTCTTGCCAGGGCAGGTGTAGGAAGGCTCCATATCCTTGACTTTGACATAGTGGACATATCCAATCTGAACCGTCAGCAGTATTTCCCGGAACAGCTTGGAATGTACAAGACTGACGCACTGTATGATACTCTCAGCCGTATCGCTCCTTACTGTGATATACAGAAGGACTGTGTGAAGCTCGACGAGGATAATATCCCCGGACTGCTCGAAAAGGAAAGCATAATATGTGAGGCTTTCGACAAGGCTGACCAGAAGGCAATGCTGGTGAACTGTGTTCTGGAGAATATGCCGGAAAAATATCTGGTAGCCGGTTCGGGAATGGCAGGCATAGGCTCTTCAAATACTATAACCACAAAACGCATCACAAAGCGTTTCTACCTATGCGGAGACGGAACCAGCGATGTTGAAGACGGAATGGGGCTTGTGGCTTCAAGGGTGCTGATATGTGCGGCACATCAGGCTAATGCGGTGATTCGCATTATTGCAGGCAAATACGAAATATAAAAAACGCCGAAGGCGGCAGGAAAAGGGATTCCAAAGGGTTTCCAATCCTTTGGCAGGGAGGTGCACGAGGAGGGACAGAGTCCTTCCTGAGAAGTAGTCCGGAATAGCGACAGCAAGTTTCCGGACGGAACATCTGTACAACTTGCCCCGGCACAATAACTCCGGCGTTTCTATCTATTCTATAAAGGAGTAATCATAAATGAAAAACGATGACAAACTTGTCCTGGGTGGACATGAGTTCTCCTCACGTTTCATCCTTGGCTCCGGAAAGTACTCAATGAGCCTCATCGAGGCCGCTGTTAACTACGCCGGTGCTGAAATGATAACACTTGCGGTTCGCCGCACAAACTCAAAGGAAAACGAAAATATCCTCGACCATATCCCGGAAGGAGTTACCCTCCTCCCAAATACATCCGGTGCAAGAAACGCTGATGAGGCTGTTCGTATCGCAAGACTTGCCCGTGAGCTGGGCTGCGGAGATTTCGTAAAGGTAGAGATCATGCGTGACTCAAAGTATCTTCTCCCGGATAACCAGGAAACTATCCGTGCAACAGAGATACTCGCCAAAGAAGGCTTCATTGTAATGCCTTATATGTACCCGGATCTCAACGCTGCCCGTGACCTTGTGAATGCAGGCGCTGCTTCAGTAATGCCGCTGGCTTCTCCTATCGGCTCAAACAAGGGACTGGCTACAAAGGATTTCATACAGATACTTATAGATGAGATAGATCTGCCAATTATCGTTGACGCAGGTATCGGCCGCCCCTCACAGGCCTGTGAGGCTATGGAAATGGGCGCTGCCGCAGTAATGTCCAATACCGCACTTGCTACAGCAGGCGATCTGCCGGTCATGGCAGAGGCGTTCAAGCAGGCTATACAGGCAGGAAGAAAGGCTTATCTTGCCGGCCTCGGAAGAGTTCTCACAAGAGGAGCATCCCCATCAGACTCACTGACAGGATTCCTCCACGACTAATAAAATCAATATGTAAAGGAAGTTGAATTATGAGAAATTACGCTACACAGATGGAAGCTGCCAAAAAAGGCATTATCACTCCCGAAATGGAGATAGTCGCAAAGAAGGAATACATTGAACCTGAACAGCTCCGTGAGCTGGTTGCAAAGGGCAAGGTGGCTATCCCCTGCAATATCAACCACAAGTCCATATCTCCCGAGGGTATCGGCTCCAGAATGAGGACTAAGATCAACGTTAATCTCGGTATCTCCGGCGATGTTAAGAACTATGACATGGAAATGGAAAAAGTGGATATGGCCATAAAGTTCGGCGCAGAGGCTATCATGGATCTAAGCAACTACGGCAAGACCAACACCTTCCGCAAGGCTCTCGTTGAAAAGTCTCCCGCTATGATAGGCACTGTTCCTATGTACGACGCTATCGGCTATCTGGACAAGGATCTTCTTGAGATAAGCGCTCAGGACTTCCTCAAGGTTGTTCGTGCTCATGCTGAGGAAGGTGTTGACTTCATGACTATCCATGCAGGTATCAACCGCCGTGCTGTTGAGGCGTTCGTCCGTGACAAGAGAAAAATGAACATCGTTTCCCGTGGTGGATCTCTCCTCTTTGCCTGGATGATGATGACCGGCAACGAGAACCCCTTCTACGAGTACTATGACGAGGTACTCGACATCCTCCGTGAATATGATGTTACCATCTCTCTCGGTGATGCACTCCGCCCCGGTTGTCTTGACGATGCTACTGACGGCGGTCAGATAGCTGAGCTTATTGAGCTTGGAGCTCTCACAGAAAGAGCATGGGCAAAGGACGTTCAGGTAATGGTAGAGGGTCCCGGCCACATGGCTATGGACCAGATAGCTGCAAACATGAAGCTCCAGAAGCGTATCTGCCACAATGCTCCCTTCTATGTTCTCGGACCTCTGGTATCTGATATTTTCCCAGGTTACGACCACATCACTTCTGCTATCGGCGGAGCTATCGCTGCTGCAAGCGGCGCAGATTTTCTCTGCTATGTAACTCCTGCTGAGCACCTGAGACTGCCTGATGCTGACGACGTTAAGGAAGGTATCATAGCAAGCCGTATCGCTGCCCATGCTGCTGATATAGCAAAGGGCATCCCTCATGCTATGGACGCTGACAATGCTATGGCAAAGGCTCGTCATGAGCTTGACTGGGAAGAGATGTTCAAGATAGCTGTTGACCCTGAAAAGGCTCGCCGCTACTACGAGAGCACTCCTATCGCTGAGCGCCATACCTGCTCAATGTGCGGAAAGATGTGTGCAGTCCGTACCACAAATATGATACTCAACGGTGAAAAGGTCGAGTTCTGCACAGAAAAATAAAAGAGAAAACGCCGGAGGCGGCAAAAAAATGGGAGTCCAGAGGGATGTTATTCCTCTGGCAGAGGGTGAACGAGGGGGACAGCGTCCCCCTGAGCAGCAGTCCGGACAGCAAAGCGTATCCGGACGGACGCCCTGCCTCACTCTCCCCCGGCTTGCCCGACAAAATAACTCCGGCGTTATTTATATTTTTTTAAGAAGGTATTTTAATGGAAAACAATTACTTCGTCGATTCGGATAAGCTCTCTGCGGCTGCCCTGGAAAAAAAGCACCGCCTTGAGAACGATCCCTCCTTCCGCACCGACCATATGAAGTACATGGAGGGTATGGAGCAGATAAACTCCGATATCATGGACAAGGTCATGTCCGAAATGAAGAATTATGACTACGATTCCTACACCTATGCCGATGTAAGAGCCGCTCTCAGCCACGATCACTGCACCGTTGAGGACTTCAAGGCCCTCCTCTCTCCTGCCGCAGAGCCTTTCCTCGAAAAAATGGCTGAGAAAGCTCGCCTTGAAACACAGAAGCACTTCGGCAATACGGTATACCTCTTCACTCCGCTCTATATCGCCAATTACTGCGAGAATTACTGTGTTTACTGCGGCTTTAACTGCTATAACGACATAAAGCGCATGAAGCTCAATATGGAACAGATAGAGCACGAGATGAAGGTCATTGCTGACAGCGGTATGGAGGAGATCCTCATACTCACCGGTGAAAGCCGTGCAAAGAGCAGCGTTGAATACATCGGTGAAGCCTGCAAGCTGGCACGGAAATACTTCCGCATGGTAGGCGTTGAGATCTACCCTGTGAATACTGATGAGTACAAGTACCTCCACGAATGCGGTGTTGACTACGTTACCGTATTCCAGGAAACATATGACTCCGACCGCTATGAACAGCTTCATCTCATGGGACATAAGCGTGTATGGCCTTACCGCTTCGAGGCACAGGAACGTGCTCTTATGGGCGGTATGCGTGGAGTTGCCGGCTCGGCTCTGCTTGGCCTTTCCGATTTCCGCAAAGATGCTCTCGCAAGCGCTCTGCATATGTACTATTTACAGAGAAAATATCCCCATGCAGAGATATCTCTTTCATGTCCGAGACTGCGCCCTATCGTCAACAACGAAAAGATCGATCCTCTCGATGTTCATGAGAAACAGCTCTGTCAGGTACTCTGCGCCTACAGGATATTCCTGCCCTTCTGCGGCATAACCGTATCATCCCGTGAGAGCGAGTCCTTCAGGAACGGCATCGTAAAAATTGCCGCTACAAAGGTATCTGCCGGAGTTTCCACCGGTATCGGCGACCACGAGAGCAAGTACACCGGCAAGGAAAACAGTGAAGCAGAGGGCGATGAGCAGTTCGAGATAGCCGACGGCAGAAGCTTCCGCAAAATGTACGAGGATATGTCCGGCGAAGGACTTCAGCCCGTACTCAACGATTACCTCTATGTCTGATATAATATGCATATCCAACCGGAGCCTTTGCAGGGAGGACTTTGTTGCAAGAATGACAAAAATTGCGGAGTCTCATCCGAAAGCTGTTGTGCTCCGGGAAAAGGACTTGCCGGAAAAAGAATACAAAGTGCTGGCAGAAAAGCTGCTGCCAGTATTTGAAAGCTGCGGCACTCCACTCATTCTCCACTATTTCTATGAAACCGCAATATCTCTGGGTGCCGGACGCATACACCTGCCGCTGCATATACTGCGTGAGATGTCGGAAGAAACAAAACGAAAATTCACGGTGATCGGCTGCTCATGCCATTCAGCACAGGAAGCTGCTGAGGCTGAGGCGCTCGGGGCTGCATATATAACTGCCGGACACGTTTTCGCTACCGACTGCAAGAAAGGCCTTCCGCCAAGAGGGCTTGACTTCCTCAGAGAGGTATGTGGTGCAGTGGATATACCGGTCTACGCCATAGGAGGCATTTCACAAGATAATATTTCATCAGTCCGTGAAGCAGGTGCCGCCGGTGCCTGTGTCATGAGCGGACTGATGATGTGCAGCGATCCTGCCATGCTTCTTGCCGGATTTGAAAAGGAGTGATAATATGAATATCAGCAGAAAAGACCTGATACTTTACGCAATAACCGATGAAAAATGTACAGGTGACCGTGACCTTGCCAGACTGGTCGAGGAGGCTATACTGGGCGGAGCTACCTGCATACAGCTCAGAGAAAAGAATATTTCCGACGATGAGCTGACCGAAAAGGCTTTGATACTGAAAAAGGTGTGCAATGCCCATAACGTTCCGCTTATCATCAACGATAATTATGAAGCCGCTCTCAGAAGCGGCGCTGACGGTGTTCATGTAGGTATCGAGGACGCTCCTGTCCGTGAAATAAGACGGATCGCCGGAAAGGATTTCATCATCGGTGCCACTGCAAAGACCGTTGAACAGGCAAAAAAAGCTCAGGCGGAAGGTGCTGACTATATCGGAGTAGGTGCGGTCTTCCCTTCTCCTACCAAAACAAACGCCATTCGTATTACTCAGGAGCAGCTCAGAGAGATCTGTTCCTCTGTAGATATACCGGCTGTCGCTATCGGCGGCATAAGCCTTGAAAATGTAAATGAGATCGGCGACTGCGGTCAGGCAGGCATCGCTGTTGTTTCAGCTATATTTGCCGCCAATGACGTCCGCTCAGCCGCAGAATCACTCAGAAAAAAACTCAATAAATAAGGAGGTTTCCTATATGTCCGGAAGAATTTCAGTAAAGGGCGAGGGCAAAGTCTCTCTCAGCCCGGATCAGATCATCATCGACCTTACCCTGCAAGCAAAAGATATGGACTATTCCCGTGCAGCCGAACTTGCCGAAAAACAGATCAGCAGCCTGAAAAAGGCTCTGAGCCGGACAGGATTCAGCTCCGACGATCTCAGGACTGCTGCCTTCAATGTCAGAACAGAATATGAGGGCACACATGACGAAAACGGCGTCTACAGAAACGTTTTCAGCGGATATATCTGCATCCACCAGCTCAGGCTCTCATTCCCTATGGATACGGACAGACTGGGCGAGACCTTGTCAGCTGTATCTTCATCGGATACACAGCCGGAGCTGAATGTTTCCTTCACTCTCAGCGACACCGAAGCCGCTAAGGATGAGCTGCTGCGTTCCGCAGCAGAAAATGCCCGGAAGAAAGCTGATATCCTCGCTTCTGCATCAGGAGCTTCCTTGGGCAAGCTCGTTGAGATACGCTATAACGTGAATGAGCCGGACTTCGTTTCGCCTACCTCCTACGAGATGAACGACTGCCTCAGAGCCTGCGGCACAGGCTTCTCCAAAGCCATAAGCTTCCGACCGGAGAATATTTCCGTCAGCGATACAGCCGTATTCATCTGGGAGCTTATCTGACAACATTAACGGTACCATATACGGTACCGTTTTTTTGTCCAGTTTTATCCGGATATACGAATATATAGACAGTGAGAATATAGTACTATATCACACAACAGGAGGTGAAGCTATGACCGACACTGAATGGAGCTCGCTCATAAACAGCTCCCCCCGGCAGGCCTTTGAGCAATTGGCGGACAGCTACGGCGGCTACGTTTACACGATAGTTGTCAGTAAACTGGGCAGTCTCACAGGCAGGGAAGATATCGAGGACTGCGTAAGTGATATCTTCGTGGAGGTCTACTCCTCACTCAGAAAATACTCTTCCTCTCATGGCAGCCTTAAAAGCTTCATCAGCAGCATCGCTCAGAGGCGGGCTATAGACGCTTTCAGGAAGCTTTCCAGAAGATACTCCGTTTCCGTATCCTCCGATGATGAAGATACTGAGCTGCCGCCATCCGGAAATGATACTGCCGAAGAAGCCGAAAATGCTATACTCAGAAAAAAGCTATGGGCTTCAGTAGATGCTCTTGATGAGCCGGACAGGACTATCATCCTGTATCAGTACTTCTACCGTATGGACTGTGCTGAGATCGCAAGAAAGCTGGATATGTCGCCGGCTGCGGTAAGGAAGAGAAGCCAGAGAGCAAGAAAAAAGCTTAAAGCTACACTTGATAATGAGCTATGAGGTGATATTATGAAAAAGGATCTTATGGATATGCTGGGACAGCCCGATGAAACTGAACTTGAAAGGCTGGCAGAGAACTCTCCCCTGCCGGATGAGGCAATGAAAAAGCGCATCGTCAGAGCCTGTCTCGAAAAGGCCGGCGAAGCCCCCCGAAGAACAGTCTGCCGATACCGCCGGCGGAACTGAGATATACCGCCGCCCACGCTGGGCTGCTTATACTGCCGCTGCTGCCGCATTTGCGATAATCGCTGTAGGCGGCGCAGGTATCTTACTGATAGGAAAGAATATGAAAAAGACTGCGCCTGCAAATATCGAAAGCGGCTCGGATGTCATAACTGCACCTGCTCCGGAGCCCTTTCAGGAGATCGTAGCGTCCTCCGGTACAGCGATCAGCGATACAGACCAGACAGTTACCGGAACAAAGATCACTGTTACAGCATATGTTGCCGGAGCAAATGAGACTTCAACAACTGCTGCTGATACATCCAGTGACGTTCCGGAACCGGATGCTGTGGAGCCGACCACCGGAAATGCTCCTGTGGATGAAAGCGGAAATAAGGAAACACCCACCGCAGCAGCTCCTGCTGTAACAGAGCCGGATATACAGGATGTTACTGATCCGGTCGATGAGCCGTCAAAACACAGTACAGAAAACGATCAGCAAACACATTTTCCAAATATTCCTAACAACGATCCCGGTCCATCAGCTTACTTTATCGGTACATTCTACTGGAACAGCTCCGGTTCACTTGGCAATATGTCATGGTCATTCTCTGCCGGAGCAAATGCAGGACAACAAGGAAGCAGCAGCGGTGTAGGTCAATGTGCAAAAGACGGTGATTACTATGGAGACTTTAGCTATACAGCTTCAAACGGACAGATAACAATAACATGGGCATCAGGCAAATTAGCCTGCACCAGTATGAAAGGAACTATATCAGGCATATTATACAACTCTACAACTCCATTCGACATAGTTTGGAACAGCGGAGGAACAGACCATTTCACATACAATACGACCGGAGACCTCGGAATAACGACCTCTGAACCGTATTTCACGGAAAAGCACTGAATATCGTAATAAACAGGAAGTGTGACATTTTTTCCTGACAATATTTATTTCATTTCATAAGGTGAATTTAGCTATTTCCTCAAATTTCCGGCAAAAAAACTGCAAAATCCGCAAAAAACAGTTGAAGTTGCAAAAAATCTTTGATATAATAATTGTGCATACATAAGACCGTGTATGCACGATTTTATTTTATTACGCATATGTCCGATCTGTTTTCTATAAATTGAGCGTAATATATTATCAGACCACGCTTCATTCACGATCGGAATAAATACATAAAAGAAACAGGAGAAAACTATGAAAGCTTACAACAAATTAATGCTCTGTGCAGCTATGGCCGCTGTCGGAGCTGCGGCGGCTGTACCGATCGCCGCTCAGGCTGCTGATACAGCTCCTGCTGCTTCATCCTACAGCTGGACTCAAGATGAAAACGGCCATTTCTTCTGCAAGGACGCTAAGGGCAAGCTCCTTACAGGTGAACAGCTCATTGACGGTCAGTACTACCTCTTCTCTGCAAACGGAGTTCAGAAAACAGGCTGGAGAACTGTCAACGGAAAGCGCTGTTACTTCGATCCCGCTACAGGAAAGCCTGTCACCGGCTGGATAGACTACTGCGGCAGAAAATTCTATGTTGATCCCGAAAACGGAAAGGATACAAACGCTGTCGTTTCCGATGAAAAGGATATCTATGTTACCGATGAATTCGGCGAAGTGATCTCAGAGGAGGGCTTTGTTACCTCAGACGACAGCCTCTACTTCGTGAACAAGGACGGAAAAGTCCAGACAGGAGAATTCGAGTACAACGGCACTTACTACCATGTTAATGAAGACAACTCTGTAGGCACTGAATTCCAGACTACATCTGACGGTGTGTACTACATCAACAAGGACGGCTCACCTGCCAAGGGTATTCTTGAACAGAGCGAGATGAAATATCTCTTAGATGAGCACGGCAAAATGCTCACGGGCTTACAGAAATTCAACGGCAATACCTATTACGCTAACAGCGAAGGCGTCCTCCAGATGGGACTGGTAAAAATAGACAGCAGTCTCTATTACTTCGGTGAGGATCGTGCAATGATAACCGGTATGCAGAAGATAGGCGATAATACCTACTACTTCGGCGAAAACGGAGCTGCTGCTACAGGCTTCGTTAAAACAGGTGATGATACCTACTACTTCGGCAGTGATAACCTTATGATGACAGGTATCGTTAATATCAGCGGCAGCACATACTGCTTCGCTGAGGACGGTAAGATGCTCAAGGGAAGATTCGTCATAAACGGCAAAAAATATATCTTCGGCGATGACGGAAAGGCCGTTACCGGCTGGTACACCAGCGAGGGCAAGAAGTATTACTTCAACGCTGACGGAACAATGCTCACCGGCTGGCTCAAAGACGGCGGACATACCTTCTACCTCGATCCCTCCGACGGTGTTATGCACAACAACTGGACTTACATCGGCAATGACAAGTACTTCTTCACAGAAGAAGGATATATGCTCACAGGACGCCAGAGCATCCGTGGAAACAAATACTATATCGCTGCTGACGGAAAGGTTCAGAAGGGCCTTATAAAGCTCGACGACGGCACCTACTACTTCGATGAAAAAGACGGCTTTATGAAGACCGGCTGGCAGACTATCGGCGGAAATAAGCGCTACTTTGATCCTTCAACCGGCAAAATGGCTGTCAGCACCCGTGTTGACGAATACAATATCGATGCAAACGGTGTCGCTACTCCAATGTCTTCCGTACAGAAGACGGCTGCCGCAGCCATAAAGACTATCGGTACAAACGCTACAACTATCTACAACTACCTCTGTTCAAGATGCAAGTACCAGCATATGGAGGAGACAAAGTCCCTGGCTACTATCAACAGCATGGGCTGGTCTTACTTTGCTGACTATGCGCTCAAGAACAGATATATGGTATGCTACTATATGGCTGCCGTAACAGACCTCTTCTTCCAGGAGGCCGGCTACAAGTCACGTATCGTATACGGTACCGGCCGTGGTACCGGCGATCACTACTGGAACCAGATACAGGTCAACGGAGCATGGCTCAACTATGATATCTGCAACGGATTTGCAGGAGTTTCCGACACATTCCTCAAGACTCCGAACAACGCCCTCTATTCAGGCGGACCAAATACCGGAAAGGGCTACGTATTCAGACAGTACGTATACCCAAGCTTTAACTAAATTTTTTGGAGGCATTTTTACATGAACTTTAAGCTTACAGCTATATGCGCCGCTGCCGTACTCTGTGCGGCTTCGGCTGTATCCTGCGGAAAAGACAAAGACAGCAGCAGCTCTGACGTTATACTTGACATCAACACAACTACTTCCACTGAAGCTACCTCTGAGTCAGAGGAGACTACAACTGTAACTACTACCGGCAAGAAGGATGACAAGAAAACTACTACAACTACTGCCAAGAAAGAGGAAACAGTTACTACAAAGGCTGCTGACACTGAGCCTGAAACTGCTGATCCCGAGCCGGAGCCGGGCGATAACAACGAGCCCGAGGATCCGGATACAGGCGGCTCTGAGCCTGATCCGGTGGAGACTCCTACAGAGGCTCCTAAGCCCAAGCAGGAGGTCTTCACTCCAAATGATCTGAACAGACCTATGTCCGATTTTACAGCTATGTTCGGCAATATCTCTCCCAGACAGGTTTCAGCTTGTATACCAAAGGGCGATGCAGGTGACGTACTGTTTGTTTATGAGTATTCAGGCATAGAATTTGACTGCTACTCATCAGGCGGAACTCACTATGTATACGATATAGCTATTACAGGCGGAAATTATTCAACTGATATGGGCATAAAGATCGGCTCATCAAGATCTGATGTAACTTCAGCTTATGGTGAAAGTGCCGACACAGATCCTTGGTATATAACTGGCAATGGCTGCGTTACTTTTACCATAAACGGAGATACTGTCTCTAAAATACAGATAGCAGAATAAAGGAGGAACTGTTTTGGTTTTCAGCAGTCCCGTATTCCTTTTCATATTCATGACCTCGGTATACATCCTCTACAGGATGATACCACGCATGACCGCTAAAAACGTCCTGCTGCTGATATTCAGCATTGCTTTCTATACTTACGGCGAGCCAAAGGCTGTAGTGCTGATGATAATATCTATCCTCATGAACTACGGCTTCGGTCTGGCCATGAAGCAGGAAAATAAAGCGAGAAAACCGGTGCTTGCCGTGGCAGTCACCGCCAATCTCGTTATGCTTGGCATTTTCAAGTACGCCGGCTTCGGAGCAGACCTGCTCAACAGCCTGCCCTTCGTAAGCGTTCCCATACCCAAAATAGCCCTGCCTATAGGTATATCATTCTATACCTTCCAGGCTATGTCCTATGTCATCGATGCCTACAAGGATCCGAAATATATACAGAAGAACCTGTACAAGCTGGCTCTGTATATAACCTTCTTCCCGCAGCTCGTTGCAGGTCCTATCGTTAAGTATTACGATTTTGCCGACCAGATCGACCACCGCAAAAACGATCCGGAGAAAACTGCTCAGGGCATAAGGCGCTTTATTATCGGTCTTTCAAAGAAGCTGCTCATCGCCAATACTATGGCTCTTGCCGCTGACTATGTATACGGTCTGGACAACTCTCAGCTTACTCTGCCTCTGGCATGGCTGGGTGCTGTATCATATCTGTTCCAGATATACTTCGACTTCAGCGGCTACAGCGATATGGCTATCGGTCTCGGTGCAATGTTCGGCTTCACCTTCAAGGAAAACTTCAACTATCCGTATATCTCCCAGAGTATGCAGGAATTCTGGCGCAGATGGCATATCTCCGTATCCACCTGGTTCAAGGAATACCTCTACATCCCTCTCGGCGGAAACCGCAAGGGCAAGGTGAGGACAGCCCTCAACAAGCTGTTCGTGTTCTTCTGCACAGGCCTCTGGCACGGCGCAAGCCTGAACTTCATCGTCTGGGGACTCATAAACGGCGGATTCCTCATGCTGGAATCCTACAATATTCTCAACACTAAGAAATGGCCACGTTTCTTCCGCCATTTCTATGCGGTATTCGTTACGATACTTGCTTTCGTGTTCTTCCGTGCCGAGGATCTGGGAACTGCCTGCCGGTTCATCGGAAGGATGTTCGATCCAACAAGCTTCAGCAGTACAGGATACTCAATGTTCATGGCACAGCTCACTCCTATGTACCTGACTATGCTGGCACTTGCGATACTCTTCTCAATGCCGGTAATAAAGGTACTCAGAGAACGCCTGGCTGCACCGAAGGCAGCGGCTGCCGGAGAGTCCTGCGCTTACGTGGTGTCACTACTGCTCCTTGCAGTATGTATCATCACCCTTTCATCCGCTTCCTACAATCCGTTCATCTATTTCAGATTTTAGGAGGTGCCGGCTATGAAAAAGACTATACTTTACAGGATATATGCTGCCGCTTTCATCGGTATGTGTCTTGCTCCGGCAGCACTCATGCCTGTGACAAAAAGCTCTGAATCAAAGGAAAAACGTGCTCTTGCTCCCGCTCCCAAGATAAAGACTGAGGACGGCAGGCTGAATTTCGATTTCTTTGACGATTTCAGCAAGTATTTCTCCGAGCACTTCGCTTTCCGCCAGGAGCTGGTAACTGCTGACGGCAGACTGAAATCCGCTGTTCTCGGAACATCGCCAAACTCTGACGTTATCGTCGGCAAGGACGGCTGGCTGTACTACGGTCAGACAAAGAACGATTTCCTCAATATAAACTGCCTCAGCGAAAGAGGCATAAACAATATCGTTAATAACATCAGCATGATGAACGACTGCTGCCAGTCGGCAGGCTGTCAGTTCATCTTCACTGTGGCTCCAAATAAGAATACCGTTTATCCGGAGCATATGCCCTTCAATTTCAAACCCTCAGACAATAAGAACAACTACGTCAGACTGGCTGAAAAGCTCAGTGGCCAAAGCTACTGGTGCGATATGAAGGAGACTATCCTCAATGCGGATGCAAGCATACCGCTCTACCATAAGACTGATACCCACTGGAACAATATGGGTGCTTATGTGGGACACGCAAAGCTTATGGAAATGCAGAACAGACAGGCCTGCTCCGCCGGCACTCACTGGTTCACCAGAGATGACCGCCTGGGAGATCTTGCCGCTATGATATATCCGTCAGAGGATGCAAAGGATACTCAGGTATACAACGACTACGAGTTCACATATAATTACCGTGGGCGCTTCAAGGCTCTTGACGATATAACCATAGATACCACCTGTGAGAACGGCTCGGGACAGCTCCTGATGTACCGTGACTCATACGGTGAGGCTATACTTCCGTATATGGCTGAATCCTATTCCGCCGCAGAGTTCTCCCGTGCAGTTCCATACCGTCTTGACAATATCAGTGACGAGACTGTCATCATTGAGATAGTCGAGAGAAACCTTGGCGATATCCAGAAATATGCGCCTATAATGTGCGCTCCGGAAACTGAGGCTCCTCAGGCAGACGGACTGTATAACGGCTCTGATGCTGAGATACACTCGGACAATAACGGTATGCTAACTCATATCTACGGTGTTCTGCCGGACGAATGTTTTACCGGCGACAGTGCTGAGATATTCGTCACCGCCGGTGATACCACATACAAGGCGTTCAACTGCTTCGAGGGTAAACTCCTCGGACGTGAAGATGAGACCTGCGACAACGGATTCTCACTCTATATACCCACAGAAAAAGCTCCTGCCGGCAGCAGTTTCACTGTAACAGCAGTCTGCGAGAACGGAAGAGCTATACAAGTCGATTTTTAACAGAAAAGAGAAGTGATAACAATGAGATCATTAAAACTTACAGCCCTCGTTTCAGCCGCTTCTATGGCAGTTCTCTCTGCTATCCCTGCCGGTGCGGCAAACGCTGCTATGCCTGATATCAGCAGCTATTTCGTCAAGCCTACCTTTGAATACTTCAATGAGGCTGACGTAAACGGCATTGTGGGATTAAAGCTTCCCAAGACCGTTTCTGCTCATGTTGAGGTTACTTTCGATTCGCCTGAGGGACTTGCTTTCCCCTACTACACAACCGATGTCAAGGCCGGCGGAATAGCTGCCTTCCAGATCGAGGGCTACAGCAATACCAAGGACGACTACCGCAACTACCATATCAATATCCAGATGACAGGCGGCACCTACAACACTTCCGCTTCACCATTCACTGAGGAATTCACTGTTCCCGATATCAATGACGATCCGGACAGCTTTGTTGCTGTAGGATACGAATTCAAGCTCGATGACAAGATCAGTGAATCAGATATTGAGTATACAGGCACAAAACAGCTTACAGGCACCTATAAGGGCAAGGAGGTCACTGCCGATATCAAGAGCTACAATCTCCACCTTAACGGCGTTATCAAGGGGGATGTTACCGGAGAGGGTGTCGTTGACGGCTCTGACGCTACATTGGTGCTCAAGGAATTCGGTTCTCAGCTTGCAGGCAACGGTACAACTCTCGATGCTCGTCAGCTTCTTGCCGCTGATGTTGACGGAGATGGAACCGTAGACGGTTCTGATGCTACACTGATACTCAAGTACTTCGGCCTTATTGCTGCTAACCAGACTCCGAACTGGGATGATATCATTCCTAAGAACTAAAACAGAAACATTTCAAAAAAATGGTGTGATAAACAAGCTTTATCACACCATTTTATTATATCTCCGGCAGTATCCTTCTGCCGTATTTGTCATTGAGCCTTCGGATACATCGGGCATTAAAGTCAGCCCGTATGCCCTTATCCGGAAGCAAATCCTCATCCGGAAGAGCCTGCACCGCTTCAGCTATATCAGCAGCAAGCTCATTATCTCCCCTGCCGAGCGCATCTGCAAGCTGTCGGAATGAACTTAGCACAAATCCGGTAACTATATTTGGTATATACCTTCGGACAGAGATATCCTGCCCGAAAACATATCCTTTTTCGCCGGTGAGAGTTCCAAGCATATTCTCAGCAGCCGTAAGGCTTCCTGGTTCGCTGATATGGGCAGCTATATCTGCCGCTGTCTGCTTCATCCTGTTGTACAAGCCGGTCACTCCCTATTCACATAGCTGATGAGCTTGCCAAGGCAGAGCTCAAAGCAGCTGCCGTACCACTGCTCATCAAAGCAGTCAAGTGTCGCCTCGATACAGTCAGCAGTATAATTCACGGATATATCTATGGCCTCCTGGAGTGACTTCCCAAGAGCTATCGCTCCTGTGAACACGCTGGAGAAGATATCGCCGGTACCATGCACGGTCTTATCTATATTGTCACGGAAGGAGTAGAAAAACTCCCCTGTTCTGGAATCATAAGCCGCTGCCCCCTGCTTCTCATTGTCAAAATGAACTCCTGTTAGCACGGGAGTGGGACATCCCAGCTCTGCCAGCTTTCTTAATACATCCTCGGCATATGCCCTGTCATAATTTTCGGTGTAGGGTATTCCAAGAAGAAAAGCCGCTTCTGTCATATTCGGGATGATATAATCTGCCTTTCCGCAGAGCTTCTTCATCTCGTCTACGAAATCTCCGGTAAAGCCGGTATAGAGCTTTCCGCCGTCAGCCATTGCAGGATCACATACTATGAAATTATCCTCTGTTCCGAAATCATCAAAAAAATCCGAAACAATGCGTATCTGCTCCTTTGAGCCGAGATAGCCCGTATATATCGCATTGAACTTCAGTCCCAGCGACTTCCAGTGTGAGGCAATAGCCGGAATATCGCTGGTCAGGTCACGGAAGGTAAAGCCTGTGAATCCGCCGGTATGAGTAGAAAGTACGGCTGTGGGTATCACCGCTGTTTCTATCCCCATTGCTGATATCACCGGCAGCGCCACTGTAAGCGAGCACTTGCCGAAACACGATATATCCTGAATTGTAACGACTTTTTTCATATCACACTCTTCTTTCGGAATTGTTATCGATTAATATTATACACCAAAGCAGTTATAAGGTCAATAGCACATTATTGAAAATGCACATTTACTTTACCGCTTTATATCTGCAAATCGTTAAATTGATAATTGACACTTTACGGCTGTCATGATATAATTATTGTAAAATTGTTCTGTTGTGAACGGTAGAGCGCTGCCGGGCAGCCTTCGGGATCCGCTTTGCCGCTCTCCTCATTCACCGTCTGCCAGAGGAATACATACCTCCGGCCTCACGTTATCTGCCGCCATACGGCATTATTATTTTTCAAGGAGCTGAATTACGTGAAAAACACCTTTGGTTCAAGCGTTTCTATAACTATTTTCGGCGAGAGCCACGGTGCCGCTATCGGCGCTGTGCTTGACGGTCTCGCCCCGGGTATCCCTGTAGACGAGGAGTTCATCGCTCATCAGATGGATCTCCGCAAGGCTGTAGGTTCTATCTCTACCGCAAGACATGAGGCCGACAAGGTCAGGATCCTCAGCGGAGTATTCAACGGAAAAACCACCGGCACCCCCATCACTTTCATGATCGAAAATCAGGATCAGCACAGCCGTGATTACGGTGAGCTGGCCTACAAGGCACGTCCCGGCCACGCCGACTTCACAGCCATGATGAAGTACCACGGCCACCAGGATTTCCGTGGCGGCGGACATTTCTCCGGACGTATCACTGCCGGTATCGTTGCTGCCGGAGCTGTTGCGATAAGCGCTCTCAAAGCAAAGGGCATACTCATCGGCACACATATCCTCTCCTGCGGAGGCATTTGCGACAGGAGCTTCTCCCCAGATCTCGAAAACGATATCCTTAGCCTTGGCAGCAAGGAATTTGCTGTTCTGGACGACAGTGTAAAAGCTCCTATGACCGAAAGGATAGAAGCTGCCAAAAATAACGGTGACAGTGTCGGCGGAAGGCTCGAAACTGCTGTATACGGCTTCCCGGCAGGCGTCGGTGAGCCCTGGTTCGACACCCTTGAAAGTATGATCTCTCATATGTTCTTCAGCATCCCTGCTGTTAAGGGGGTTGAATTCGGTGACGGATTCGCTCTTGCAGATATGTTCGGCAGCGAAGCCAATGACCATTTCAGAAGCTGCGGCAGCACCGCCTGTACCTCCACCAACCACAACGGAGGCATACTGGGCGGGATCTCCAGCGGTATGCCGATCATCATCCGCACTGCTGTAAAGCCTACCCCCTCTATCTATAAGGAACAGGACACCGTAGATATGCGTGATATGTCAGATACCACACTCACTATCAAAGGCCGCCATGATCCTGCTATCATACACCGTGCAAGAGTTGTCCTTGACAGCGCCGCTGCTCTGGTACTCTGTGATCAGCTCGCCCTCCGTTTCGGTACAGACTGGCTGGCTGCCCAGAATTAAAACGGCCGTAAGCGTGTGACTTCGGCCGGAGCCCGGAGGAATCTCCATTCCCAAAGAAATATAATCTTAATTATCCCCATATAGGACGCATGAAAAAAGCTCATGTTTTTTACATGAACTGCGCCCTGTATGGGGATTATTTAACACCGAAAGCTTTATAAAAAGCATTTGAGGGAGGAACCTTTTTCAAAAGTCCTCCCTCAATAGCTAACGTATACTCTCAGCCGAAGCCGCCGCTTCTGGTCATTTTATATCAATAATAGAGGATCCTGCTGCCGAGCTCGTTGAAAACGCCCTCAAACATACTGAAGCTTACAGTCCTTGAACCGCCTGTATAAGGATCACGGTAAGTCAGCGTCTTGCTTGCGATATCGAATCCGCATACGACTACAGCGTGTTCACCGGCAGGCCAGCGTATGAGTTTGCCGGTCTTATAGTCATACCAGCTGTCGTTATAGGTAATTGCCTTGCCGGGTGATGTGGTATACCATGCTACAACAGGCTTTCCAGCCTTAAGGAGAGCGATTATCTCATCGATAGAAGAGTCCTTCTTTGTCTCAACGCCTGTCTTGAACTTCTCGGCAGTCTTTGCAAGAGGCTCGTTGAATACGCCGTATGCATAGGAATTATGCGGATCTCCAACAAATTCTGTCTCAGGATTTGCTCCGTAAAGGGTACCGTTGCTGTAATAAGGCAGAGGTCCCTTCGGAAGTGCCTTGACGATCTGCTCCATAGTCACATTCACATCGTAATACTTCAGAAGCATATAAAGTGCAGCACTTTCGCAGCCTGTAGGATAATTAGGATTCTGGTTGAACTCCATAACATCAAGCTGAACTGATTTTTCATTTGACGGATCATGAAGCTGGATATAGCTCATGGATACATATCCCTTGAAGCCGATATACTCTGCATATGCCCAGTCCTTGCTTGTCTTGGTCACCTTGAAGGTAGCTCCGGCAGGGATAACGCCGAGGATATCTGAGCTTGTGCTTGCTGCTGCTCTGATATTAAGGGCATCAGTAACATTGTATGTTGTATATGTACCGGCAGTAGTAGCTGTCCAGCCCTCTTCAAGCTCAACATACTTCTGTACATCTGACATTGAAGCATAGCCGTTATGTCCCTTATAATCAACGTATACCCAATCCTTGCTGGTCTTTGTTACATTGAATTTTGCGCTTCTTGGGATAGTTCCGATTATCTTCGCATCTGCGCTTGGAGCTTCTCTGACATTGAGATTGGTGGTCAGTCCCTTTGTGATGTATATTCCGGCGTCATCTGTTGACCAGCCTTCCTCAGGATCGGTCTTGGGTTCAACATACTTCTGGATGTATGTCATGGACACATAGCCCTTGACACCGTTGTGCTCCGCATATGCCCAGTCTTTGCTTGTCTTGGTCACACTGAACTTTGCGTTGGCAGGAATAGTGCCCAGGATATTTGCACTTGTGCTTGCTGAAGCCCTGATATTGAGGCCATCGATCACATTGAGTGTGGTGTATGTGCCGGCAGTTGTTGTTGTCCAGCCATCCTCGGGATCAGTCTGCTGCTCAACATACTTCTGTACCTGCCCCATGGGAGCATAGCCGTTCAGTCCCTTATAGTCAACGTATACCCAGTTCTTGCTGGTCTTTGTTACCTTGAACTTGGCACTTTTCGGGATAGTTCCGATGATATTTGCATCAGCTCTTGCAGCGTCCCTGATATTGAGGTCAGTTGTTATGCCCTTGGTAATGTATATACCGGCATCATCTGTTGACCAGCCTTCCTCAGGATCGGTCTTGGGTTCAACGTACTTCTGGATGTATGTCATGGACACATAGCCCTTGACGCCGTTATACTCCGCATATGCCCAGTCCTTGCTTGTCTTGGTCACACTGAACTTTGCGTTGGCAGGTATAGTACCCAGGATATTTGCACTTGTACTTGCTGAAGCCCTGATATTGAGGCCGTCAGTCACATTGAGTGTAGTGTATGTACCGGCAGCATCAGTTGACCAGCCCTCCTCGGGATCAGTCTTAGGCTCAACATACTTCTGTACCTGTGTCATTGAAGCATAGCCATTCAGGCCCTTGTAGTCAACGTATACCCAGTCCTTATTTGTCTTTGTTACCCTGAATCTGGCACTTCTTGGGATAGTGCCGATTATCTTCGCATCTTCGCTGGCTGATTCCCTGATATTGAGGTCAGTGGTTATGCCCTTGGTGATGTATATACCGGCATCATCTGTTGACCAGCCCTCTTCAGGATCGGTCTTTGGCTCCTCATACTTCTGGATGTATGCCTTTGAGACATAGCCCTTTATGCTGCCGTATTCGATATAAGCCCAATCCTTGTTGAACTGTGTGACCTTGAACTTTGCTCCGGCCGGAACAGAGCCCAATGTATCCGCAACAGTATCCGCTGCCTTTCTGATATTGAGGTTAGTATTTACATTCTTTGTTGTATATGTACCAGCCTCTTCGTCTGACCATCCGTTTTCCGGATCAACGATCGGTGCGTCGGGAGCATCGATAATGCTCTGTCTCAGAAGAACGAGATCAAAGGCGTTGACATATGTATCACGATCCACATCGGCAAGGATATACTGAGCTGTACTCAGCTTCTGGTCGCCAACAAGATACTTCTGGAGCATATCTGCGTCAGCCGGAGCTATCTTTCCGTTGCCGTCGATATCTCCTGCTTCCTTGGATGAATAATCAGCAGATGTACCCAGCTTTGTAAAGTCCGAAGAAATGAGCTCTGTTATCTTTCCTGCTGCGTCCTCGGCAAAGAGCTTGTAGGTATAGCTGCCCTTGCCTACCTTGGTGATATCAACAGACTTGTTCAGGAAGGAAGCTGTATCAAACTGATCAGACTCAGGATCGATCTCGGCTGTCAGCACCTCTGTCTTGCCGTCTCTCTTGTACACGCCTCCCCACACACGCTTTACAACAAGGTTTGAGCTGATAGAGCCTGCGAATGTGAAGCCTGCATCCTCCGGCATGAACCATTCCGGGAATGCCGCATTGTTGATAGCTATAGCTGAATCAGCCGGAGCTATCTTTCTTATGTACGCCGTGGACACATATCCCTTGGAGCTGCCGTATTCGGCAGAAGCCCAGTCACCGTTGACGCTAAGTATTTTTATAAGCGCTCCGGGAGGAATGGTACCTACTATCTCCGATTCGGTACTCTCCTCAGCCCTGAGACGAAGCTCGGACTGAACGTCCTTTGTGGTATACAGATCGCTCTTATCTGCCGCAGAAACACCGCCGTCTGTCAGAAGCTGAGCAGACAGATCAGCTGTTTCGATCTCGGCAGCGGAGGCAGATACAGCGTTTACCGCTCCTCCGATAAGAGCCGCTGTAAATAATGATGCGATTATCTTTTTCAATTTACACACTCCTGTTCGTTTTGCTGCAATGTTCCATACTTGTTCTTAAGAATACATTCCTGTTCACTACATCTATTGTAACATATTTCCGCAAAAAAGTCTCTAAAAAAATAAAAAAAGCGGATTATGCTCAATATATGAGATGATCCGCTTTATTTTTTTGTTGCATTTGACAATATAAAGGAAACTTTCTGCGCCTTAGAGAGCGTCAGACAGCTGTATTCACCGCCGAAGCCCTTCCATATCTGAGCTTACGGACAAGAACACTAAGAACCGCAAATGTTAAAGCAAAGCCCAGCTCTATACCCATGTACAGTATGAGATTGCCTCCGTCAGATGTCATACTGCCGCCTCTTGTAAAGTTTACATCCTTGCATATCAGCTCGTTAGCCCTTACATACCAATACGCTGGCAGGAATCTTGAAAATGCGATAACATTGTCGCTGAGTATTGAAAGCGGAACGAATATGCCGCAGAGGAAGCTCATTCCAAGTCCCAGTATCTGAGTCATAAGGCTTATGGCTCTTTCAGACGGCGTGAAGCTTGCAATGAATATTGTCAGAGATGTCACAAGCAGGGTGAAAATAAAGCTGTTGAGCACCGCCAGCCACTGCCTTCCGCCATACATTCCGAAAAGGAACACTCCTGCTCCCATAAGCACCAGCCACTGAGCCAGAACAAATAGTATGCTTCCGGCATAAAGCTGTACGGTGAAGGAAAATGGCGGCAGACACGAACAGTCTGTACGGTAGCGGATATCCTTCTTTGTCATTACCAGCAGGACTGTACAAAGAGTATTAAGTACAGCTGAGATAATGATGTACGGCAGGTATCTGAAATACCCTCCGAAAAACTGCGGCATACCTGAGCCTTCTTCCTCATCGCTGAGCATACTTACCTCCGGCTTCTCTGCAAGAGCATCTCCTGCTGAGCTGACAGCCTCCTGAAGCTCCATACCGCCGGCCATATACGCCCTTACTGAGGATACATACTCGTTTAGGAACTGCCCCATGTACACCACAGAATAGCTGTCATGTACATGATAGCTGCCGAAGAGTTCATCCGTATCTCCGGATGCAAGAGCTTCACTGTAGCCCTTGTTTATTATGAGCGCATATCCGATAGTTTCACTGTAAAGGGAGTCGAGTATCTTCTCCTTGTTCTCCTCTATCTCAACAATCTTATTGTCCTTGCCTATAAGCTCTATGAGAGCCCTGCTCTCCGGAGTATCATCCTTGTCGAATACAGCTATTTTAAGCGAAGTTACTTCAAAGATCTCAACTGCTTTCTTATCCTTTGCAAGAGGTATCGCTATTACAAGGAATACGATAACATATATCAGCGACGAAAGCCACTTGCTTTTCAGGACCTTTAAAAACGCCTTAAAGACTTGCATATTTCTTCCTCCTTGTAAGCAGAAATCCGAATACATCCAGCAGAACAGTGGTTATGACCATTGTGATGATGCATACAGTAAATTTATCATAGTTGTCATATACATTGAGGTAATACAGGCTGTTGGTGATGACTGCGGCAGGGTTTATCCTGTTGAACAATGGGAACACCTCATCTACCCTTACCTTCATATTTGCGATCATCAGTCCGCTGAAGAAGCAGAGCAGCAGCGAAACTGTAGTTGAAATAGCGACCTTTGTCGATGTCTTGAGGAAGCCCACCGAGCCGATGAAGAAGCCCAGTGATACTCCAAGTATTCCGCTGAGTACAGCAGTGAGATATACCAGCAGCAGATGCGAACCCAGGTCTATCTTGAGGCCGAACCGGACAAATGTAACACAGAACAGCATACATATGGTCTGAACGATGTAGCTTCCGCAAAGACTTGCTGCAAGGCTTATGGACTTAGGTGCTGGCGAGCAGCATTTCCTTGCGCCCAGCGGTGAAAGATTCGCCTGATTGTTGATAGTTATATGGAGACCGGTTATCGATCCGAAAAGTGCTACCATCGCTATCAGATTATAGAAATAATCTGTCATATAATCAGTGTTTCCGTTTGAAAGAGGTATCTCCCGAAGGACATCTGTCTCTTCCGAAAAAGAATCGATGACCTCCTGAAGCCTCGTGGGATCCTTCTTCACGCAGTCTTTGATTACGCTCTGACGGGAATTGTACTGCTTTATGAATGAGCTGAGGATAGTTGTCCTCATATTTGAGTCAGCAGCTGTAAGAGAAAGCTTTTCGCCGGCGTTCAGTATACCCTCGATCTTTCCGTCACGCAGCAGCTCCTCAGCCTTTTCCTTGTCGGTGTACTCAACTTTAAGGAGAGGGTCATCCTGTGACTCGATGGAGTCAAGCACTGAATGAAGTGTCTGATCCTCTGCTTCCTCCACCACTGCAACAGGTATGGTATCGAACTTCGTAGTCTTGTCATAGACGTTTCCGAAGGCTATCTTGAAGAACAGTCCCAGTGCAACAGGAAAAAGTATCAGCCATATCGTTATATCCTTTACTCTCAGCGAGGAGAGCAGTTCATATTTCAGATTGTGCAGGAACATGGTCAATCCTCCTTGTCTCTGAGTTCCTTGCCGGTTATCTCAAGGAAAACATCATTGAGTGTCGGCAGTTCGGAATAAACCCTTCCGAAGCTGAGATCTCTGTTGCGGAGCACATCCATTATGCGTATGAGGTTGTGCTTTCCGCCGGAACAGTATACTGACAGCTTTCCGTCTTCATACTTTGTATCGTATACATGAGGAAGTGCGGCAAACTCGCTGAGCACCTCATCAGTCAGGCCAATGATCTCGATAGTGACTGTCTCTGTGTTGCGTATCATGCGCTTCAGCTCATCCTTCGTGCCCTCGGCGATCTTTCTGCCCTTATCCATTATGGCGATACGAGTGCAGATCTGCTCGACTTCCTCCATGTAGTGGGAGGTATAGATTATGGTAGCACCGTTGCGGTTAAGCTCCTCTATGCCCTCAAGTATCTTGTTTCTGCTCTGAGGATCAACGGCAACGGTTGGCTCGTCAAGGATTATCAGCTTCGGCTTGTGAGCTATACCGCAGGCAATATTCAGTCTTCTGAGAAGACCGCCGGAAAGCTTCTTCGGATAGAATTTCACAAAATCCTCCAGCCCCACAAAGCGTATGGCCTCTTCAACGCACTGCTTCTTCTTTGCCTTGTCAGTGATATACAGTCCGCAGAAGTAATCGATGTTCTCGTATACGGTAAGCTCGTCGAATACCGCAACATTCTGCATTATTATGCCGATCTCCTTCTTTATGTCATAGCTGACGGGAGTCATTTCCTTGCCGAATATCTGTATGCTGCCCTTGTCAAAGGCAAGAAGTGACAAAAGGCAGTTTATCGTTGTGGTCTTGCCTGAGCCGTTAGGGCCGAGAAGTCCGAAGACCTCCCCCTCCTTTATCTCAAGACTGAAATGATCAAGAGCTATCAGCTGTCCATAGCGCTTTACCAGATTATCTATCTTAACTACTGTATTTTCCATGATATTACCTCCATCGTCCCGTGCGGGCTTTTTCTATGATCTTATTATATCACCCTCATCAGCACATTTGTAGTGTCATCTGTCAGAAAATGAATATGACATTTGTCACATCCTTGTTCAGCTGCTCTCCTCTGAGCTGACAGCTTGCAATTTGAGCGGTACTGTGTTATAATAGCCTTGATATACGGAAGAAAGGAAGGATGATAATGGACAGACTGCTGGACAAGCTGATAATACTTCTTATATGTACGATATCACTGTCGGCATATTCAGATATCGCATCACCTGTTATAGCCTGCCTTGTGGCCGCTGCCATATCGGCAGCGATACAGCTGCTTGACCGCCGGCGTTCCGCAGCAGTCCTCACCGGCATAATATCGGTGATGTGTTTCTTCTTCCCGGTAATGATATGCACCATGCCGCTAATATTCTACGATTCCCTCAGGCAGCACAGATCATGGCTGATGCTTCCGGCCGCAGCAGCACTTCTCAGCGGCAGCAGCCTCGGCATCTCACAGACACTGCTCACTCTTTCAGCAGCAGCTGCTGCATACATTATCTTCCGGCGGACATCCGCCCTTGAGGAATCTGTAGAAAGGCTGACCGCTCTCCGTGATGAGAGCAAGGAGAAGAATATCGTGCTGGCCGAACAGAATTACCGGCTCCTTGAAGCTCAGGACAATGCAGTCCGTCTGGCTACCCTTAAAGAGCGCAACCGCATCGCAAGAGAGATACACGACAATGTGGGACATATGCTGACACGCTCCCTGCTCCAGTCAGGGGCACTGATGATAATAAACAAGGACGAGAAGCTGAAGGAGCCGCTTGAAAGCCTGAAGGATACGCTCGATACCGCAATGACAAGCATCCGGCAGAGCGTTCATGACCTGCATGACGATTCTGTCGACCTGAGAGCTTCTATCGAAGAAAATCTCCGTCCGGCAAGAGAAAGATTCACCGTGAATACCGAATACGATGCCGGAAACGATATCCCCGGCAATATAAAGTTCTGCGTGGCAGGTGTTGTCCGGGAAAGTGTCTCCAACGCCATAAAACATTCGGACGGCAGCAGGCTCAGCGTGATCTTCCGTGAGCACCCGGCTTTCTATCAGCTAATGGTGGAGGACAACGGCAAATCGGCTGAGATAAATGAAACAGGCATAGGCCTTAAAAATATGGAGGACAGAGCAAGAAACGTTGACGGCAATATCCGTTTTACCCCGTCAGCATCAGGCTTCAGGATATTCATGTCCATACCCAAGAAACAAGGAGAAGCATATGAGGATAGCAGTGATAGATGACGATAATCTGGTGGCGCTCTCGCTGAGGACGATACTGGAAAGCACCGGAAGTATCTCCGTTGAGGCCATGGGCAGCAGCGGAGCTGAAGCTATTGAAATATACCGCAGCCATAAGCCGGATGTTATGCTAATGGATATACGCATGGAAGGCATGACCGGTCTTGAAGCCGGCGAAAAGATACTTGCCGAATCCCCCGATGCAAGGATACTATACCTCACTACATTTTCCGATGACGAATATATCGTAAAGGCTATGAGTATGGGCGCAAAGGGATATATACTCAAGCAGGACTTTGAAGGCATTGCCCCTGCCCTGGAAGCCGTAATGAGCGGACAGAGCGTTTACGGCGACAAGATAATCGGCAAGCTCCCCGGACTTATGACACTTAAGGAGGAATTCGACTTTGCCGCACATGGTATCAGCGACAAGGAACGTGAGATAATGGAGCTTGTGGCCCGTGGCCTCAGCAATAAGGAGATCGCCGGAGAGCTCTTCCTTGGAGAGGGTACTGTCCGCAATTACATAAGCAGCCTTCTCTATAAGCTCGGTCTCCGTGACCGTACCCAGCTTGCGGTCTACTACTACACGGAGGTCAAGGGAAAATGAGCCTCCGACCGTAACACTGTACAAAAGAAAGCGTTTAATTTTGTGCAGTTTTAAACGCCTATATTTTTCGCCTGAAATTGACATATACCGCAGAAAATGCTATACTTTACGTATAGGATGTGGCCGTGTGGGGATGCGGCCGTAAAGGAGTGGTATAAATGATGTTTTGCGAAAAATGCGGAGCACCTATGCAGGACGGAAGTTTTTTCTGCGAACGCTGCGGCAGCAGGGTGATGCCGCCTCAGAATAACAGTCCTTTTCAGCAGGATCAGGCTGCTAATCCATTCAGTCAGCCTCAGCAGAATTATCAGCAGCCAGTACAGCACCAGCAGCCTGCTCAGTATCAGCAGCCAATGTACGGCTATCCGCCGCCTCAGTACCAGCAGCCGTATCAGGAGCCGTACTATCAGGACAGCGGTACCTTCGTAAACTCTGCCGACAGCAATAAAAAGAGCAATACCGCTATAATAATCGCTCTTACAGCTCTTACTGCGATCATACTGACGCTGTGTGTAGTTCTGCTGCTGATAATGACAAAGGACAGCGATGAAAGCGACAAAGACGGCGGCGGAAGCAAACGCACATCAAGATCCGTCTCAGAGAATATCTCCCCCGGAAGCAAGGACGAAGATGAGCAGACGACGGAAAATGAAGATCTCATCGAAGCCGAGACTCTTCCGGCAGAGCCTGACAACTCATATGAGGGCATTGCCAAAAGGACTTCGGAACGCAAAAAGGTCAATATCAACTATGTCTCCTCAGATGTATCCGACTACCCGAATGTAAAGGTATACTTCACCGTTGAGGATGAACAGGGCGATACTGTGGATCTGTCCTCACCGAATGTTGCGGTGAAGGAAAAAGTCACCGGAGGTGCAGAGCTTGAGCGTGAGGTCAAATCCGTGGAACAGCTAAAGGGCCGTGAGGGAGTGAGCTTCGATATAGTTGCGGATAAATCCGGAAGCATGAGGAACGATATGGACGCTATGCAGAGGGTTATGGGACAGTTCGTTGATGCCCTGGACTACCAGTCCGGCGACAGGGCTGAGCTCATTGCCTTTGACTCCTTCGTAATGTATATGTGTACCTACACCTCGGATACAGCTCTCCTGAAAAACGGTATAAACAACATGGAGCCTTACGGCGAGACTGCCCTATATGATGCACTATATGAGGGCGTCAACAACGCCGGCGCCCAGCGTGGAGCACGCTGCGTGATAGGCTTTACAGACGGCTCCGACAACCAGAGCAGTCATACCTCACAGGAGGTCATTGATCTTGCCAATTTCTATTCTGTGCCAATATTCATCATTGGTTCTGGCAGCTCCTATGACTACACAAATATAACCTCAGCCACCGGCGGACAGTACTGGAATATCAATTCCATAAACGATATGTCTCAGGTGCTGGATCAGATCTATTCACAGGAAAAGGATATGTACTGCATGGAATATGTATCTGACGGCTCGGCTGACAAATTCGCTTCAAGAGATCTGGAGCTGGCTGTGGAGGATGACAGCTACGGCGCTATAACCCGCATGACCTTTACTCCTACAGAGACTCTGAAGAAGCAGTCCCACGCCTCAAGATATGAGGTAGTCAAGGCAGATGTCACATGGGAAGAGGCAAACGCCGAGTGTATAAAGCGTGGCGGACACCTGATAACCATTACTTCTGAAGACGAAATGGCCAAGGCAAGCAAGCTGGCTCAGGACGCTGACCTGAAATATGTATGGATGGGCGGCTATACCTCCATAAGAGGCTCAAGCGCATTCGGGCACTGGATAACCGGTGAACCTTTCAGCTACCAGAAATGGTACCCTGGAGAGCCTTCAAGGAATGATAAGGACGGCGAATCAGAGATGTACCTGATGCTATGGCACGTCACCGATGACTGGACGTGAAACGACCAGAGAAACGATGTGTTCCATATCCCCGGACTTACCTACTTCTCAGGCAGCACCGGATATATATGTGAATACGAGGATCAATAACGGAGGAAAAAATGTCAAAAAAATCAAACGATAGTCTTTTATTCAAAATAATTGTATTGGTATGCACCGCAGCACTTATCCTGCTCATAGCAGTAGGAGCTTATTTCATCAAGAACGAACGCAGCTCATCATCATCCTCTTCACCGGAGACTGTACCTGCCGGCGCTGACACATCTGCTGATCAGCAGGAAGAAACTGCTGCGGCTGACACAAATGAAGAGGAAGAACCGGCAGCTGCCACTGAAGGCAGCAGTAAAGAGCCTGTATCCGATGACAAGATCGGCGATATGATCGCCGGGATGTCACTTCATCAGAAAATATGCCAGATGTTCATCGTCACACCAGAATCACTTACAGGATATGATCTGGTAACTGCTTCCGGAGACGCCACCAGGTCAGCCCTTGAGGAGTACCCTGTGGGCGGTCTGATATACTTTGCCGCAAACCTTGAAGATACAGCGCAGACAAAGGAAATGCTCAGCGGAGCTTCCGGTATAGCAAAGGAGCTTGGCCAGATACCGCTGTTCCTGGCAGTTGATGAGGAGGGCGGCACAGTTGCAAGACGCGCTGACAAGCTGGGCACCACCAAATTCAGCCCTATGTACGACTATAAAGATCAGGGAGCTCCTACAGCCTACAGCAATGCCTACACCATAGCCTCTGACATAAAGGGGCTGGGCTTCAATCTTGATTTTGCACCTGTGGCTGATACATGGTCCAATCCTTCAAATACTGTCATCGGCAAAAGAGCCTACAGCGATGATTTTATCGACACAGGTATTCTTGTAGCCTCGGCTGTAAAGGGCTTCAAGGACGGCGGGGGTTTACTGCTCGCTGAAACACTTCCCCAGCCACGGAGATACTGCCGAGGATTCACACTTCGGTACAGCTTCTTCATCTAAAACCTTAGATGAGCTGGAGAGAGATGAATACCAGGCATTTAAAGCAGGCATGATGGCAGGTGCAGATATGGTAATGGTGGGACATATCACTATGACCAATATCGACAATCAGCCTGCAACGCTCTCAAAGACTATGATAACAGACGAGCTGAGAGGCCGTCTGGGATTTGACGGTGTCGTGGTCACAGATTCCCTCGCAATGGGAGCTGTGGCAGATATGTACGGTTCCGGTGAGCTGGCAGTAAAAATAGTTGAAGCCGGCGCAGATATCCTCCTCATGCCTAAGGATATGAAGGCAGCAGTTGAAGGACTGGAGAAAGCTGTTGAAAGCGGTCAGATCTCCGAGGAGCGCATAAATGAGAGCCTCCGCAGGATACTCGTCCTGAAAGCCGAAAAGCTCGATATAGAATAATAAAACAGCCATAAAGAAGTGTCATACCTCTTTATGGCTGTATTCTTTTTCATTATTTTACTGCTGAGATAAGCTTAAGGGTGAGCTCATATCTCTCCTCATCCGTATCACAGCCCACAACTGCTGATATATATTTCTTTCCGCCTATATTGAAGCTTGCCAGCAGGCTGTTTCCGGCTTCAAGGGTAGTGCCGGTCTTTAATCCCGTAGCCTCCTTGCAGTAATACTCTCCGTCAGGATCAAGGAGCATATTCGAGTTGATCCAGGTATAATTTTCCCCGGAGAAAAGCTCCACATCCTTCTGATATGTGCCGGCTACAGCCATTATCTCCTTCTGAGACATCGCATATCCTGCAAGCTTCAGAAGATCTGAAACTGTTGTATACTGCTCCTCATCGTCCCAGCCGTCAGGAGTAGTGAAATTGCTGTTCTTCATGCCGATATCAGCTGCAAGACTGTTCATAAGCTTGCAGAACCTCTTCACGGCAGCCTGGTCTGTCATCTCGATATCCGGATCTATGGCTCTGGCTGCTGACACCGCAAGAGTATAGGCTGCGTCATTTCCCGATGACATCAGCATACCAGTTATGAGTTCCCTTACTGTCAGCGTACTTCCCACCTCAAGATAGGCAAGGCTGGAATAGGGATGCACCAGCGATTGCTCCGTACCTACTGTGAATTCGTCCTCCGGGCTGAGATATTTCAGCGCCACAGAAGCTGTAAGCAGCTTCGTAAGGCTTGCCGGAGCGACCTTTTCGTCAATATTGTCACTGTAGAGCAGTCTTTTGTCATCAACGCTGTACAGGGCAGCAGCTTTGCACGAAGGCGAAGATATATGAGGCAGCATCGTCGTTGTAGTTACGACTGCTGTCTGCGGCATTGCGGTGGTCGCAGTCGTTGTCAGTTCCTCTCCGGCATCCGCCGCCTTGGTCTTTTCGGATTTATCACTGTGCCTTGAACAGAAACAGCAGAAAAGGATCGGCAGCATAATTACCAGCAGTACGGCTGCCAGCCTGTCTTTTCTCAGCTTATAGCTTCTGTTCATAAGCGATCATTTCCTGAAATCATAATTGCTTTGCTCATCTTATGCTCCTTTTGTCTTTCGTGTCATCTTCCCTGATATCACATTATTTTATTATACCAGATATAGCCTGATTGTCAAGTATTTCCCGGCCAAAACAGCTATATGAGCCGCATATATATATTTAATTACTGATTGACACGATACTAATAATGTGTTATAATTATATCAATAATGCGGGACACCGCATGACCATTAAATGGAGGTAATCATATGAGAGCAGTTGTAACTGTTATCGGTAAGGATACTGTAGGCATTCTTCACAAAGTCAGCGGTATCTGCGCTGAGTTCAATGTAAATGTAATAGAGGTGACACAGAGCGTTTTACAGGATATGTTCGCCATGATAATGCTTGTAGATATTTCTGCTATAAACAGCGATTTCTCCGAACTCGTTGACAGGATGACAGCACTCGGCAATGAGCTGGGTCTTTCTATCCACACAATGCATGAGGATATCTTCAACTCAATGCACAGCATATAAGCCGCTGAAAGGAAGTCACAGATGCTTAACGTTTACAATATACTGGAAACCATAAGGATGATCCAGGACGAATGTCTTGATATAAGAACTATCACAATGGGTATCTCTCTTCTCGACTGCATCGATACCGATATCGATAAGGCCTGCGAGAAGGTATATGCCAAGATCGTTAAAAAGGCCGGCAATCTCGTTGCCGTTGGTCAGCAGATCGAAAAGGAATACGGTATCCCGATAGTCAACAAGAGAATTTCCGTTACACCTATCGCCATGCTGGCTGCAGCCTGCCCTGACGGAGATGTAGTCAAATTTGCAAAGGCTCTCCAGAGAGCAGCCGATACCTGCGGAGTAAACTTCATAGGCGGTTATTCAGCTCTGGTACATAAGGGCTTCTCTGCCGGAGATATGGCTCTCATAAAGTCCATCCCGGAGGCTCTCGATGTTACAAATAATATATGCTCATCCGTAAATATCGGCTCGACCAAATCCGGTATCAACATGGATGCTGTAAAGATAATGGGACAGATCGTCAAGGAGTCCGCAGAGAGAACTGCTGACCGTGACTGCATAGGTCCTGCAAAGCTGGTGGTATTCTGCAATGCCGTTGAGGATAACCCCTTTATGGCAGGTGCCTTCCACGGCCCAGGCGAGCCTGACTGTGAGATACACGTAGGCGTTTCCGGCCCAGGCGTTGTCCGTGCAGCACTTACAAAATACCCTGACGCCTCAATAAATGAGCTGGCAGACATCATAAAAAAGACAGCCTTCAAGATCACCCGTATGGGACAGCTTGTGGGCGCAAGAGCTTCCGAGCTTCTCGGAGTTCCCTTCGGTATCGTTGACCTCTCACTTGCTCCTACTCCTGCTATCGGAGACAGCGTTGCTCATATCATAGAGGAAATGGGACTTGAGATGTGCGGTACTCACGGCACTACAGCCTGCCTGGCTATGCTCAATGACGCTGTAAAGAAGGGCGGAGTTATGGCTTCTTCCACTGTCGGCGGACTCTCAGGCGCTTTCATCCCTGTATCTGAGGACGCAGGTATGATCGATGCTGCTGTTGCAGGAGTGCTCAGCCTTGAAAAGCTTGAGGCTATGACTGCTGTATGCTCTGTCGGACTCGACATGATCGTCGTTCCCGGAGACATAGCTCCTGAAACTATCTCAGCTATCATCGCAGATGAAGCTGCTATAGGTATGGTAAATTCAAAGACCACTGCTGTAAGACTTATCCCTGCTATCGGACGCAAAGAGGGCGAGACTCTTGAATTCGGCGGCCTCCTCGGAAGCGGCCCTGTAATGCCGATAAGAGACAAGTCCGCCGCTAAGTTCATAAACAGAGGCGGAAGGATACCTGCTCCTATGCAGAGTCTGAAGAACTGACACAATAACGTTATATTATCCGGATAACCGGATGAAAATAGAATGGAGGTTTATCACCATGGGCAAAACTAAAGCAGAAAAGAAATTTGAAAAAGAAGAGGAACGCAATATCCAGAAAACCGCACTTATCGTCGAACTTATCTCAGCCGGAGTAGCAGCGCTTGTGGCGGTTCTATACCTCATTGGCGTCATATCGTTCAATCCTATGTACATAATGGGATTCGCTATCTCCCTTATGCTGGGCGGACACGGTATCAGAGAATGGAAGAGCCGCAAGCTGCTTTCTGTTTCAGCTTTCATCCTCGGAGTCCTGCTGATAGCGGTCACCATTAAAACAATATTTGCATAAAATCAAGGGCGGAGTATTATCCGCCCTGTTTTTCAGGAGTTTGCTTTATGAAAATGATCAAAGCGGATAATTCAGACCTGGATACCGTCAAAGACATAACCTACACTACTATAAACCAGGTATATCCTAAATACTATCCGAAGGGTGCGGTGGATTTCTTTCTTGCCCACCACAGCAGCAAGAACATAGAAGACGATATCGCCGCAGGAAAGGTCTTCATCCTGCTGGATGATTCAGATACTGCCGTCGGTACAGTCACTGTTGACGGCAACGATATCGGAAGGCTGTTCGTACTGCCAGAATATCAGGGCAGAGGCTTCGGCAGCTTTCTGCTCTCATTTGCTGAAGAAACTGTCGGAGATGAATATGGGGATATCATACTCGATTCCTCCCTGCCGGCCAAGGCTATATACATGAAAAAAGGCTATATCTCCACCGATTACAACATAATAGAGACCGACAGCGGAGATTTCCTTTGCTTTGATACAATGATAAAAAAACGTCCGAGGTGAATATATGGAGCTGAATAACATTCCACGTCTTTTTGGGATAAACGGCGACTGCATATCCGAGGATATAAGATCCGGTCACATAAACAAGACATACCTCTGCTCCTGCGGCGGAGAAAAATATATTATCCAGAATATCGACAGGAAGGTCTTTCCATTTCCTGAAAATATCGACAGCAACATCCGGAAAATAAGCTCCGCATTCATCTCCTCCGGAGAGGAACGTGTTACTGTCCCTCGCTTCCTTGAAAGCGAGGGCAGATATCATATCATGACCGAAGACGAGGTGTGGCGTATGTATCCATACATACCGCAGACTGCCTCCCCTTTCACAAATAAGAATTACTCCTGCGGACTTGCTTTCGGCACCTTTATCCGCATACTCAACGAAAAACCGGTAAAGCTCAGATCCGCCGGAAACCCTCCTCACAGCTACAGCAAAGTGTTCAGCCTTCTCTCCTCAATAGCCGGAAACAGTGTCAACAAGAAGATCGACAGCACTGTTCTTTCAAGACTCAGCAGTCTTGATGATACCTTATCCCAGGTATTTACAGCGGATTTCCCTAAAAGGAATGTCCACAACGATGCTAAGACAGCTAACGTCATCATAGGAGAACAGCTTACGGTAATCGACCTTGATACTGCCATGCTGGGCTATCCTGCTCTCGATTACGGAGATCTTATCCGCTCGGTATGTCAAGGCAGCTCTATGGATACCGCCGCTGTCCGTGACGCTACAAGAGGCTTTGCCGCAGGCCTTGACGGACTTCTCACCTCCGATGAGCTGGATTCGCTCTATTACGGGCTCATCTATGCCGTAGGAGAACTGGCTGCAAGATACCTGCTGGACTATGTGAGCGAAGCCGGATATTTCAAGGATAAAACTCCCGCCGGCTGCCTCGCACGAGCCAACGAGCTGCTTGGACAGCTCAGAGTTTTCATAAACTCCGGCGACGAGCTCACAGAGCTGATATATTCTTCATTCGGGAAAAAATGAAACTGCCGTTAACAAAAAAACAGCTATGAAGTTAAGCGTGATACTTATCTTTATAGCTGTTTTTATTCAATATCGATTTTTTCTATACTGCTATCCTCACCGGCTTCCGGGAGATCCATATTCTGTAGCATTTCCGGCTTCAGCTCCACTGTCACCGGTTCTTCTTCCTCGGCAGAAGCTATTTTAAGCTCATCCTCACAGGCTTCAAGCAGCTCCGCATTATATATGCCGGCACAGGACACATCGTCACCGCTGCCCATTCTTGAAAGCTCCGGCAGGAACTCTGTCAGCTGGTCGAAGCCCTCGTCAAGGCCGTTTCTCACGAATGCAAGAGACAAGCCCTTATAAAAATCCCAGAGTTGGGTATGATCCCAGTAGGACTTCTCTATACCGTCCGTACCCATGAATATGGCCGCAGGTATATCATCACCTGCAAAATACGCACATCTGCCAAGAAGTGCGGCCTCCTCCTGACAGAGAGAGGTAGTTATATTGTCATGGCAGCGCATATCCGGCGGAACAGGCTCCTCCGCCCTGCCTTCCCTTGTTATGGAAACACAGGTGCCATCGCCTATCTGCATACAGAAAGCGTATGTCTCTGTTACCACGGCAAATGCAAGAGTAGTTCCATAGGCATCGGCATAATCGCCGCTCTCATACATCTCACGGTAATAGCTGAATCTCTCAGGTATACGGTCAAGCTCCTCCTCAGTGAATGGATACTGTGAATAGTCCTCATAAGTAAGTTCGTTCCAGCGTTCAACAATGTCCTTCCATAGCTGTTCAAAGAGAGAATGGCGCTTTTTCTCGTCATCGAGGACTTCCTCTGCACCTTTGATCCCTTCCACAAAGCTTTCCGCACATTCATATGCCGCCCTGACTGCAAATTCCGAGCCCTTTTCTGTCCTGAGATACTGGAGGCTGCCATGGCCGTCAGCTGTAGCGGCAAAGACAAAGTTTTCATTATTAGCTTCAAATGAATAATCCTGACATATCAGATTTCTTGCATGGTGTGATGCACCGATACAGGTACAGGAAAACGATGAGTATTTTTCCATAGCTTACGTCCTGAAAATGGATTCTGCCTCCGGTATTGAGCTGTCTGACCGTGAATTTTCTCCACAGCATGGCCGGCGGAGTATAATATACATTATTATTGTACTCTATAATCAGAATTTTGTCAAGCCGAAGATAATAAAACAACATCCGGAATGATGTACCGGCCGGATAATAAAAAATACTGTCAATTTCAAGAAAACAGTGGAAATTTATCACAGGATGTGTTATAATAATAAAATACAACCAATTGATATCAGATCAGGAAAAGAGGTCAGTACAATGAACCTTATAGATTGTCATACACATACAGAGTTTTCCGTAGATTCGGAGGCGGATATAACCGGAATGATCGAGCGTGCCTGTGAGCTTGGACTTGCAGCATATGCCATCACCGACCACTGCGAGTGCAACCGCTGGTACTCCGAGGAACACTATCCCGGCATTGAAGTATATCGTTACTTTGATTTTGGCCGTGACTATGAGAATTCAGTCTCCGCTGTCACAAAGCTCAAGGAAAAATATGAGGGAAAGCTGAACCTGATATGCGGTACTGAGCTTGGCCAGGCCCTTCAGGATATCGAAGTCGCCGAAAAAGTGGCGGCCGATCCCCGTCTTGACTTCATCCTCGGTTCAATGCACCAGCTGCCGGATACAGAGGATTTCTGCTTTATCGAGTATGATAAATATACCGAGGACGGGATATACGACCTTTGCAGGCAGTACTTCGAGGAGATCTACAAGCTGTGCAAATGGGGAAAATTCGATATCCTCTCCCACCTCACCTACTTTCTCCGCTACATTAAGGGCGGATACGGAATCGATGTGGACACCAGCAGATACGATGAGATAATCGCTGAATCCCTCCGTACCCTCATTGAAAACGGCAAGGGTATCGAGATCAACACCTCCGGACTGAGACAGAATTACGGAGATACCTTCCCATCACTGAAATATGTGAAGCTCTTCCGTGACCTTGGAGGCGAGCTGCTCTCCATAGGCTCTGATGCTCACACCATAGCTGACCTGGGCAAGGGCATTGCAGACGGTGCGGAGATCGCAAAGGCCGCCGGCTTCGACCGGCTCGTATACTTCAGAAAAAGAAAACCGTATTTCATAAATATAGATTAATGCTCACAGAAAGGAACTTATACCATGAAAAACAAGATCATAAGCATTTTACAGCAGAATGCCCGTATATCAAACACTGCCCTCGGCGAGATGCTTGGCATTTCCCCGGAAGCAGCCGAAGCCGAGATAAAGAAGCTGGAGGATGACGGCGTTATCCGTGGATACAGCGTCATAATCGATGAGGACAAGTACGACAGATCAACCGTTCACGCTACCATAGAGCTGAAGGTCACTCCACAGAGAGACTGCGGCTTCAATGATATCGCAAAGACCATAATGATGTACGACGAGGTAGAAAGCGTCAGCCTGATGTCTTCCGGCGCATATGACCTTGCTGTTGAGGTCAAGGGCGCTGACCTCAAGGATGTGGCATTCTTTGTTTCCGAGCGACTTGCAACTATAGAGGGTATCCTCTCCACCTCCACCCACTTCATTCTCAAGAAGTACAAGGAAAAAGGCATTTTCATCGACGGTGAAGAGCAGGATGAAAGGGGACTGGGTTGATCGTGATAGATTACGATAAGATACTTTCAAATAAGATAAAGAACATCAAGCCCTCCGGCATCAGAAAATTCTTTGATATTGCCGGAACTATGGAGGGCGTTATCTCCCTCGGCGTAGGCGAGCCCGATTTCAATACCCCCTGGGTGATACGCAAGGCTGCTATAAATGTGCTGGAAAGAAAGCATATCGTCTACGGCCCGAACAAGGGACTTGCTCCGCTGAGAAAAGCTATCTCCGATAAGATAAACAAGAAGCATAAGGTGGAATACGATCCTGACAGCGAGATAATAGTTACAGTGGGCGGCTCCGAGGCTATCGACCTGGCTCTCAGAGGCATTATCGATCCCGGCGATGAGGTTCTTGTTGTGGAGCCATGCTTCGTGTGTTATGCTCCGCTTATTGAGCTTTCCGGCGGAGTTGCAGTACCTGTCCCCACAAGGCTCGAAAACAATTTCAAGCTCACTGTGGAAGACCTGAAGGATAAGATCACTCCCAGAACAAAGATGCTGATACTCCCCTTCCCAAACAACCCCACAGGCGCTGTAATGACAAAAAAGGATCTTGAACCTATAGCAGAGCTTCTGCGTGATACGGATATAATGGTACTGTCAGACGAGATATACTCCGAGCTTACATATGGCATGAGGCATTTCTCCATAATCGAGCTGGAGGGTATGCGTGAGCGCACTATCTACGTAAACGGATTCTCAAAGGCGTATGCAATGACAGGCTGGAGACTGGGATACGTTTCTGCTCCGGAGCCGATAATCACCCAGATATCAAAAATACACCAGTACGGCATCATGTGCAGCCCGTATATCAGCCAGAATGCGGCTATCGAGGCTCTCACCTCCTGCGATAAGGAAGTCACCAAAATGGTGGATGAGTACAATACCCGCCGCAAGTATCTCGTAAGCGAGTTCAACCGTCTTGGACTTACCTGCTTTGACCCCGAGGGAGCATTCTATGTATTCCCATGTATAAAGAGCACCAGCCTTACCAGTGACGAGTTCTGTGAAAGACTGCTCTATGAGGAGAAAGTCGCAGCTGTCCCCGGAAGCGCATTCGGTGCCAGCGGAGAGGGATATATGCGTATCTCTTACGCCTACTCACTCAAGCACCTCATGGAGGCAATGAGCCGTATCGAGAAATTCCTGAAGAAATTAGAGGCTGAAAAGAAATGAAGATCAGAACAGCTGCAAAGATAAATCTTGCACTTGACGTAACAGGAAGACTGCCGGACGGATACCACCTCATTGAAAGCGTTTTCCAGTCTGTCGGACTGTATGACGATATAACAGTTGAGCTGACAGACAGCGGCATTGCCGTATCCTGTGACGTTCCGGAATCATTCGCACAGGCTGATCCCATCCCCTGTGATGAGAGGAATATCGCCTATAAAGCTGCAAAGCTCTTCTTTGAGGAGACCGGCTTTTCCGGCGGCTGCTCCATACACATCGTCAAGGGCATCCCCTCACAGGCCGGCATGGGAGGTGGCAGCACCGATGCTGCGGCAGTTCTGCACTGTCTGAATATGCTGACAGGCTCCGGTCTGACGCTGGAAGAGCTGTCCGTCATTGGCAAGAAGCTGGGTGCTGATGTTCCATTCTGTCTGGCAGGCGGTACAGCTTATGTAGAAGGCATCGGCGAGAAGCTTGTAAAGCTGCCTGACTATGACAAGCGTACCCTTGTTATCGCAAAAGGCACTGAGGGAGTATCCACCGGCGAGGCCTATGCACGTATCGACGCTCTTGAAGAGCCTGTCCATCCCCGGACAAAGGAGCTGAAAGATGCTCTGAGCAGCGCTCCGGACGAAGCATACCATTATTTCGGAAACCTCTTTGAACAGGCAATACAGCTTGAAGAGGTAGACAAACTGAAATCAGCAATGCTGAATAAGGATGCACTGAAAGCGAATATGACCGGCAGCGGAAGTGCGGTTTTCGGATTATTTGAATCCAATGAAGCAGCAGAGATATGTGCTGAAAAGCTTAGACAGCAGGGATATTTTGCACAGGTCTGCGAGACAGTCAGCAAGGCATACATAATAGTATGAAACGCCGAAGGCGGCAATAATCATAACCACCACTGAAGTGGTGGTTTGCACAGCCCCTAAAAGGGGCGAATACAGGCACACCCACTAAAGT
>ERZ795051.845-NODE-845-length-43795-cov-15.687449_pt1 | contig 43795 bp, 29 predicted proteins | sample MGYA00375135_ERZ795051 | MGnify/ENA primary metagenome ERZ795051 (study PRJEB30180, sample SAMN05720222) | activated sludge metagenome | isolation source: Anaerobic digester | place: Japan | collected 2015-05-26 ... | reverse complement strand
GCATCCTACGCCAGCCGCAGGAAGACGGCCAAAGCAAGAGAAATCGAATTCTTATGGCGCTGTCATACTAAATCCTCCTCCGGGTGCATCAGCGAGAAGAACTGCAGCCCTTCCACAAGCTCGCCAATCGTGTCTTTTGACAAAGTCACTCTGTGATCGCCCACAGCCACAATGCCGCTGAGAAACTCTTCTGCCGGCGTAAGACCTCGGCGGCGGCCCAAAGAGGCGGCTTATCAGCCGCAAGCCCATGTTGTGCGGGCCTATGAAGACCCATTCGTTTCCTGAAACCAAGCAGCCCCCGCCAACTCTAAAGCAGCGCGTCGCAGGATCAAATATTGAACGATTCGATATGCGGCAGCCCGACAAATTCAAGCGACGCCGAGCCATAGTAAGAAACGATCCCATGGGCAAGAAATACTGACAGCGGATTGAGCATAACAAGCATCGCAAGTGCAGCCCCGGCGTTTCCTCCATATGGCAACAGCACATCCCGCAAGAAGTGCTGGAATCATGAGGATTGTCACCACCCCCAGAAACAGTGTGCTCCAGCAAACAAACAGAAGCGCCAGGGCGGCCACATACGGTCGGCACAGTTGCGCAGGTACCTTCATAGCTCCTCTCTCCTTGCATTGTCTTATTGTCTTTCGCGGAACCGGCGTGTCACACGTCAATTCTTCTCACGGCCGCCGCCGTCTTTTCAATCTGCCCCTCCGTATGCGCCGTCGACAGGAAGTTCGCCTCAAACTGCGACGGCGGCAAATAGACCCCTGCCTCCAACATCTGCCGGAAGTAGGCCGCGTACCGCCCCGTATCGCACTTCAAGGCCGACGCATAATCCGTCACCGCCTCGGCGCCGAAGAACACCGTAAACATCGACCCGATCCGGTTGATCGTATGCGCAATGCCCTTCGCCTTGAAAATCGCCGCGATCTCCGTGCACAACCGCAGCGTCATCGCCTCCAGGTGTGGATACGGGTTCCTCTCCTTAAGCTGTCGCAAGGTCGCAATCCCCGCGGCCACGCACACCGGGTTCCCCGACAAGGTCCCCGCCTGGTAGACCGCCCCCTCCGGCGACAAGTGCCGCATCACATCCGCCCGCCCCCCGATCGCCCCGATCGGAAACCCCCCGCCGATGATCTTGCCCAAAGTCGTCAAATCCGCCCGCACCCCCACCATCTTCTGCACGCACCCGTACCCCACTCGAAAGCCAGTGATCACCTCGTCGAAGATCAAGAGGCTCCCGTACTTGTCGCAAAGCGCCCGCAGCCCCTTCAGGAACGCCTTCGTCCCGCACACCACCCCCATATTCCCCGCCACCGGCTCCAAAATCACCGCCGCAATACTTGAGCCGTGCTCCTCAAACAGCTTTTCCGCGGCCGCCAGGTCGTTATAAGGTGCAAGCAGCGTGTGCCTGGCAAAATCCGCCGGCACCCCCGGGCTCGACGGCGTGCCCAATGTCGTCAGCCCCGAGCCGGCCTGCACCAGCACATGATCCACGTGTCCGTGATAGCAGCCGGCGAACTTGACGATGTTGTCGCGGCCCGTCACCCCCCGCGCCAACCGAATCGCCGTCATCACCGCCTCGGTCCCGCTCGAAACCAAGCGCACCTTCTCAATCGAATCGACGGCCTCGACAATCATCTCCGCGAGCGCAGTCTCTAACGGCGTCGGAATGCCGTAGCTCGTCCCCCGTCCCATCACCTTGCGCACCTCATCCAGTACCGCCTTATTCGCATGACCCAGGATCATCGGCCCCCACGAAAGGCAATAGTCGATGTACCGGTTCCCGTCGGCGTCAGTAAGCACCGCCCCCTTGGCCTTCTCGATAAAAATCGGATTCGCGCCTACCGATTTGAACGCCCGAACCGGGCTGTTCACCCCGCCCGGAATGACCTTGCAGGCCCGCTCAAAAAGCTCTCTGTTCCTCTCGTTTCGCATCGCAACCCCACACAAAACCCGCACCCCCACCGCACTTCACCGCAAGACCCCGAAAAAAACGCGAGCGAGAACACACAATCAACGCAAGAAACGCTCAAGAACCCGTCAAAGGCAGGATTATCCGCACGCACGCAGACAAAGTCAAGCCGCCCCCGCCGCAAGACACCGCGCCTTGCCCCCGTTTACCCCCGCAGGAGCCTCACGAAACCTGTCTGTGCTCGCCCATCACCCCCAAAATCAGCCTTTCCACCGCCGCGGCCGTCTTTGCCGGGATCCGCCGCCCGATTTGACCATCGTCATAGCTCTCTCGAAGCCTCTCCAGCGTCTCCGGCGTCATCCGGGCGTTGATGCACTCAATCCGCTCCATAATCGCCCCCAGGCTGCTCAATACGAGGTCTACCGTATCATTGAAATACGGATTGAAGCGAATCCGGCCCTCTTCACGCCACCGTTCGGGCAATTCCCTCGCCACCGCAACGTACCGAACCCCGTTTTCAATACTGAAAACACTGATATCCCAACTCAGGGTAATCTCGCGGCCGTCCGGCAAGGTGAGGAAGGAGCGAAGGTCGGCGGCCGTTTCTCCGTTTTTCAAAAGTTGAATTTCGCAATTCATCCGGAAGCGTTCCTGATTTGAAAAACACGTTTCCAGAAAATCACTTCCCAAGACCTCCGCCCGCGAAATCCCAAATATCTCCTCCGCCCGGCGATTCCACTCTGTAATCCGCCCGGTGGGTGAAACGCAAATTATTGCGTTTGGGGCACTTAGGACGATGTCCTGGTAGAGGTTGCGGGTGGGTTTTGTGATTTTGCGGGAAGGTTTTTTTGAATCTATGATTCTGACGTTTGCGCACCGGGTGTCCATACCGATCTCCTTACATGTCTCTACATGGTCGCTTTGGGACTCATTGGCGTGTCGTCACGGCGTGTTGCCCTCTTGCGGTTCATAAGTTGGGGCTTTTATCGGTAGCGCGCCCTTCAAAATTTAGGGAAAATTCCGAGTTTACAGGGTTTTGCGGAGTTTTGTGGAGAATCTCCGGATGTGGGCGGGCTTGCGCGTTAAGATGGGCAAAAGTGGCAAGATTTTTTCGTGTCGTGCGGGGGTTGTGCGGGAGTGTGTGGCGAAAATGCGATTTTCAGCATTGTAACGCGGGTTTTTGCGGGGTTTGGAGGCATTTTGGCGGTCATTGGCGGTGATTGGGGGTGTTTTTTGGGGAATGCGCGGGGTTGGCGGTTTTTGCAGGGTGTCAGTGTTAGAAAATGAGGTGTTTGTGCGGGATTCGGAGAGAAATGCAGCGAAAACAGGTGGACTTTTTATGTCGGGTATGGGCATTCAGTGGACGTGTCGAATCTTGTTAGCGGTTGGAACGGAGTATAGCTGTCGGGTTTTTCGGTGGTGAGGCCGGCAGTAGTGGGACGTGGGTTTTTGGATGATATTCAGGTATCGTGAGATCGTAATAGGCGTGCAGAGGGCGCCCTTGCGATGTTTCCGACAAGAGGATATTGAAGGGTTTTTGCATACAACAGGTTCGTTTGTGCGGTTCGGGGGATTGAGGCCGGCATTGATGGGGGTATCAGTCCTGAGAGGGCGGTTTGGGTGAGGTGTGGGTTGGTTAGACGCAGATTACACTCATTGCGCTGATTAAAGTCTTGAATTGGGGCAGCCATTGGGCGGATTGAGGACCAGAGAGCGACCACAAGCGATGCCGCAAATGCACGCAGGGCAACGTGACCGCAATAGAAGCCACGAGCGACGGCGGTGTGGGACATCTTTTTTCTCCTCTCTGATCGTGTTGGCGACTGTTTTTCGACGTTTATGCGTTTCTCCGGCCTTGGGAGCGGCTTTCGTTTTTGTGCTCCACAGACCAGTGTAATCAGATTGTTTTTCATATATCTATATTATACACCATAAAGACGCATGGTCAAACAGAAATATGGCAAATATTTGAAAAAATGTTGGGGCGTCGAAACCACGGATTTCACGGATTCTCACCGCGCGGCGTAGCCGCGACGAAACCACAAAGCCACAGAGAACACCGAGGGCACAGAGCTTCATAAGCCACGAATTAACACTAATTTACACGAATTATAACTTTTATAAATGACAAGTTGCCCCCGACGCTATTGTTGCATAACTGCTAGTCTCGTATAGGCTTGTGGCAGCAGAAAACAAAAATGACGCACGAAAAACAAGAAGATGATGGATTGTAGTACGGATTTTATCAGGAATTATGGCTTTAAATGGGCGAGCGTTGATGCTCCTAAGAAAATGGCTGGTTTGGCGGCAGCGGTGGGGTAGAACCCCACCCTACCAGAGCGGCCCGTTTCTTTCGCATGCTTGCCGGGGAACCCGGGTCAGGGTGGAAGCGCCTTCGGCGAGACCTATTCTTATGCGGCGGGGACGAGATGGAGTAGATGGACGCGATGGACAGTATGGACGCGATGGACGGCGATGGACGTGCGGGGGTGATTTCGTGGGAATCATGGGAACTATGGGAATTGTGGGAATTATGGGAGGGAAGTAGTAGAGTATTCGAGCAGCAGAGTAGTAGAGTAGTAGAGTAGCGGCGTGGATGTGCGGGGTGGGATGTGTGGGGCGCGAATTCAAGGTACCAGGTACCCTCGGCGGGTGGACGGGCGGGGCGCGACGTGGGGGGCGTGGGTCCCCGCTTTCGCGGGGATGACAGTGAGGGATGGTGTGGGATCTGGCTTTCGGCATTTTTCTGTCACGACGCATGTAACGGAATGGCGGGGAAGAACGTAAACAAGTAGACGGGGATGGTCTGCCGGGGTGGACGGATCCCGGTTGGCGTGCTAAAATGCCGTCGGATTGGAAGGGAGAAATTATGAAGAGGCCGGCCGCTTGCCCACTGATACGAACAAGCCACGCCCTGCCGACCCTCCTGCTGCTGGCACTGCTGGCCGGCGGATGCCACAAGGGGCTCACGCAGGGAGACATCGAAAATCGCATCTTCTCGGCAATCTCAGAGGGTCGCGACGCTGAGCACATCGAGTCGCTCCTCAAGCAAGCCGACGATCCGGCACAGGCCGCCAACCGCAATATTTTGAAAGTTCTGCAAGGTATCTATGTGCCGCGACGCTCGGAGGGCATTACCCATTACCAGATTGCCGTTCTGGAGGTACTGGTGCTTTACGGCGGCGATTTAAACCGCGTGACGACGCCAATGGGGCAGTCGATTATTTGCTTTTGGTCACATTCGCCGATCACACCGGAGTTACTTGCATGGATGCTGGAACACGGGTTGGATCCGAATCTGTCCTGTGAGGCTGACGAATGGACGGCCTTATCACACTGTGCGCGACCCGGACAGTCAAAGCTCAGCTACGATCAGAAATATCAGATGATCAAGATGCTGCTGGAATACGGGGCCAACCCTGACGTCAAGAGCCTGGGCCAGCCGATTCTCGATACGCTGGTCACGTACCACGGAGACGATCCTTACCTCGTGGACATTATCAAACTGCTGCTCAAGGCCGCGGATGATAAGGGGATCGAAGGCTACGGCGATGCCGTCATCGCGAAAGCCCTTGGAGTAAGGCGCGACGAAGCAGCGATGGTGCTTCTGGAACATGCGGAAAGTATTGATGTACCCAACAAGTTCGGAGCGCCTCTCATCAACCTGGCGGCCGCGTATGACAACGTCAAATCCGTCGAGCTGCTGATCGCCCGCGGCGCCGATATTGAGGCCAAAGACGGGAGCGGCTACACGCCTCTGCATGCGGCCGCGGCAGCCGGCAATGGAGAGATCATTACAATGCTCCTGGAGGCCGGCGCGGCCGTCAACCCCCTCAACAAGAAAGGACAGACTCCGCTCGACGTCGCGCGGATGGACGCATGCGGGCCGCGGGGCAAGGACCGCACGCAAAAGGTCATCGACCTGCTGATCAGCCACGGCGGCAAATGCGCCGCCGAACTGAAGTGAGCACGTCGAAACGATTCGATAGGCAAACCAAGGAGAGAACCGGAAGGAAAGGAGGAATCATGGAAACACGCGCCGCCAGCACGCCAACAAGAACGAACCACCTCCAGCCCATCGCCCTGCTGCTGTTAGCCGTGCTGACCGGCGGCTGCCACAAGGGGGTCACGCAGGTCGACATCGAATGGCGAATCTGCGCGGTTCCGGGCCGTTATGACGCTGAGTACCTGGAGTCGCTTCTCCGGCAGGCCCCCGACCCGGCAAAGGCCGCCAACCTCGGCATCGAAGCGGTGATGGACGAGGGAGATCTGCCGCCCTACATAGAGAAGTGCTGGCAATACTATCAGCCCAGGGCGATGCACGAAACGCCGAGGAGTGAACGGCTTGAGGTCCTCAACCGCTACAGGATAACCCTGCTCGATGTGCTGGTTCGCTACGGCGGCAGCCTTAACGCCGGACATCGGAGTCTGTCCTGTGGCTGGCGGCCGCCGATGACGCCGGAACTGTTGGCCTGGCTGCTCGAACGCGGTTACGACCCCGACCTGCCCTGCCAGGACAACCACCATTCGACGGCCCTGTCCCACTGCGTCAGGCTGGGGCAGATGCCCCTGACATATGACCAGAAATACGAGATGATCAAGATGCTGCTGGAGCACGGCGTACGACCCGACGTGCTATGCGGTGGCCGGCCGATCCTGCAACGGCTGCTTGCCATTCCGGATGACCCCCACCTCATGGATATCCTCACGATGCTGCTGAAAGCCGCTGAGGACAAAGGGATCGAAGGTTACGGCGACAGTGCGCTGATAACCGCTTTCGAACATCGGCGATTCGAAGCGGCGCTAGTCCTACTGGAACGCGCCAAGCGCATTGACGTGGCCGACCCATTCGGCAACCCACTCATCAATATTGCGGCCGGAGCGGGGCATGCCCCGTGTGTCGAGTTACTCATCGCACGCGGCGCCAACGTCAATGCCGTCGGCAGTGGAGGCACCACTCCTCTGCACGCGGCCGCGGGCGCCGGCAGCGAAGAGACTGTTACAATGCTCCTGGAGGCCGGGGCCGCCGTCAACGCGCTTAACAAGGCGGGACAGACTCCGCTCGATATTGCTGCTGCGCCGCCGGCGTGCGGGCAGCCGGATAAGGCGGCGGTTCAGAAACTTATGGACCTGCTCGTTAGCCATGGCGCCAAACACGCCGCTGAACTCGGTGAGGCACGCGGGGTTTTATAGGGAAGATGCCGGTGCGAAGGCATGCTTTGGGAAACGGGCGACGTGTCGCTGCGTTTTTTGGTGCATATACGAATGTGGTTTGAAGGGGAACAGATCTGGTTTTTTTGGGAGGTTTGTTATGGTTGCGAAGCATGTATTGATTGGGCTGTTGACTGTGTTGGCGGCTGTGTAGGTGAGGGCCGGGGAAGCCGGGGAGGGCCTGCTTGCGGAGGTGCGGCTGGAGCAGGTGGACGAACCGCTGAAAGGATTGCTGCACGGCGGCCGGAAAGTGCCTGAAGCGGAATACGTTGCTACGTGCTCGATTGAAACGGAAGAACACATCGTTACAAGCGGCGGCGTTTGGAGAGACTCCCGAAACAGTAAATTCAGCTACGGGTGGGTCAAGCTGACGGTGCCATTACTGCAGACGGCAACGGGCAAGACCTTGTCGGCGAAGCAGAAAGAGCTCATTACAAACTATGAAACCATCGTCAAGGGGGAAACGAGCCAGAAGGCAATTTTCTTCTTCCTGGGGACGGACGGTCAGCAGGCCGGCAAGACGGCCGCGGCTTTTGTGGAGTGTCTTGCGGCAGTCGCGGAGAAGAAGCGGGTCGAGGCGGAGGCGGAGGTGAAGAAGTGGGAGGAGGAATTGGAAAAGAGCCGCACGGCGTATGCTGAAAAGAGTGAGCAGTCCAAGGCGGCCCAGGAGGCATTCGAGGCGAAGCGGAAGCAGACGCATTACCTGAGCGAGGAGTCGGCCAAGGAGGCGATTGAGCGGATGAACACGGTGATCGAGACGCAGGCGATCGAGCACGCGGTGCTGAAGGCGAAGTTGGAGGCGGTGCAGGAGGCGCTGGCGCGGGAGGAGGGTATTCGCAAGAGCACCGCGGCGGAGGCGTATAACCGGCAGGCGATCGTCTTGAAGCTGGAGGAGATGCGGACGGAGTTCGGTATCGAGGCCAGCGCGCTGAAGGCCCGGCTGGAGGCGGCCGGGAAGATACGCGGGGATGCGGAGGAGTATGTCAGGCTCGAAAATCAAAGGGAGTCGCTTGCCAGCGAGACGCTGGGGCTGGCCGGGCAGGTTGGGAACGCCAACAGCGAGTTGGAAAAGGCGAGAACAAAACGGGAATCGGTGAAGGCCCCGAAGATTGTCGATAACCGGATCGTCGTTCAGCCGCTGGCGTGGTAAAGTGGAAATTGAAGGCACTTGGTCTTGTTGGCGTGGCGGCGGGGGCGGCGGTGCGGTATGTAACGTGTTGGGCGGGCTGGTGGGTGCCCTGGGGGTGCTATACAGTGGAAGCGCCTTCGGCGAACCTGGTTCAATCAGGGGTAGTTGGGGTCGGTTGAGGTGGCGGGTTCGTCGAAGCCTTTTGCGAGTTGTGCTTCGAGCGCCTGGCGTTCGGGGCCGATGATGCGGTTGAATTCCTCGGGGTCCAGCGGGGGCTTCATGCTGTCGAGGAGGGCAAGGAGGCGTTCGACTTCGGCCTTTTTCTGCTCGCCGCGCATCTGCTTCCAAGGCTGGAACTGCTTTTTGAATTCCTCGTAGGTGGCGGTAAGGTCAACGGACATGGGCGGGATGAAGTCGGCGGAGGGGTTGAGCAACTGCGCGGTGACGGAAGTGAAGAAGACGGGGTCGAGCTGCTTGATTTTTGCAAGGACTTCGTCGGCGGCCTCGACGGCGGCGTCGGCGGTGTCGTAGTCGCCGAGCCGCTCGGCGAAGAGGGCCTTGCCGTAGAGGGTCAGGACGTGGCCGGCCATGATGTCCTTGGCGGCTTTGCCGGAGGCAGGCGAGTCGGTGTAATGGGTGATGGCCTGGTCGAAGGAGGCCAGGATGGATTTGGCCTGGTCTTCGGGGATTTCGAAATATTGGGCGGCGACCTCGTTGAGGGTTGCGGAGACGGGTCCGAGTTCGGCGGCGGCGATGGCCTGGAGGCGGGTGCTGATGTGCTGATTGAATGCGAAGCGGTCGGCGGCGACGGAGGCCTTCCAGAAGCTGGCGTCGGCGGCGCGGGCGGCGGCGGTGTCGCGAAGTGAGCCGGTGATCTTACGGTAGTCGGCGATTGCGGTGTCGAGCAGTTCGGTCATGTCGGCGACGTGCTTGGCGCAGGCGTCGAGGCCTTTCTTGAGGTCGGCGACGAGCCAGTCGACGCGGGCGTTGTGTTTCTGGATCTGCTCGTCGGCTTCGGTGATGCCGGACTGGATCTTTTCTCTGTCGCCGGAGGTCTTGAGGTGTTCGATGCGTTTTGCGGTGGCGTCTACCTGCCGGGTGAGCTGGTTGACTTCGGGCTGGAGGAGGACGATCTTTTCGTCGAGGATTTCGATCTGGTCGGCGGCTTCCTGGGCCTTTGTCATGGGGTCTTTCTTCTGGCGCATAAGCTCGAAGGCGGCGTTGAGGAGCGTCATCTTCTCTTCGCCGGTTGTGAGCTGGGCGGCCTGGAGTTTTTCGTCGGCCTGGTGCTGGATGAGAGCGGCATTGTCCTGGGCGGCCTGCTGCTCGGCGGCGCGGGCAGCGCGCTGCGCGGTGAGGTCCTGAAGGCGGGCCTGTGCATCGGCAAGTTTTGCGCGGAGGCCCTGTTTGTCGGCGGTGCCCTCGAGAAGGTCGGTGAGCTGGCGGGTTTCGGTTTCGATGGCGTCGACGGCCTGGCGGAGTTCTTCCTGGCGGAGTCGGAGGTCGGCGATCTTTCTTGCAATGACGGTGAGCTCATCGACGACGTCGGAGACGGGGGTGTTGAGCTGATGGGTTGCGTTTCGCATGTGGCGGACCTGCGCGAAGCAGAGGTTGCCGTGGGCCAGGCGGGCGGGTTCAGCGGCGCGGGGGGCGAGGTTGGCCTTGGCGAGTGCGGATTGGAGTCGGCCGCGGGCTTCCACATATAGCTGGAGGGGGTCGGAGACGCCTGAGTCGTCGAGGCCGGGGCCTTTTTCGATCAGTTGGAGTGCCGCCTCGGTCATTTGCCGCAGCTCTTTGGCCGCCTTGTTTTCGGGGCTGTCGGAGCAGCCGACCAGTATGCAGGCGATAACCGTGCAAAGCAGTACGGTTTCCGTCACGATTCTTGAATTGTGGGGCAACACTGGCAAAATCTCCCTAAAAATGACGGCTCAGGGGCTGCTGAAATATCGCTTCGGTGGATTGCCGGCGATGGCAGGCAGCGGTTCTGCACAACGCGACACTGCCGGAGCGTACCCAAGGGCAAGGCGTGCCCTGCCCCTGCTCTTTCCAACGGCCCGCTTAATACAGTGTAGTGTAGCCTTGCGGGGGGTTTTTTGTCAAGCAATTTCGCCGCGGCGGAGCGGTTTTATGGGGACTCTGCGGGGTTTGGGGTGAGGCGGAGGGGGCGATGGGAAGAGCGGCCGGGGGCGGATGCGGCATTTTGTGCGGTTTTATCGGACACATTTCCGATAAACTGGGAGCGGCCGCGCGTGGAAGCGGCTGTGTATGGTCGGCTTTGTCAGGGGTCATTGCGGGTCCGGTGTTGATTCGATGGAACAAAAAGACGCTCCTGCAGGCGCTGCCTTTGTATTGTGTCTGCCTGGCGTTGGTGGGGCTGGTGGCATGGGCGTCGCGGCATTACCCGTCGCGGAACCGGGGCAAGAGCCTTGCGGAGGCGATTGCGGCGAATATTCGGGGCCTGCAGAAGACGGGCGCGACGATGCAGGAGATAATCGATGCGCGGCGGACGTGGACGCCGGTGCTGCTGGAGCGGTACGGGAGGTTGGCGGCGGAGTGGACGTTTCGGGATATCGAGGGGGTGGAACACCGGCTCAGTGCTTTTCGCGGGCGGGCGGTGGTGCTGCTGTTCTGGGCGACGTGGTCGCCGGCGGGGTTCATGCAGGCCGGGCACTTGCAGAAGCTGGCGGAGGAGTCGGGGCCGGAGGGGCCGGTTATCATAGCGTTTTCGGAGGAGGCGGGGGAGAAGCTGGCCGACTTTCGCGCGGCGCATGGGGTGCGCTTTGCGTTGGTTTCGGTGAAGGAGGCGCCGCCGGAGCCGTTCTGTGCGCCGTGGGTGCGGGAGATTCCGACGGTGTTCTTCATTGATGCAGAGGGGCGGATCAAGCTGGTCGCGGAGGGTGTAACGCCGTTTGTTCAGGCCAAGGCGATCGTCGAGGCGACGGAATAATTCGGCGGTCCTAAGCTTCCGGGGGACAAGGACTTGCGCTGTTTTTTTCAACTGCTTGTGAAAAATATCAGGCGTAGGCGCGAACAACTTGTTAATATGTAAACTATATATGAGTGAGCTAACCGGCTTCGAGGAGAACAGCGATGTCGCTGAATGAAGAGTTAGGTTTGCGCCATCCAATCGCCACAACGGGTCACGAGGCCCTTCTGAATATCTACTTTACCAGTGTGTGTATTCGCAAGCGCGCGACGGAGTTTCTGCGCCGGTACGGGCTGACGGACGTGCAGGTGAACGTGCTGATGCTGCTGAAGCACCAGGCGGACGAGGGGGAGGGCCTGTCGCAGTCGCAGTTGAGCAGCATGATGCTGGTTAACCGGGCCAACGTGACGGGGCTGGTGGACCGGCTTGAACAGGCCAAACTCGTGATGCGCACGACGGACCCGGCGGACCGACGGTCCAACGTGGTGCGGCTGACACAGCGGGGACGGAGGCTTCTTGAGAAGGTGGAGCCGGCTTACGGCCGGGAGGTGGCCCGGATCATGGAGGTCCTGACGGCGGCGGAACAGAGGCGGCTGATCGGGCTGTTAGAGCGGGTGCGTGCAAACATCGCCAACGTGCAATGAGTCAGGCTTCGTGCCTGCCGATACATTGGATACCAATGCGAAAGGCGCGGCATGGACAAGCGGACATTGCACAAGCTGCTCATCGGACGATTCACATGGGGACGGCTGGTTCGTTCGACGCTGATCATCGCGGTGCTTTTGGTCTGTTTTGTGGTTTCCTGTGCCAACGAACTCATGTTTCATCCACCGAAGGCGAGCTATGGGCCTGACGATGGGGTGGTGTGGATTCCCATGGCGGACGGGCGGCGGATTGCGGCGATGTATTACGAGCGGCCGGGCTCGGAATTCACGGTGCTGTTCAGTCACGGCAACGCAGAGGATATCGGGCAGAATCGCGAATTCTTTGCGATGCTGAATCGCTGGGGCTATTCGGTGCTGGCGTACGATTATCCCGGCTACGGTCTGAGCGAGGGACGGCCAACGGAGGAAGGCGCGTATCAGGCGATCGAGTCGGCGTATGCGTATCTTGTCGAGACGTTAGGAACGGAGCCAAACGCCGTGATCGCGCTGGGGCGGTCGGTGGGCAGCGGTGCGGCGGTACATCTGGCGACGGGGGCGCCGTTGGCGGGGCTGGTGCTGGAGAGCGGGTTTGTCAGCGCGTTTCGCGTGGTAACGCGTGCGCGGATTCTGCCGGGGGACAAATTCGTCAACATCGACAAGATCGGGGAGGTGCGCTGCCCCGTGCTTGTGGTGCACGGACTGGCCGATGACGTTGTGCCGGCGTGGCACGGCAGGGCGCTTTACGACGCGGCCAACGAGCCGAAGCGTTTTCTCTGGGTGGAAGAGGCCGGGCATAACGACCTGGTGTTGGTGGCGGGCATCCGCTACCGCCGGGCGATGGAGGAATTCAGCACACTTATTCACGACACGCAACTCTGATCCTGCGGCAAGAGCGTTGAGGCCGGCAGGCCGGCTAATTAGTTCACATATAAACTAAGGCGTGGTGGGAAAGGAGGCATGTCATGGAGAATCATTCCAAATGGTTTCGGCTGCGGCTGCGCGTGGTTCTGATCGGCATGGGCGCTGTTCTGTGGGCGGGAACGTATGCGGGGTACCGGCTCTACATGGCATACCGGCCGATGCCGATGGGGACGGGGCCGGCGGGACCGGCGGTTCCGCGAACGCCTTTCAACAGGGTCTGGACGGAGGAGAAGGTGCTGTTAGTGGGACTGGGTGACAGCATCACGCGGGGGCTCGGTGCGTCGCGGCCGCACCAGTATTTCTCGCTGCTGCAGGCAAACGACGACGAGCAGTACCCGGACATGGCGGGATGCGATCTGCGGCACGTGCTGCCGAATCTGGAGGCGATCAACTACGCGCAGGACTATACCACGTCGGCCCAGCACGTCGAGCAGCAACTGCCGCGTTTGCCGGTGCAGCCGCGGGAAGTACGGGGAATCGTCGTGGTCACCAGCGGCGGCAACGATCTGATTCACGACTATGGACGCAGTGCGCCGGCGGATGGGGCGATGTACGGCTGTACCGTGCGGCAGGCGAAGGTGTGGACGGAGAACCTGAAACAGCGGCTGATCGCGCTGGTGGAGGAGATCAACGAGAGATTTCCGGGCGGCTGCGAGATTTTTCTGGCGAACATCTACGACCCGACCGACGGCGTTGGCGATCCGCAGATTCGGGGGCTGCCGCGATGGCAGGCGTGCGTGAAGGTGCTGCGTCTGGCCAATGAGAAGATCGCGGAGGTGTGTGCGGCGTACGATAACGTACATCTGGTGGATATTCATTCGGAGTTTCTGGGGCACGGGTTTCACTGCAGGGAATGGTGGCGAAGGCATTACCGGCGCGAGGATCCGTATCACTGGTACTTTCACAACATCGAGGACCCGAACCCGCGCGGGTACGATGCGATACGGCGGCTTTTTCTGTTGGAGATGATCAGGTGCTTTTGTGTCGAGGCGGATGAGAACGGGGGCGGTTACACAGTGGGAGGAATGAAGCAATGATGGACAGGCGTGCGGCAGGGTTTCGTCTGGCGGGGGCGGCTTCCGGGTTGATGCTGGCGGCGCCGAACATGTGGGGGGTGCTTGCGCCGATGCAGGCGGCGGCGCTGGGGCCGATTCTGTATTTCAATGCGGCGGTGCGCGCCCGGCGGTCGGTGGTGCTTCTGGCGGGCATGTATATGGGGCTGGCTTATACGGTGCCGCAGATTTTTTATCTGTGCATGCCCCCGGTGATTACGGTGATCCTGTTGGTGTACTTTACGGCGCTGATGGTCGCGATGGCGGCGGGGTGGCGCGTGATCGCGGGGCGTGATACGGTGTGGGCGGCGGTTGCGGCGGGAGCGTTCTTTGCGGTGATGGACTTTGTGAACATGAGGGCGCTGCCGATGTGGGGGCGCGTCGCAGTCGTTTGTGCGATGCTGGTCGCGGTATCCGAGGGTGATCGCGTTCGAATCGGTGACCGGGCCGGCGGGTATTGCGTTTGTATCGGGGACGCTGCAGGCGTGTGTGGTCGTGGCGATGGTGCGACCGCGTGTGAGGCGTGGGTGCATGGCGGCGGCGGCGATTGTACTTGCAGCGGTCATTGGGCTGAACGCGGCGGTGGCGCGCGGCACATGGGAGAGCCATATCAAGGTGGCCGCCATCGGCTGGCTGAGCAGAGATTCGGGGGACTGTCCAGACGTGCACTCGGAGGAGGGTTTCGAAGCGCTTTTCGCGAAGCCGGTTGCCGAGGCGGCGGCACAAGGCGCACGGCTGATCGTTTCAGGCGAGATGGGTTTTTTCCTGGACCGGCAGACGCGCGGAGAGTGGCTGAGGCGTTTCGCGGAGATGAGCCGGCGGTATGGCGTGATGTTGGCCGTGGGCTGTTTTGATGCGGAGCTGAATGAGAACCGTGTGTTGTTCTTCGACCGGCAGGGCGCGACGATCAACCATTATGTCAAGACGCATTTGACGCCGTTCGAGCACAGTCGGCGGGGCGACGGACGGATGACGATTGCGGACGTCGGCGGCGTCGGCGTCGGGGTGATGATCTGCCAGGACGACAACTTCGACACGTTGGTGCGGAGCTACGGGCGGACACGTGCGGGTGTGATGGCGGTACCGACGCTGGACTGGTCGACCGTGCGGAAGGTGCATCTGGAGACAACGATCCATCGCGCGATCCAGTTGCGGCGGTGTATGGTTCGCGCGGCGATCAACGGCGTCAGCGCGATCATCCTGCCGTCGGGGAAGCTGGCGGCCGTGTGCGATCACTTCGATGAAGGGGCGAGGATGATTATGGCCGAGGTTCCGGTCGGCGGCCGCCCGACACTGTACGCTCGCTGGGGTGACTGGGTTGTCGCTTTGAGCCTGGTCTGGTTAGCTTTCTTTGCAGGACGGTTTGTTATGGCACAGGAGAGCCATGTGGAAGTTGTTTCCGCGGAGGGGGAAGATTCTGCCGTGCAGATGGGCTAAGCTGCGGCGCACGTGCAGAGTATTGGTGCTTAGAGGCGCGGCGGCGGTAGACCCCGGGCACCTGTCGCCATCGCTTCGGTGTCACGGGCGTATGAATGAGTGGCTGTTCTTATTATTTTACTGGCCGGGGGTGGGTGGAGCGGCGTGCCAGTTGGCGGGGTCGTTGCCGTAGTGGGTAAGGTTGATGCGGGTGAGGCTGTCGCCTTCGCCGTCGGCGGTCTGGGGCCATTCGGCGGAGTCGCTGTAGTTGACGCGATCAACGCGGATGTAGCAGCGCGTGCCCTGGGCGTCGATGTCGCCGGGCATGGAGATTTCGAGTTTTTCGCCTTCATTGGCCAGCTTGCCGCCGTAGGGGCCGAAGACGTTGGCGACGGGGCCGTACCTGGCGGTGAAGGCCTGCGGGTTCTTGGCCACGATCACGAAGCCGCCGGGAGGGATCGTCGTATTGAGGGGGAAGGTGTACTCAATCGCGTCGGTGAATTTCCACGTCAGCATGACGTGGCGAATGGGGTCGTATTCCTGGAGCGTGACCGGGGCGTCGCTGATGTTGCAGAGTTCGACGAATTCGTAATCGCTGCCTTCGTACTCGGCATCGCCGGGCGGATTGTACATGATCTCGGAGATGACGATGGGGCCGACCTTCGGGTAGGCGTTGGGGGCTCCGGGGGTGTTATAGCTCATGGCGACGAAGTTGTGTGTACCGGTGGATTTCCGGTAACGGCCGAAGGCGACGCCGGTTTCAGAGGCATCGAAGGATTCTTCCTCGTAGTAGCCGGTGAGATTGTTGTTGGCATCCAGGCCGGAGCGGATGTAGAGCGTTTCGCCGTTTTCGCTGAGGGCGAAGGGTTTGAGGCAGCCGGGGTTCTGGGCGTTGTTGAAGTGCTGGTTTTCGTAGAAGACAACGTAGCCGTGCGGCTCAATGACCGTGCCCGGGGCGATGCGGAATTTCATGTAGTTGTCGTTGTCGTCGGAGAGGAACCAGCCGGAGATGTCGATGGGCTCATCGGTGGTGTTGTACAGTTCGATCCAGTCCGGGTCGCTGCCGTGGGAGTGCGCCAGGATTTCGTTGATGACGACGGCGCCGAGTTCGGGGACAGTACCTGTGTCGTCCTGGCCGGGCGAGCCGCCCATGTGGGCGCTGGGACGCCAGTACTGCTTGCCTTCCCAGTGGTCGGCCGAGGCGCCTAAGAGCGCCACTTCGTCGGCGGTGAGGGCGCGGTCGTAGATCAAGACGTTATCCAGCAGCCCTTTGAAATAGTTGGGCATATCGATATTCGAACCGATGCCGACGTCGCTTCCGGAAGCGGTGTTTACCAATAGACTCTTGAAGTCGCTGATCGTTTCCGGCCGGCCATCAACGTAGAGCCTGATGTCGTCGGTCATGGGGCCTGCCATCGTGACGGCGATATGATGCCATTTGCCGTCGGCAAGCGTCTGCGTGCCTAATACATAACCGCCGTACGCTTCAGTGCGCAAGCGGCCCGCCTCGTCCAGAACCACTGTCCATCGGCCACCCACTACGCCGAGTTGCCCCCAGCCGAAGATTACCTGTCGAGCGAATAAATCTGTTTTAATCCAGGCGGCACAAGTCCGTGAGGCGCTGCCGAGTACACCCTTGTAGTCGGTGACTTCGACGTAGTCGGCGCCGGCGCACTGAAGGGCACCATCCGTTCTGCCGCTGAAGGGCAGCCAGGCGGGCATGCCGCGGATGAGGGCATTTCGAGCGTTTGCGGAACAGTCTGACACGTTGGTCCCGAAAGGCTCATCCATCTTATAGTGGGCGACGATGCCGTCGGAAAGGTTGGCGGCAGTATCCCTCAAGGTAATTGAGAAACCTTCGCCATCGGTGATCTCAAACCAGTTGTCGGCATACGTGCAGGCCGTGATAGTTCGACCGAGCGCATCGACCAGCCGTACCTTTTCACCGGCATTGTTCAGGGCCCCCACATACTGGCCGGCAACGGCGCCTGTGAAGTCCGGATAGGTTTGGTCGAAGAGTGATCGATCATTGACTACCAATGTGCGGCCGCCGGGGGCGAGCGATACATCTTCAAATTCGTAATCCACGCCGTCGGCGAATTTGACGAGGCTGAGATTAATGGGCTCGCTGCCGGCATTGCAGAGTTCGATGTACTCGGCATGTTGCGCGTTTTCGTTGGCGTCTGCTGGGTGAAACATGAGTTCAGAAATACGCAGATTGTGGACGGGACCGACCACATATACAGCGTCGGTAAGTGCGCTCCATTTTGAGTTATTCAGGATCCGGGCCGTGATGCGTATTGACTTTTCGAGAGTCACCGGGCCGGTATAGGCGACGGCCGATTCGGCAATGGCGCCTCCGCCGAGGGTGCTGGTTCCGGCGAGCAGTTCGGGCAAGATGAGGAAGTCGCTGCTGTTAGCGCTGACGTTCATGCCATGAATAGCGAGGATGTTCGTGCCGGGTTTCAAGGCGCCAATGTGTGTGGAAATGTCGAAAGATTCCTGCCCCATGTCGTCGTGCGAAGTTACAGAGGCGCCGGAGCCGGGTGTGCCGGTGATATTCTGCTGATGTACGAGTTTGCCGTTTATATATGCCGCGAAGCCGTCGTCGTACCGCATACGCAGAATGAGGAGGTTCCATTGGGCAAGATCCTGGGCCTTGACTTCGAATGGGATTCGGATCAGTGCCGAGCGTGTGGCGTTGCCATACAGGCGGCTTCCGATATCGTAGCTGATCCTGTCCTGATAGCCAGAGCCTCTTTCGTAGCCGACGCCGGCAAGCGGGCGCGGGACAGCCGGCGTGCCGTGAGTCCATGCGGCGTCATTATAGGGTTCGCTGCCGCCGGTCCAGGCCGTACCGATGTCGGCGGTGGGGACGAACACCCGCTTGACGGCGTTTTCGGGGACGATGACGGTGGTGGTCTGGTCGGGGACCACGGGCCGCCGAGGATCAACGCCATCGGTGGTGTACCAGATTGTTCCAGAGCCAAACGGGATAGTCATGGTCAACCGGGCGCCATGACGTGCATAGCCGCCGCGAAGCGGCCGGCCATCAATGTAAAAGGCGGGGCCCTGCTGCCCGAAGAGGCCTTCGTTGGTGAAGGCCTCAAGCATGACGCTGCGGCGGTTAGGTATCCATGTGGTGGAGACGTACTGATTCATACCGGGCAGAACCTGGGCCATTTCCCTGCGGAGCTGGTGCCATCGCATCTGGAGGTTGTTTTCGGTAAGGGCGCCGTCGGCGAAGAAATGCTGTTGGATGCGATCGGCAAAGGCCTGCCTGAAGTCGGGACTTGCCTTGAGGCTGCGGTAGAGCTGGCTGCTGGGATCGCCTCCGCTGTTGAGTTCCGGCAGGCGAACGTAGGTAAGGCTATTACTTTCCAGAGAACCTTCGACATCCCACAGGTAAAAACGCCATTTTGCGCCTGGGGAGCGTTCCCTTGCGGCGGTCCAGTTGTTCTGCGGCCAGTCCCAGTTGCAGCAGTATAGCTGGATGATGAGGTAATCGATGAAGTCGTCGATGTCGATCCAATCGGCGGCGCGGCGGTAGTTTGCGTCGACGGCCATGCTGTTGTTACGCACGAAGTTGCGCATGTTGTTGAAATCGACAGAGTCTCCGTTGCGGACGTCACGTTGGGTGATGACATCCCAGTCGGCATCGCTGTTGTACGCGGTGCGGAAGAAGTCGTGATCCAGCCGTTCGGTGGGGTTGTAATAAGCCTTGTACTTACCGTTGATGAAGAGATTCATGAGTGTTCCGCCGGCGGCCACGCGGCCCATGTCTTTGTGCAGCCTGCGGATCCATTCATCCTTGATGAAGGGGTTTCTGTCGTCGTTGTGTCCGCCGCGGAGCATAACGGCTTTGAAGCTGTCAACCGGGAACAGGGGGAATATGTTGTGGTACAACCTGCTTTCACCGTAGCTGTCGCGGAAGAAGAGCTTGAAGCTGAACTTGTCAAAATTCTTGAACCAGTTCTCGCCTCGGGTGTATCGAGGGCGGTGCCAGTCGCTGCCGGCAACGCGGATGCCGCAGTCAATCTGGATGTTTTCTCCGCCGGCAGCGTTGAGAAATTCCACTGAAACAGGCCGTTCGTAGGCGATACCCCGCTGTATGGGGTTGTTGTAGCTGCCCGGGCCGCTGGACGTCCAAACGCCGCTGCCGTCATAGTAGCCGCCTACGATGGCCATGATGCCGTCCGGCTCGAAGAGGGACTTTTTTTCGTCGCCAACGATTGAAATGACGGGCAGCGACCTGATGGTGTCGCTGACATTGAAGAGATAGGAGGCGGTTGCTGTTCGAGAAGGCTGGAGGCCGGGGACAAATGCCTTTGCGCGTATGCAGACGGTTGCAGCAACCCTGAGGGGCGCTGTGTAGAGCATGCCGCTTGCGGCGTCGGCGGGTTCGGAGCCGTCGGTTGTATAGCGGATCACCGCATCAGGGGCTGGGGAGGTGATTCTGAGTGTAAACGGGGCTGTATAGAAGCCCGCCTTGTGACTGAACTGGGGTTTTTCGGCGTAACCGAGGAAGCCGGCGACGTTTGCGGCTCCGGGCGTCGGGTTGGTAAAGTAGACTTGCTGGTCGTATTGGAGGCCGTAGCTTATGTTCTCCCGCTGAGGCGGAAAACCAAATTCGCCGCCGCCCAGATCGACGGTGTCGTATGCATGGATGATTTCGAGTTGGTCACCGGCGACAAGAGCGAGGTATTCGCCGCTGCTTGACAGTTTGAAGTTTGTGTGCCATGCGCCGTCATCGTCGCGGAAGGGATAATTCTGGGGATACTCGGCCTGCGTCTTGTCGGAGGCGAAGACGACGAGGTACTCGACGGGCTGAATTGTCAGGCCGGCGGGGAAGGGCCACTTGGTGAGGTCGTCCGGATCATCCGTCAGGTACCAGCCCGTGAGATCCAGGGGTTTTAGTGACGGGTTGTAGAGCTCGATCCAGTCAGGATATTCGAGTTGGCCGTTGACACGGGTAGAGAGGATGGCCTCGTTGTCCGCCATGAACTCATTGATGAGAAGCGGGGGTACCTGCCGGTTCCAATTGTCGGCCAGCAGGGCAAAGTCTCCGATGTCTACACCTTCAGAGAAGTCCATGTCGGGGCAGGCAGGGTCGGTGCTGTTCTTGGCGGCAAGCGCCCATACTTCACCGTCGGAGAGCGGGCGTTCGTAGAGGCGAACATCGTCGAGAAGCCCTGTGAAATAGCAGGACAGGTCGGCAAAGATGCCGATCTTGACGTCGTGGTCGGCAGCAGTCGCTATGGCTCTTGAAGCGAATGTTACGTCAAGCTCGCGGCGGCCGTCGACGTAGAGGCGGATTTTGTCGGTGGTAGTCCCGTCGGAGACGACGGCGATATGGTGCCAGTTATTGTCGGCCAGGGGGGTCGTGCCGATGGCGAAACCGCCTCCGATTTCCACCCGCAGAAAGCCTTCGCTGTCCAGCATGACGAGCCACCGGGCGCCGGGCGAATAGGGCTTGCCCCAACCAATGATGGCGCCGTAAGGCTGGGTTGTGCGGATCCAGGCCGTACAGGTGCGGGGCGAGTTGCCTGTTAGCCCTTTGAAATTGGGGATTTCGATGTAATCTTCGAAGCCGTCGAATTCAAGTGCGCCGCCGATTCGGCCGCTTGCGGGGCACCAGAGCGGTTCGCCGAAGACGATGCCGTTGCGTCCGCAGGCAGACGTGTCGGCCGCGATTGTCTCGATGCTTTCGTCGAGCTTCCAATGGGCGACGAGGCCGGTCTCGGTGCAATCGCCCGGAGCAAGCCAGTTGGCGGCAAGGATGTGCAGGTCTTCGAAACCGATGGCATTATCCTGATTGAGGTCGCCGATGAGGATGGAAGCGGAGGCGGTTACCGACGTTATGAACGCGAGTAGTGTAGTCGGCAAACTTCTGGTAGTATTCATCGCTGCCTCTCCATCAGAGCACGCCCTCTGCGCCAGGGGGCCAAACTGCCCCTTTAACGTACAAATTATACACGAAACGCGGGCAGACTTCCAGTGAAACCTTCGTGGAGACTCCTTCGTCAAGGGCAATCTGGACAAGCCGAGGCGGTTCAGGAATGCGTTCGGGCAACATCAAAGAAGCAGGAGGGCGACGCGACGCCATGGTGGCGTGCGGGATTGACCCAGGGAGGGGATTCGGGTATTGTGCGTCCTGACAGGACGGACGCGGATGTCTGTCCGTTTGTGCAGTGCTCGAACTGGCGGAGCAGCGGATGTGGCTTCTTGACCCCCTGACCATCACGATCATTTTTATTCTTGCGGCGGGAGTTGTAGGCGCGTTTGTCCGCGGGCGCAGGCGGGACAAGTGCCTGAAGGATTTTGCGGATTATCAGGTGACGCTGTTGGAGCCTTCAGGCAAGCGGATCTGGGGGCGGATGCGCGTGGAGGCGACGGGGCTGGAACTTGTCTATCCAAGCAAGCATGCGGATGCGGATGGGCATATCGAGGGAAGTTTCATCCTTTACAAGAACGAGTTTGCCAACCTGCTGGCGCTCTTGCGTTTTCATGATGACATGACAGAGGGACAGCGTCGTCGTCGTGAGGCGGATCTGAAGCGGACGTACCATCCGGGGCCGGTGCGGCGACTGAGACGGCGGACGATGAATGTCTTCCGGACAATCCGGGACTCGGTGGCGGAGGTGTTGAACGTACTGCTGAGCCACGCGCAGAGACGCAGTCTTGGAGGCGGAATCCTGGTGGGGCAGGACAAATACGTGTCGCAGATAAAGGACGAGCTGATTGCGTCGGTAGGGACGTCTTACGAGCCGCTTCTGGAGCGGCACATTGGGCACGTGGTGGTGGTGGAGATAGTGACGGACAATACGGTGCGGGAATACCCGGGCGTGCTGAAGGAGTATACGGCGGAGTTTCTCGAATTGATGGACGTGAAGTACGACGTTGGGGATGGCACGCCGAAGAAGGCGGATATCATTATACCGCGGCGGTGTGCGGCAGTGCGGCATATGGGGGAGTGAGCAGGCGTTCAGGAAAGGGGCAACGATGAAGGTGGGTGCATTTGCGATAACGATGTTCTTCTTCGGTTTGTTTGTCGCCATGACAGGGGCCGCTTCAGGGGTGCGGGTCTCAGGCGAGTTGCGGACCTGGCACTGTGTGACGCTGACGTTCGATGGGCCGGAGACGAGCGAGCAGGCGACGGTGAATCCGTTCATGGATTACCGGCTGGATGTGACGTTCGAGTGCATGGGCCGGCGGTATGTCGTGCCCGGTTATTACGCGGCCGACGGCGATGCGGGGCAATCGGGTGCGGAAGCGGGAAATAAATGGCGGGTGCATTTCGTGCCGGATTCTACAGGCGAGTGGCGATGGACGGCGTCATTTCGCAAGGGGACGGGCGTTGCGGTAAGCGATGAGGCCGGGGCAGGCGAGGCGACGGGGTTTGATGGGGCGACAGGATCCTTCACGGTGCAGCCGACGGACAAGAAGGCGCCGGATTTTCGGGCGAAGGGTATGTTGCGGTACGTGGGGGAGCACTACCTGCGGTTTGCGGGGACGGGGGAGTGGTTCATCAAGGCGGGGGCGGACAGTCCGGAGAATTTCCTGGCGTATTATGAATTCGACGGCACATTCGATACGCAGGCGCTGAATCGGCAAGGCGAGGCACAGGGGGAACTGTTTATTCACAAGTATGAGGCGCACAGGCGCGACTGGCGGCCGGGCGATCCGACCTGGCGAGGCGGCAAGGGCAAGAACATCATCGGGGCGCTGAACTACCTCTCGTCGAAGGGGATGAACAGCGTTTACTTCATTACCTACAATCTGGATGGCGGCGACGGCAAGGACGTATGGCCTTGGACCGGGCCGCAGGTGCGGGACCGGTTCGACTGCAGCAAGCTCGACCAGTGGGAAATAGTGTTTTCGCACATGGACCGTTTGGGACTGATGCTGCATATCATCACGCAGGAGCAGGAGAATGATCAGGGTTTGGACGGCGGCGATCTGGGGCCGATTCGCAAACTGTACTATCGCGAGCTGATTGCCCGGTTTGCGCATCATCTGGCGATCACGTGGAACCTCGGTGAGGAGAACACCAATACGGCGGCGCAGTTGAAGGCCTTTTCGACGTACATCCGTAAGATCGATCCATATGATCATCCCATCGTGGTGCACACCTTCCCGGGACAGTATGCGAAGGTTTATGAGCCGATGTTGGGCTATGCGGATTTCGAGGGGACCTCGCTGCAGATGAACCAGACGGGCTCGAATACGCATGCGGAAACGATCAAGTGGCTGGACCGGTCGGCCAAGGCGGGGCGGAAGTGGTATGTGTGCCTGGACGAGTACGGGCACGGGGCAAACGGGGTCAAGCCGGATGCGACGCACTACACACATGACGAGCCGCGGAAGAATTGTCTCTGGGCGAATCTGATGGCCGGCGGCGGGGGCGTGGAGTGGTACTTCGGATACAAGTTCCCGCACAACGATCTGCACTGCGAGGACTGGCGGTCCCGCGATCACATGTGGGACCTGACGCGGTATGCGGTGGAGTTTTTCCATGCTTATCTGCCGTTTACGGAGATGAAGCATGCCGACGAACTGACCGCGGCCGGCGATGATTTCTGCTTTGCCAAACCGGGGGAGGTCTATGCCATTTACCTGCCGAACGGAGGCACTACCACGCTGGATCTGGGAGGGGCGTCCGGGGCGTTTACGGTCCAATGGTTCAACCCCCGAACCGGCGGCCCATTGCAGCAAGGCGACATCAGAACAGTCAAAGGCCCCGGCACAGTCGCCCTTGGCAATCCGCCGAAGGAGGCGGACGAGGACTGGGTGGTCCTGGTGCGATCAGAAAAACGCGAAGTGCCATAAACGGTCTCCGGCTTCCACGTTTGGGATTGGTTTGATAGAGGGCGAGGGCGTGCTGGGGGAGGTCCGATAGTGCAGTCGCCGATTAGGGGTTGTCATCTGGAGGCGGGGCGGTTAGACTGACTGTGTTACCGGGTTTGTTACTTTAGGGAGATACGGTATGCGCGGCATCATTACAGTGCTGACGGCGGTCTTGCTTTGTGGGTCGGCGTTGGGTGGGACACCGGAAGAGAGCCATCCGTTTACGGTGCGTGACCTGCTGGCGATGCAGCGGATTTCTGAGCCGCAGGTGTCGCCGAGCGGGTTGTGGATTGTGTTCACCGTTCAGACGCCCGACCTGGAGGCAGGCAAAGGGCGGACTGATCTATGGGTGGTCGGCACGAACGGCGAGGGGTTGCGGCAGCTGACGACGCACGCGGAGGCGGACGGCGGTGCGCGCTGGTTGGGGGACAGTCGTACGGTGGTTTTCTTGTCGTCACGAAGCGGCTCGTCGCAGGTGTGGCGTATCGATACCGCCGGCGGGGAGGCTCAGCAGGTGACGGATGAGCCGTTGGATGTGGGGAACCTGATCGTGTCGCGGGACGGAAAGCGGATCGGTTACACGATGGAGGTTTTTCCCGGGCTGACGCCGGAGGAGACAAGGAAACGGCTTGACGAGATCAAGGAGCGGAAGGCGTCCGGGCGGATATATGATCGCATCTTTGTGCGACACTGGGACACGTGGAAAGACGGGCGGCGGAGCCATCTTTTTGTGCGCGATCTTGAGGGCAAAACGGCGGTTGACGTGATGAAGGACATGGATGCTGACACGCCGTCAAAGCCGTTCGGAGGGCCCGAAGAGATGACGTTTACGCCGGATGGCAATGGGGTGGTGTTTACGGCGCGAGATGCGGCACGGGAATTGGAGGCGGTGTCGACCAACTTCGATCTGTACTATGCGCCGGTGGACGGGTCGGCGGCACCCGTGAATCTTACCCAGGCCAACAGGGCGTGGGATACGAATCCGGTGTTTTCGCCCGACGGCAAGACGTTGGCCTGGCTGGCAATGGAGCGGCCCGGGTATGAATCGGACCGACTGCGTATTGTTCTGAGGGATTGGCCAAACGGGAAAGCGCGGGTTGCGACGCAGGAGTGGGACCGCAGCGTTTCGGAGTTCTGCTTCGCGGCGGACGGGCGGACCGTGTTTGCGACGGCCCCAAATCTGGGGCAGAAGTCTCTGTTCCAGATCGACCTGCAGTCGGGCCTGGCCCGGACAGTGGTGGCTGAGGGCAGCGTGCAATCGCCATCGCTTGCGGGCAACCGGGTCGTTTTTGCGATGAGCAATCTGAAGTGGCCGGCGGAGCTGTTTTCGGTGCGGCCGGACGGCAGCGGTTTTCGGTATATCACGCGCATCAATGCCGATGCGGTCTCGGCGGCGCGGATGGGTGACTACGAGCAGTTCACATTCAACGGGTGGAATAAGGAGTCAGTGTACTGCTACGTGGTCAAGCCGGTCGATTTTGATCCTGCCAAGAAGTACCCGGTGGCGTTTCTGATTCACGGCGGCCCGCAGGGGTCGTTCGGCAACAGTTGGCATTACCGGTGGAATGCGCAGACCTACGCCGGCGCCGGGTATGCGTGTGTTATGGTGGATTTTCATGGTTCGACGGGTTACGGGCAGGCGTTCTGCGATTCGATTCGGGACGACTGGGGCGGCAAGCCTCTGGTCGATCTGCAGAAAGGATTGGCGGCGGCGCTGGAGCGTTATCCCTGGATGGACGGCCAACGCGTGGGGGCGCTGGGGGCGTCTTACGGCGGCTACATGATCAACTGGATCGCGGGCAAGTGGCCGGACCGGTTCCGCTGCCTGGTGAATCATGACGGCAGTCTTGACGAGCGGATGGGTTACTTCGATACGGAGGAACTGTGGTTTGCGGAATGGGACCATGCTGGTACGCCGTGGGAGAATCCGGACAGCTACGAGAAGCATAATCCGATCAATTTTGTCAAGCAGTGGCGGACGCCGATGTTAGTGATCCACGGGGCGGGCGATTTTCGCGTGCCGGAGACACATGGGCTGGCGACGTTCAATGCGCTGCAGCGGAGGGGTATTCCAAGCAGGCTGCTGTACTTTCCCGATGAGAATCATTGGGTTTTGAAGCCGAATAATTCGATTCTCTGGCACGAGACGGTTATCGGGTGGCTGGATCGGTGGCTGAAGGATTAGCTGGGTCTCAGCGGCGAACGGGCGCGCGATCTCCGCCGGCAAGCCATGTGATGTCGCGGCCGAGGCCCTGGATCGTCTGGCACCCTGTCAGGGACAGTACGGTCATGGCAAGCACAATGATCAGCAATACTTTCCGCAACATGTTATGACCCTCGCATTAAGTCTTCGTATGCTCGTGATTATCGACCTTCGGCGGAGATGCGCTTAGAAAATCCGAGGTATGGTGGCATCGTTTGCCATCGATGTCCGATAAATACATGGCTATGTGGTCTTGGTGCGTGGTCCGGGCTTTCAGGGCTGTGCAGGGCGAGAGAGGCCGGCGTTTTCCACGCGGTCGCCGGTTTCGCGGCCACACGTCGGTTTTCCGTGGGCTTTGCGCGGTCTTTGGTCGCCTGATCGGGTATTAGCGACTTCGCCGAAGCCGGGAAAAGGTAACCATTGGATTTCCCGGGGATTTCCCGGTGCAGTGTGGCTGTAAACAGAGCCACAAATGCACACATATACTTACCAGAGACGTCAGCAGAGGGCGAGTAGTTCTTGGGGGTGGTCGATGACGGTGTCGGCGTTGGCGGCTTCGAGGTGTTGGCGGCCCCGGAAACCCCAGGAAACGCCTACGGCCCTGAGGTTGGCGTTGTGGGCGGTCTGGACATCCGTATCGCTATCGCCGACGAAGAGGACTTCGGCGGGTGGGAGGTTCCATTGTTTGAGGATGGCGAGGGTGGATGTGGGGTCGGGCTTGATGGGGGTGTCGGGTTTTGTGCCGGCGATAGGGTCGAAGGTGTCGGTGCCGAAGTAGTGTTCAACGATCTGGCGGGCGACGTCCTGATCCTTGTTGGTCAGGACGGCGAGACGGATGCCGCGTTTTTTGAGTTCGTCGAGGGCCGGCGCGAGGCCTTCATAGATGGCGGTTTCGTTGGTGCAGTTGGCGCGATATTCGTCGCGCATGCGGGCGGCGACGGCCTGGGCGAGGTGCTGGTTGTCGGGGCCGACGGCGCGGCGGGAGAAGGCAGGCAGGGCGTTTCCGATCATGAGGCGGCATTCTTCGGCGGTGCGGGGTGGAAGACCGACCGAGGTTAGGGCGACATTCATGGAGCGGGTCAGGTCGGCGAGGGTATCGAGGAGGGTGCCGTCGAGATCAAAGATCATTGCCTTGATTGTCATTTGATCCTTTCCTGAAAAGTGGGGTACTTTAGCATGTCGGCAGAGGGTGTCAAGAGGATTAGCGGGTTGTCCGGCGGGTTGTCGTGGGGCCGTGCGGGCGAAACCAGAGCCACGAATGGGAATGAATCAGTGTATATCGGATAGTATTGATCTTGTTGGCTGGATAATGGTTGCACTGGATCGGAGTGGGGGGTATACTACTGTGGGCGATTTAATTTTGGAAGGAGCGATGCCATGCAGGTTAATCTGGTCCTTTTCAAAAAGAATGGGGGTACCCGGACGTTTGAACTTCCGCAGACTGTAACTGTTATCGGCCGGCAGCAGCATTGCGATTTGTGTGTGCCGCTGGAGGTGGTGTCGCGAAAGCATTGCGAGATCAGCCAGGATGGAGATGTACTGCGGGTGCGGGATTTGAATTCGCGGAACGGGACGTTGCTGAACGGCAAGAAGGTGGCGGAGGCGGTACTGAGTGCGGGCGATAAGCTTCAAATCGGGCCCGTGACGTTCGGGGTGCAGATCGACGGGCAGCCGGAAACGTTTTCAGCATCGGAGTCGGATATTCGGCGGGCGCCAGAGGGGCTCGACGATACTGCGAAGTTGGCGGATGCGGAAGAGGTTCTGATGGAGGGCGTGGAAACGCTTTCGAGCGGGACGAATGAGATGGAGGATGATGACGAGGGGTTCTTCGATGATCTGCTGGACGGGATGGAGGACGACAGCAAGAAATAAACGAGCAGAGGAGTAGAGGAGGAGTGGGGGGAGCAAGGCGCGGGCAGGATTACCGCGGCACGAGCGGGGGATGTGCGTACTACTTCTATGGGGGTTTGTTATTATGTGGTATGATGCGGGGATGGATCTGGACCTTAAGAACAAGACGCATGGCGAGTTGGAGCAGATACTGTCGGGTTTCGGGGCGCGGGAGTATCTGGCCGACTACATGTTTTCATTTATTCACGGGCGAAATGTGGTGTCGGTGGATGAGATTACGCCGCTGTCAAAGGCGCTGCGAGCGAAGATGAGGGATGCAGGGTACTTTATTTCGCGCCTGGAGGTGGTGGAGCGGTTTGACGATCCGGACGGGACGGTGAAGTTTCTGTTTGCGGCGGGGGACGGGACGCGGTTCGAGTCGGTGGTGCTGACGGAGGAGCGGCAGGAGCGGGGGGAGCAGCAGGTGCGGCGGACGGTTTGCGTTTCGTGCCAGGCGGGGTGCCGGATGGGATGTGCGTTCTGTGCGACGGGGCAGTTGAAGTTCGGGCGGAATCTGACGGCCGGCGAGATTGCCGACCAGGTGAACCAGGCGCGGGCGGCCTGCGGGAAGATCAGCAACGTGGTGTATATGGGGATGGGGGAGCCGTTCGACAATTATGAAAACGTGCTGCGGTCGATTGCGATTGTGAACGATCGCGGGGGCTTGGGAATAGGGCAGCGGCATATCACAGTATCGACGTGCGGTATCTGCGAGGGAATCGAGCGGTTTGCGGGGGAGCACTTGCAGGTGCGGTTGGCGGTGTCGCTGCATGGGGCGACCGATGCGGTGCGGGAGCGGATCATGGGGGTGGCGCGGCGGTATCCTTTGAAGCGGGTGATGGGGGCAGTGAAAGAGTATCAGCGGCAGTCCGGGCGGCGGGTGACGTTCGAGTATTGCATGATTCGGGACGTGAACGACTCGGCGGCGGATGCGGAGGCGATGGCGCGGCTGCTCAAGGGGGTGGATGCGGCGGTGAATCTGATCGAGTTCAATCCGCATGAGGGATGTACGTTTACGGGAAGTTCGCGGGGGGCTATACAGCGATTTCGGGAGGTTCTGGAGCGCAGCGGAGTGGAGACGGTGATTCGGTATCGGCGGGGCAGGGCGATCAAGGCGGCGTGCGGGCAGTTGGGGGCGCGGCAGGTGTGAAAGCCTGGTCATCCGGCGGCGAGGCCGGCCGGCATTGTTCGGGATGCGGTTGTATGGCCGTGCGAGGTTTGATATCCTGTGCGGCCGTCTCGGGTGTTTTCAGGTGTTGGGTTGTTTCGGCGGAGCAAGAGCAATGCGTGCCAGGTATCGCGGCGGTTTTTCCGGTTTCACGCTTATTGAGCTGCTGGTAGTGATCGCGATCATCGGGCTGCTGTTGGCGGTGCTGGTTCCTGCGCTGGGAAAGGCCAAAGAACAGGCGCGAGAGGTGGTGTGTCGGGCGCATCTGCGCCAATGGGGGGTGATCTTTTCGCTGTACCTGGAGGATCATGATAACAGATTTATGCCGGGGATCGACGAGGACTGGCAGACGGGGCGGTACTCGTGGATTTGCACGCTGATGCCCTATTACGACACGCCGGAGATCCGGCTTTGTCCGAAGGCGCGGCTGACGGAAGCGCAGGGCGGCAGGCCGCCGCATATCGCATGGGACTTGACATTGGCGAATGAGGGCGAGTTGTCGGCAATCAAGGATCCTCAGTACAAGATCGGCAGTTACGGGATCAACTGGTGGGTCAATGATTCTGATAATGACGCTCATACCGACCTGGACGTGCGCTTGAAGTGGCGCACGGGCAATCAGAAGAACTCGATGATGATTCCGGTGCTGAGCGATGCGGGCTTCATGCTTGCACGGCCGCAGGCAAGCGACGATCCGCCTCCGCATGATGGGCTGTTTGCCTATGCCGCCGGGGCGCGCGGGATGGACCGGGTGTGTACGAACCGGCACAAAGGCGGGGTGAATATTCTGTACATGGACTGGACGGTCCGCAAGGTGGGTTTGAAGGACCTGTGGCGACAGGAGTGGCATCGCAATTACGTGCCTCAGGAGCACGTGTGGCCGGAGTGGATGGAGAAGGCTCGATAGTGGGGGACGAAAGCCGGCCGGCACAGCTTGACGCGTTGGGGGGCAGACGGTATGCTCCGGCGGTGACATAGTTACAGTTCAAGGGAGATGTATGATGCCGGAGTTTATGTCGGACGATTTTCTGCTTCAAAACGAGACGGCGCGTCTGCTGTATCACGAGCATGCGGCGAAGATGCCTATCTATGATTATCACTGTCACCTGCCGGCGGCGCAGATCGCGGAGGATCGGCAGTTCGAGACGATGACGCAGATCTGGCTGGCGGGGGACCATTACAAGTGGCGGGCGATGCGGACGAACGGGGTGGCGGAGCGGTACTGCACCGGGGATGCCAGCGATTGGGAGAAGTTCGCCAAGTGGGCGGAGACGGTGCCGGCGTGTCTGCGGAATCCGCTGTATCACTGGACGCACCTGGAGCTGAAGCGGCCGTTCGGCATTACGGGCAAGGTGCTGAATCCCGAGACGGCAAGGGAGATTTACGAGACATGCAACGCGATGCTGCGGACGCCGGAGTTCAGTGTTCGCAATATCATGCGGAAGATGAACGTGCGGCTGGTGTGTACTACGGAGGACCCGCTGGATACGTTGGAGCACCATGAAAAGATACGCAATGACGGCTTCGAGATTCGGGTGCATACGGCGTGGCGGCCGGACAAGGCGATGGCGGCGGAGAACACGGCGGCGCTGAACGCGTGGATCGACAAGCTGCAGGAGGTGACGGACGTTTATATTGCGGATTATCATGCGTATCTGACGGCGCTTCGACGGCGGCATGATGAGTTTCATGCACACGGCTGCCGGCTCAGTGATCACGGGCTGGATACGGCGTATGCGGAGGACTATACGGCCAAGCAGGTGTGCGACACTTTCGACAAGATTCGCAGCGGAAAGGTGCTGGATGAGGGCGAGGTCCTGAAATTCAAGTCAGCGATGCTGTTTGAACTGGCGGTGATGGATCATGAGAAGGGCTGGGTACAGCAATTCCACCTTGGTGCGCTTCGCAACAACAACACGCGGCTGTTCAAGGCTCTGGGGCCGGATACGGGTTTCGATTCGATCGGCGACTGGCCGCAGGCGGCGAGCCTTTCGCGTTTTCTGGACCGCTTGGACGTGCAGAACAAGCTCTGCAAGACGATCATTTACAATCTGAACCCGCGGGATAACGCGGTGATGGCGTCGATGATCGGTAATTTCCAGGACGGCAGCGTGCCGGGAAAGATGCAGTATGGGTCGGGCTGGTGGTTTCTCGATCAGAAGGACGGGATGATCGATCAACTTAAGACTCTGTCGAACCTGGGGCTCCTGAGCCATTTTGTGGGGATGCTGACGGATTCGCGGAGCTTTCTGTCTTATCCGCGGCATGAGTATTTCCGGCGGATTCTGTGCAATCTCTTGGGCGAGGACGTTGAGAAGGGCGAGCTGCCGCGGGATATGAAGCTCCTGGGGCAGATGGTTGAGGACATCTGCTTTAACAATGCGAAAAATTACTTTCCCATGGAGTGCGATTAAGGGTTGACGGTTTCGAGCATTGCCTGGAGGTTTTCGATGGGAGTCTCGGGCGAGACGCCGCCTCCCGGGGAGATGAGGATGGGGCCGCAGTCGCTGATCCTGTCCATCAGTTGACGGGTGGCGTTGCGGACGTCGTCGGTTGTGCCGCGGAAGAGGACGTCCAGGGGCGGGATATTGCCCATGAGGACGACGCCGGGGCCGAGGTCGGCCCGGGCTTTGGCGACGTCGACCTGGTGGCTGAAGTTGAAGACGTCCATTCCGATTGCGGCAAGGCCCTTGACCATGTTCGGGTTCGGGGTGTCGTTGTGGTAGATGTGAATCAGGTCGGCGAATGCATCGAAAATGGCCTTCACATACGGCACGGCAAACCGCTCCATGTCGGCGGGGCTGAGCATGCCGACGACGTCGTCGAGGACCAAAACGCCGAACGGCTGGTCCATGTAGGCCAATTGGCATTGCAGCCAGCGGATACACAGTTCGGTGATTTTCTCGATGAGCCTGATGCACTTGTCGGGCTGCAATTGCGTGGCCATCAGGAATTCTGTGACGCCGAGGAGGTGTGAGGCGATTGCCAGGGGGCCGCGGCAGGCGGCCATTCGGGGGGCCATGCCTTCTGCGGCGAGGGTCGGACCGTTTTCCTCGTAGCGGCGGAGGATGGCGGGCATGAGGCCATCGGTTTCCGGGTTCGGGACGTTGGCGGCGAGCAGGTCGTCAATCGTGCCGGGGTAGTGGTGCACGCCGGGCGGAGAATGCTGCTGCCACTGTATAGGTACGTTCCAGCCGCTGGGCTCGGCGGCCATGCCGAATTCGAACCATGAACCCGGGACGAAGGCGACGCCGGGCAGATCTCGCAGCAGTTTTCGATGGACGTCGAGCCATACGTTGACGTCAAAGTAGAAATCGACCGTCTTGACGCCCGCGTAGCCGGGCAGCCACGGCGAATCGACGATTAGCGCCACCATAGTCTCATCGCGGGACTTATCCCGTACCAGCTGCACGAACCGGTCAAATGTCCTGGGGTAATCGCCAAGCGTCATAAGACCCCTTTCGCTATTTTCCGCCCACGAGCCCTAACTGTTCGGGCAGCCACGTTGAAAGACCCGGCACGTACGTCAACAACATCAGGACTGCGATCATGGCCGCATAGAACGGCAGGATATGACGGATTACCTTGCCGACGGTCGTCTGTGCGATTCCGCAGCCGAGATACAGGCACGTCCCCACGGGCGGCGTACAGAGGCCGATGCAGAGGTTGGTGATCATGACGATGCCGAACGGAAGAACGCCCATGCCGTACTTCGCGATGACCGGCAGGAAGATCGGTGTGAAGATCAGCACCGCCGGCGTCATATCCATAAAACAGCCTACAATCAGCAGCAGGATATTGATGATCAGCAGCACGACCCAGCCGGTATCGGTCAGCCCCATCAGGAAGGCACTGATGCTCTGCGGTACGTTTTCATACGTAAGAACCCAGCTTAACGCCATCGAGGTGGCAATCAGCATCATGACCACGGCCGTAGTGATCGCCGACTGCAGGATCAGCTTGGGCAGGTCCCGCCACTTAACCTCACGATATACCAACACCGAAAGCACAAACGAGTACGCCACCGCAATCGCCGACGCCTCCGTCGCCGTGAACCAGCCAACGAGAATACCACCCAGGACGATGATGATGAGCCCCAGGGGGAGAATGGCGCCGACGAACCGCCTGAAGCCTTCGACAAAGGTGAACGTCTCGCCTTTGCCATAGTGGTTCTTTCTGGACACTACCCACGCCACCACCATCAGCGCCAAGCCCATCAGCACGCCCGGTACGATCCCGGCGATAAACAGTGCCGCAATCGAACAGGCGCCCCCGGTTGCCAGTGAATACACGATCATCACATTGCTGGGCGGAATGAGAAGCCCCGTCGTCGCCGCCGTGATCGTCACAGCAGCATTGAAGTCCCGACGATAGCCCATCCGGTTCATCATCGGAATCATGAAACCGCCGACGGATGACACGCCCGCCGCCGCCGAACCCGAGATAGCCCCGAAGAACATGCATGTCATAATGTTGACCATGGCGAGGCCGCCGACCATGCGACCCACCAGTACGTTGGCGAAGTCAATGAGCCGTCGCGCAATGCCGCCATGTCCCATCAACAGACCCGACAGGATGAAGAAGGGTATGGCCAACAGCGCAAACTTGTCAATCGACGTGGCCATCTGAAGTACCAGCGTCTGCAAGGGAAAGAACACGTAGGGAAGCGCCAAGAGCCCTAACAGCGCCGCAATGCCCATCGAAAACGCGACCGGTACGTTGAGAAGTATTAGTACCACGAACGCCAGTGTCAATACCACGATTGCCGAAGACATAGGTTATCCTCATCAAAGCATCCGGTGCATGCCCCCCGCGTCACCTTCATTTTTCATCAGTCGAGCGTGGACCTCATCTGTGCCTCGGACTTCACGCCCCGAGGCGCCGCACGGTAGCTGCGGACACGTTCGGCCAACAGTTCGAAACTATAAACTACCAGGAAGAACCCGCTGATGGGCACTGCAAGGTAAACATATCCCATGGGTATCTTGAGTGCCGGCGACGTCTGCCCCAATTCCAGCGTCCGCCCTACCAGGTACAGTCCGCCAATGAACATCCCAAACAGCGAAAACAAGCCGATGCATGCGAACGAAAATATCTCTGTCATAAGCCGTCCGCGGAGGCTGAACTTCGACACGACGAAATCGATGCCCAGATGAGCCCCGCGATTCAATGCAACGCTTGCGCCAAGCATACCCACCCACATCATCAGGAACGTGGCTAATTCCTCTGTCCAGTCGCTGGGCTGGATAAGACCCGGGAACAAATTGCTCATCTGGCGTGTGAAGACCTGCCAGACGACGTCCAGCACCAGGACGGTCATGACGACGGTAAGCAGCGTCTCTATGCAGAAGGTCAGCGTCCTCTTTATGGCAGTCAACATGGGCTATTGCACCTCCACAATCCTGTTGATCAACTCGCCGACCCGCGTGCCGGCAAACGAATCCCACAACGGCCTGACCGAGCTGCGGAACAGTTCCTTATCAGGTTTGACGATCTCCACTTTGGTTGCGATCTCCTTCATGGATTGAGCCTCGAACTCCTCCCAGAGCTTCCGCTGAAACTCCACGGACTCGTCGGCCGCCTCCTGCAAAATCCGCTGCTCATCCGCCGTCATCTTGTCCCAGATCATCGGGCTGATCAGCAGGACGTCCGGCGGCATCGTGTGCTCATCCAGGCAATAGTACTTGCATATCTCGTAATGCCGGGACGTATAGAGGCTTGGCGGGTTGTTCTCGGCGCCGTCCACCACCCCCTGCTGGAGCGCCGTATATAGCTCCCCGTAATCGATGGGCGTCGGCTTTCCGCCAAGCACCTTGACCATGTCCATTGCGACGGGGCTCTTTTGGACACGTATATTCTGCCCCACCAAATCGTCTGGGCTGTTGATTGCCTTCGTTGTTGTGTAGAAGCTCCTGGCCCCGGCGTCATAGAAACACAGACCCATAAGACCCTTTGCTCTTCCCGCGGCAAGAAGCTCCTTGCCGATCGGACCGTTGAGCACCTTCCAATAGTGGTCCTTATCCCGGAACACATAGGGCAGGCCCAAGACCTTCATTTCCTCCACGAAACCTTCCATCGGCGAGGAGGAGGTCTTGGTCATGGCCAGTGCGCCGAATTGAAGACTCTCAAGGCACACCTTCTCAGGCCCGAGCTGCTCGCTTGGATAGATGTCCACCCTCATCCGTCCGTTGGATTTCTCGGCGACACGCTTAGCCATGAATTCCATGGACTTGTGGACCGGATGTTCCGTGTTTAGCCCGTGCGCCAGCTTGAAAACCTTGATATCGTCCCGTTTGCCACACCCGACTAGCGCACCCACAAGCAGGATTGCCGACGCTGCAGACGCCGCTTTCGTCATGATTTCACCTCGTTTAATCGGTAACCAGGGTGTCACATCTCGGATTTCACGACAAGACCCGAAACGGAGGTTTGAGGAATATAAAGGAAACGGCGCCGATTGGCAAACACTTTTTGGTGATGTGTCATGAGGCGTTTTCGAGTCTCTTCCTGCAGTAGAGGGATGCCGCCGGCTTGCCCGGCCGTCTGTAATTCATTGCGGTGACCATTCCCTGTCAGTGCGCAAAGAAGCAGCCCGGTCTTGCGCATGGGTAACGGCCCTGGTTGAAGCGGGCCTGGGGGGTACTACCCGTAGGAGACTCACACCAGAGGCGGGCTTAAGCGGACATTGATTGTCGTGTTGCGGATATTGCGGCAGGGCAAAAAACCGTATAATATCAGACCGTGGCAATAAACTATGGAATTGCGCCGTCTGTATGTGTACGGCATACTTTGCTTAGGCTTTTGCAATGTGTATTTCGGAGGTAGAAATGTTGAAAGTTGATGAGATCGCGAACACGCAGCGTCACAGGAGTCGCACAATCACATTTGTTCGCCACAAGGCAAGCGCCTTCCTGGCGGCGCTGGTTGCGGTCGCGCTGATTGCCGCAGTCGCATCAAACGGTTCGGCGGCACCGCAGGCCGCGGAAGAGGCGGCAAAACCAGCCGAATCGGTGCAGAGACCAGCAGAACCCGCGGCACAAGCTGCTGAAGCTGCCCCGGCGCCCGCGGAAGAGGCGGCAAAACCAGCGGAACCTGCGCCAAAACTCGCGGAAACACCCGCAGAGCCCACTGCCGCAGCAAAAACTGATGTCCAGCTCGATATGTCGCAGATACTCGACAGACTCGCCGCAGCCGCAAAGGCTCCTGAGGCAGCCTCGCAAACGGCCCCCGCGGCTGTACAGGTGCCCCAGGCCGTGTCGATGATGCCGACCCGCATCATGCCCCCCGATTCCACGAAACTCATCACGCTGCCCAAGCTCAGCAAGGTCGAAATCACGGAAATCGCTGATCAGATCGCCATGCAGCTCAACGCTCAGCTCAACTATGTCGCCGCCGACATTCTCGGCGATGCCCTGCCGGTTCCGCCAAACGGCATTATCGGCGACCGCATATTGGCGCGAACCGTCGAAAGCAACGCGTATATTCTGCGATTCGGATACCGGCATTTTGTGACGCAGCCGCCGCAGATGTGCCTTTTAGGCGTGGTGGCCGACAAGGATGGCAATCTGTCTGCCAATCCGGATCTGGCCTTGATGGAATCGCAAATCAACAAGGCGATTGAGTCGCTTAATCAGATGCGCGCAAGTCTGGAGGTTCGGGATCTGGAGGCTAAACTGATCCAGCTCAGCTATGTCGATGCCGCAACGGCCCTTGATATGCTCCATGGCCTCGGCATCACCACGATGGCCAAGGCAGCCGATGTACCCCCAAAGATCGATTTTGCCAGACTGCCGTTTGTAGTCAAAATAGAAGATCCGCAACCTAAGTTTACAGGGCTCATCGGCGCGCAGACAAAGACGGCCGGCAGCAAGCTTTCGCTGTCTCCGGGCGTTGCGTCCGACATGAGCGAAAACGCCTTGGCGGCGCCTTTGACGCAACTGATGGTCATGTTCCATCCGGCGCACCCCGAGCAGTTCAGCCGCGTCCGCCGGGCACTGGACGAATATGTCGACCGCCCTGCGCGACAGATATTCATTGAAGGTATGGTTCTTGAGATAAGCGAGGACGGTCTCAGGGATATCGGCGTAAACTGGAAGCTTCACGACTGGAAGACTGAGGACGGCCATTCGGTCGTCGATTTGTCCGGCGGCAAGAGCATGGCAGGGGACACCAATGACACGCTGAACCTGACTCTGCTTGACACCTCGCTCCTTCATCGCGTGTTTACCGGCGAGTTTCAATGGGACTGGCGGGTGACCATTCGTGCACTGGTGCGTTCGGGCAAAGCGCAGATACTGTCTCGTCCGAGCGTGCTGACGCTTGATAATCGCCAGTCCACCATCCGCGTTGGTGAGGATATTCCGATTGCCAGCAGCCTGGAAGGGTTCAATTACAGTAACAAGATCGGCTTCAGTTTTGAATACCTGCCCACGGGCATACTTCTGAACATCAGGCCGCGCATCAATGAATCAGGCAAGGAAGTCACGATGCTGATCGACACAATCGTGTCGGCGCCGGTTCCGGACTCTGATCTGGAGATGCGGGCGCCGGACGGCACGGTACTGGCTTCGGCGCCGACCGTGTCGACACGTCGAGTGCAGACGTACGGCCGGATAGCAAATAACACGCCGCTGATCATAGGTGGCCTGGTGTCAAGCGACGACGTCATCACCCGGGACAAAGTGCCGATTCTCGGCGATATTCCGCTGCTTGGCATGGCGTTCAGGGGCGAGCGGAAACGAACGGAAAAACGCGAGGTGATCATCGTCTTGACGCCGCACGTTCTGCCGGAACAGGACATCCGCAGGTCCTATCCCAAGGACGAGGACGCCTTCGACAACTTCGGTCATGACCTGTTCCGGGATTCTTATCGAATCCGAGGTGAGGATGTATTCGATCTGACGTTCCTGCTGGAGAATCAGCGCATCGCTCTTTACCGGAATCTGGCCAGGGAAGCGGCGCAAAAGAACTTCCGCCTCGGTGAGGAGGAGCCGTTCCGGTCCTTCGTGCAGGACAGCATCCCCGGTGAATCCATTCTCGTCACCCGCATGATCTACGAGGTGGTCAAGCGTCTGGATATCGCCGCGCCGGTCGACGAGTCGCGGGTGATCTACTTCGCCAGCCACCAAGTCGGCGGTTATGACGTCAAGTGGCTGCGCGATCTCATTCTCGACGAGGAAGCTCGGCTTAGGGATTTTGACGGCAAGGCCCTGGCGATTACGTACCACCGCGACCGGACGTCGCTCGAACAAGGACGCATGGGAAGCGAGCCGATTCCGCTGGTCGAGATGGTCGACTGCCCGGACAAGAAGGCCTGGGGCGTCAAACTCTGGGAACTGAACCAGCCGCTGCCGGACGGGCGACAGCGCCATACGATTCTCATTACGGACGAAAGCGACGTCGTGCGTCTGCGCCGGGCGCTGACGCTTAAGCGCATTGTCGAATTGAACGGCGGGATCGACCAGATGCGGCTAAAGAACTTCAGCGTGGGCAAGACGCTGCTTATGCCCGAACTGAAGAAGGACCAGGTGCACGTCATCGATTCGGACACGGCCATGTTCTTCTTCCATACGGAACTCTACTATGCAGCCGCCCTGCAGGAGATCGAAAAGCAGCTCAAGGAACTGGACAGCATGCTGCGGCAACCGGAAATCAAGATGCTGCTGGACTCCGAACTGCCCAACGGGGATACTTCGGAGCCTTTGCAGGCCGCTGCAAGATGAGATGCAGGCACGGTTCCGGGGCGCTGGACTCGGCGCCCCGGAACGATGCGCCGGCGGCCGCAGAGTTCTTTGGCAGGCAAATAGATTTTGGTACAACGGTTCTTAAATACATGCTGTGGCAATGGCACGCTTGCTCTGGCTGATCCGAATCTGCCCGAGGCGAGCGGCATTTTCTCAAAGCCCTTCTACGGCAATACCCTGCTGGACTGGTTGGAGAGTGCGCTGGTCATCATCGCAGCCGTGGTTCTGGGCAAGGTCATCTACTGGCTGATCGGCAAGACAATCAAGAGGGCCGCCGCGCACACACGGACAAACCTCGATGACATTCTCGTCGACATGGCGGAGGAGCCGTTTGTTCTGGGCGTCGTCATAGCGGGTATCTGGTATGGTTTGCAGCGTTTGACGCTCTCAGAGACGGCCGACCTGGTCGTCAACAAGTCGGCCCAGGCGCTGCTCATCCTGGACGCGGCCTGGCTGATCACGCGGATATTCGATTCGCTGGTCAAGGAGTACCTGATACCGCTGACGCACAAGACGGACAGCGACCTGGACGATCATATTGTCTCCATTATCCGCAAGGGCGTGAAGATCGCCGTGTGGATCATCGCGGTCATTATGGCGATGGATAACGCCGGCCTGGACGTCTACTCGATTCTGGCGGGGCTCGGCATCGGGGGTCTTGCATTCGCGCTGGCGGCCAAGGACGTCGTGGGCAATTTTTTCGGCAGCATCGCCATCTTTCTGGACAAGCCCTTCAAGGTCGGCGACCGGGTACAGGTCTGCGGTTACGACGGCGTCGTGACCGAGGTGGGGCTGCGGAGCACGCGGATACGGACCCGCTACGAAGGTCGCATCGTCAGCATTCCTAATATGGCGATCACCGAGGCGAATATCGTCAACGTCGACAGTGAACCTGCGCGGCAGGTTTTCGCCGTTTATCGCTTAACGCCCGACATGGATGAGGAGCAGATTGAGCTGGCGATGCAGCTGCTCAGGCAGATCGTCGAGGCCGACAGTGATACCATGGAAAAGGTTGTTACCGGCTTCGTCGCGATCACCGAGTATTCACGCGATATCATGCTGCTGTACTGGATCAAACCGGAAGCTTCCAACCTGAAGACGCGAACGCGCATCAATCTGCAGATTATCAAGCAGTTCAAGAAGCACAACATCGAACTGGTCAAGGCCAACCCCGTTCACGCCAAGGTGGATGAGGTGCAATTATTGTAGAGTTTCGACAATGCCCCGCAATCGGCTGAACCGAATCGCCCTGTTTGTCCTTCTGGCATTAGGGCACCATTTCGCCGGCACGGCCGCCGGTGAGAAGGTGACGCTGCGCCTTGCGACGGGCAGTCGAACGGGCGTGTATTATCCCATGGGCTGCGGCATCAAGAAGGTTATCGAAGAGGCTTGGCCGGACGAGGTAGAGGTCGAAGTCGTCCAAACGACAGGTGCATTGGAGAATCTCAACCTTATCGACAAGGGGCAGGTTGATTTCGCTCTCGTCCAGAACGACACGGCCTACTATTTCAGCACGGGCCAGTCGATGTTCAGTCTGCCTTCGAACAGCGCGCTGGCAATCGCCTCGCTGTACACCGAATACATCCAGATCGTCGCAACCAGGATAAGCAATATCGAACACCTGCACCAGTTGAAGGGCAGGCGCATTCGCACCGGCTCGCCGCCGGAAAACGTACGCAACAGCGCCACCGTCATTTTTTCTCTGGACGGCTGGCATGCCGGCGATTTGACGGACATCCGGTGCAAGTTCAGCGAGGCCCGAGATATGCTTCTGAACAACTCGCTGGATGCGGCCGTTATCACCGCGGGTATCCCCACGCCTCTGTTGACCGAGAAAACGAATGGCGTTGCGCTGCAGGATCATGTGCGGCTGATCCCGATCGAAGAGGGCCTGGCCAATCGCCTCATACGGGCATTTCCCTATTTCGTCTATACGACGATACCCGCCAACACCTACGGCAACCCTCGGCCGGTCAATACGGTTGGCGTGCGCGCGATTCTCGTGGCTCGCCATGATCTCGAGCATTCCGGCCGACAACTGCCGGCTAATTTCGTCGGCACGCTCACACGTCTGATCTTCGAGAAGGAGGAGACGATTCGGCTCCGTCACGGCGTCGAGGGGGCCGACCTAAGCAGCCACCATATTGCTTTTGATGAAGGGCTTTACGGCATTCTCGATCACCGGCTTAAGCCCATTATCCCTATACATCCCGAGGCCAGGGCGTACTACTTGGAAAAGGGGCTGCTCAGCAAGAGCTTGTCGGATTACGCCGGCACGATCATCTGGAGCTGTGTCTGTCTCGTGGCTCTGTTCCAGGTAATCAAGTACCGCTCGGCGATCAGACGATTCGCCCAGAACCACATCCACGTGCGGCTTGTCCTGATCTTTGTGTGCCTTTACATCATCGGCACGCTGGCCATGTTCTTCTGCGAACGGTACAACAACAAGTCCTTCGAGAGCCTTGGCGAATCGTTCTGGTCGATCACCATCTATGTGCTGAGCGGTTTCGAGGACCGCTATCCCGTGACGTGGCCCGGCCGGGTGATTTCCATCATGATCTTCGTTTTGAGCGTGGTTTTCCTTGGGGCTGTGGCGGGTCGATTTGCCGCAGCCTTTCTCAAAAGAGAGGAGTTACGAATGCCCAAAGACGTCAGCAATCACATCGTCATCTGCAACTGGAACGAGAGGGGAAAACGCGTCATCACCGAACTGCGCCATCCCGAGGGAAAACCGGATGCCGACATTGTCATCGTGCACAACAACGTTACGAATGAAAAGCAGAGGAAGGACCTGCCGCACTTCAACAAAGTCTACTTCATCGACAGCGATCCCATCCGGCACGGCACACTGAAGAAGGCCCGCGTCAGCGTCGCAGATACGGTCATCGTGCTGTCCGATGCCGACAGCCCGGATCCGGACGCCAAGAGCGCCATGATCATCCTGGCGCTTTTGAGCGAGTGCAAGAGCCGCCGGCCGCACATCATCACGGAAGTCGTCAACGCGGACAACTGCCAGCACCTCAAGGACGCCGGCGCCGACGAGACGATCTGCACCACGGAAATCGGCGTCGGGATTCTGGCCCATTGTGCGGTCAACAAGCAGCTTTCGGTCGTCTACAAGGACCTGTTGACGTACTCGTTCGAAGGCAATGAGATCTACATCATTACGCGGGATGCGTTCCCGGACGAGTTCGTGGGGAAGACCTTCGCACAGTGTGCTGCACTGCTCTACGAAAAAAGGAACAATTCCAATCCCGTGGTGCTGCTCGGGATACGCAGGGGCGACCAGGTTATCCTGAACCCGCGGGCCGGCAAGGGCGGGCTTGACGGCGAGTGCATCATCCAGGAAGAGGATGCACTCATCGCGATGGCGTATTCCGCCCCCAACCTCAAGACGCTACAAGAGGCCCTGACCGGCGGCTGATCGGGCGTGAATCGTTACCGGCCAAGCCATTTAAGCTTGATGATGCCGCCGGTGTCCTGTGCAATGTATATGAAGCCGTCCGAATCGACGGTGACGCCCTCTTGGTTGTCTCCGGGGAAGGCATAGAAATCCAGCAGCTCGAACCGCGGCGAGTAGATCAGAAGCATATTCGGAGAATCGCAGACAGCCAGGATGTTGCCCGTTTGGGCGTCATAGTGTAATGCGGCAAGATCAATGATGCCCGGCTCGAAATAGTCGAGTATCCTGGCTGGCCCGGTGTTGCTGCGAAGCGGAAGCTCCACCCGCAGGATTGCGGAAACGTCCTCGGGGTCGGTCAGCACGAATGCCTGGTTGGCGACATAGAAGATGCCGCCTTCTTTGTGTGCGGGATCGGGCATGAACGTGATCCCTTCGAATCCTTCGCCGCCTTTTCGCATCAGCGTGCGTCCGGCGAACTGGCGCGGCACCGCCCATTCGCGCAGCACCTCGAACGTCTCCGGATGGACTTCAAGTATCGCCTCATCCTCCTCGACGGCAATGTAAAGGAGGCCCGACGCCGGATCGTACGTGATGCCCTCCATGTCCGCGTCGCGAATGTGCTTCTGCCTGAGCATCGTTCCGTCGGTCTTCATTTCGCAGATGTCGCCCTCGTCACCGACGACGAAAAGCGTCCCTCGGCCGGCATGCCAGCAAATACCCGAGGGCTCACCGAAGCCGGCCTTGTCAATGTCGCCGATCCACTCGTTCGGAAAGACTATGCCCAGGTAGTCTCGCTGGGGAGTTGTTGTCCTGCCGCACCCGCCCGCCAGAACTGCCAATACGACCGCCGCCAGAGCAATACCGCTTCGCACCATCCTGTTTTCTCCTCACGCAGAACACATGACATGTCGCTCGCGGCCGGGCCCTTGCGACCCGAACCGTATGAGCACGCTCAAAAAGAAAGCCCCTGTAAGTCAGTGACTTACAGGGGCTTACAATGCGAGGCCGAAGGGGCTCGAACCCTCAACCTTCGGATCGACAGTCCGATGCTCTAACCAATTGAGCTACGGCCCCGTCACCAGGACGCACACTATAGAAGCGGCCTCGAATCCTGTCAACACTTTTTATCGCGAAACAACCGATTTTCGACAATTCCCTCATATGTTATCGACCACGCCGCCCGGGGACTTGACCCGAGGGCGGCGGTGGTGAACAGGCGACGGAGGAATGCGTAAAAACAAGGTGACGCGGACCGATAGAGGCGGAAACGCGCGTAATTTAGGGCTTGCTGAATAGATTGTAAGTTGCTGTTTTACAGTGGTATGCG
>ERZ795051.844-NODE-844-length-43819-cov-6.055914_pt1 | contig 43819 bp, 45 predicted proteins | sample MGYA00375135_ERZ795051 | MGnify/ENA primary metagenome ERZ795051 (study PRJEB30180, sample SAMN05720222) | activated sludge metagenome | isolation source: Anaerobic digester | place: Japan | collected 2015-05-26 ... | reverse complement strand
ATACCACCGTGCTGATTGCTGCTTTTCTGCTCTCTGAGAACTTCAAGCAGTGTCTCTGGACGTTTCAGTTTTCGGCGTCCCGGTCTGACAGCATCGGCAGGGATTTTCCATGTTTTGCCGATAAGGACAGCGCCTTCGATGCGTCTTTCCGCACAGTAATTGCGGACTGTACGCTCGGATATCCCCCATAATTCAGCCATTTCGGCTACACTTCTGTATTCCACGGTATCACCTCCATAGTTCTATTATATCACATTATCGGCAAGAAATCAATGATAATATATAGAAATTCTTGCCGATAAAAACTATACCACAGGTTTACTTGACATTTCCGCAATGCCGTGATATAATGATTCCAACACAAGGGCAAAGCTCCCGGAATTCTTACTAACGAAAGGGTGAAAACAATGAAAGCTATCATGAACAACGCTATGTCTGCATACATTTGTGCTTTTGATTTCCAGCAGTCAAGCTATTTCTTCCAGCAGGAGGATAATGGCTCAGTTTTGCTGCGCACAGGACAGAAAAGTGCTTGTTCGGTCATCCTAAAAAGGTGAGCAGAGATAGTGTTGCATTGTAAACCATCTTCTGATAGAACATAGCCGTCTGTGTGCAGTATGGAAACTCACACAGGCGGTTTTTATTATTCTATTCAGAAAGGTGGTTATTTTTATGCCCATAGCAGCTCCGACTATCGATATGATAGCAACAGGCGCAAACATCAGAGCTTTGATAAAAGGCAAAGGACTCAAGGTGGCCGATGTACAAACAGTATTCGGCTTCAACACGCCGCAAGCGATATTCAAGTGGATGAGAGGAGACGCTATGCCCTCTATCGACAACATAGTCATACTGGCACATATACTTGATGTGCCTATTGACGAGATAATTATAACTAATTAGACACTCCCGCCCATGTCGGGCGGGGTGAGATAATTCCGCTTCGTCTAATGGTAGGACATCTGCTTCTGACGCAGAAGATGTAAGTTCGATTCTTTCAGCGGGAACCAACGCAGAGCGGGCGCACGCAGTTTCGCGGTTCACTTTTTTCTGATTCGTAAATTTTTTCCGCGAATTAAGCCGTATCTGATTTGCAGCATATACACGACTATGACTGTATAGCCAAGTGGAAAGGCAATGGACTGCAACTCCATGAGCGCAGGTTCAAATCCTGTCACAGTCTCCAGCACAGTGCCTGTGCTCCCTTCCACGATGGCGCTCGTTTTACTCGCTCACTTTTTATGAGCCTGTCAGTCTGCTTTCGCTTATGGCACTGTCATGTTTTACAGATAGTTTTCACACATTCCGTTTCGTCTAATGGGCAGGACATCGGTCTTTGACTCCGATAATGGAAGTTCGAGCCTTCCAACGGGAACCACTACATCAATTATACTATGAAAAAAGCTTTTCCACTTTTTTCACGCAAAAGATCATTCTGAGGCTGTCGCGTTCCTTATTGCTAAAAACTGCCAATTGTGCTATAATTAGAAAAAACAAGGAAGTGATGAAGTGAAGGCATATATTCAATGCGGCAATAATGAATTGCCCTACAATATGAATACTTTTTCTGCTATGCTTGGCTTTCAGCAAATGGGATTTGAAACTATACTGTTTAAAGAAGCAGACGAATTAGTCGATGTTACTCTTTCTGATATTGTTGTCGGGGGTGTAGGCAGAGTAAAACAATTCCTTGAAGAAAGAGGAATTGTTGTTAATGACATTGATTATCCCGAAAGCCTATCCGCGTATTTCGGACGCAAGATATGGGAGACAACATCTGATACATTCCTTGCTGAGAAAAATAGCTTTCCTTTATTTATCAAGCCAAAACAAGGAAAACTGTTTACAGGCTTTATATGTAATAGCGAAACAGATATCGCCGGACGCTTCTCACCGGAAGAAAGCATTTCTGTTTATTGCAGTGAGGTCAGAAATATCGTCACTGAATGGCGCTGTTTCATAAGATATGGAGACATACTTGATATACGACGTTACAAGGGTGAACTCGGAAAGATATATTCTTTGAAAGCTGTTAAAGATATGGTGCTGTCTTATGCAGATGCTCCGTCAGCGTACTCAATTGATATAGGGCTTACCGATAATGATGAGACTATCATTGTTGAAGTAAACGATGGATATTCCCTCGGAAGTTATGGATTAGATCCTTTATTATACGCTAAACTTTTGTCAGCTCGCTGGGCTGAACTGACAGAAACAAAGGACGAATGTGCTTTTGATATAAGATAATAGTTAGACCGCAGGAGCCCCTGCGGTCTCGTTTGTTGTAAAAATATCGGCGCTGAACTGAGTATGAAGGTAGTAAGCAACAGGTATCTGCTGAAAAATGATGACTGAGATCCAATTCAACCATTTATTGGTATTCTGAAAATTTAAATAATATTTCATGATTCTCTTGGTTTTTGCCTCGAAATTGTATTAAATACAATTTCGAGGCGATAATCGTGACTTTTACGCCAACTAAATTTGATAAAAAACACAGCAGCTCCGTTCGGGATTTGCCCGTATAATCAGAGCTGCTTTGGTCATTTTTTCCGGTAGAGACGCGCCGATCCAACCACTTATTTACCACTTATTGGCACTGAAAATCGCTTAAAATCACTTGAAGATGCTAAAAGTGAAGCTTCAAAAATCGCCGAAATACAGCCATTTTCGCATTTTACTAAAAGCTGCTGAAAGGCTCGGGATTTTTTCAATTCCCGTACAGGCCACCATTACACAACCCCACAAATGGCTTAAAATAGCCGTTTGCGGGTTATCTTTTTTCTAAAAATCAGGCTTTGGCACTTATTATCTTTTAACTATTAATCTGAGTATCCGCAGAGCTTTTGCTCTGCGGTACTTTTTATGCTCATAATGCCAGTGCCTGCTGCTCTGTTTCATCTTCGTTTTCGTCCTCGTCAGCACTCGCTTCTGCGCCTATATCGTTTGTGAAACTCAGGGCATTGCTTATCGCATCGCAGTTGCGAGCCTTGGCTTCCTGAAACATATGGGAATACAGGTTCAAGGTAGTTCCTACGACGCTGTGTCCCATGTCCGAGGATACTGCTACTACGTCTACGCCTTCAAATATCAGCAGGCTTGCATGGAGATGTCGCAGTGAATGGATATTCTTGAAGGGCACTCCGATACGCTCACAGTAGCCTTTCAGCCACTCGAACGGTGTCTGAGGATTCATCGGAGCTCCGTTCCATTTGGTGAACAGCCTGTCATGGTCTTCCCACTTTGTGCCGAGCTGTTCAGCTTCCGCTTCCTGTTCGGCTTTGAACTGCCTGAGCAAGTTCATTATAGAGACAGGCATTTTGGACACTCGCTTTGACTTTCTCGTTTTCGTGGTGTCGGTATAGATACCCTTCTCGGCTGTATACTGTGATATTCGGCGGACGTGGATAATGTTGTTCTCAAAGTCAATGTCTTTCCATTCCAGTCCCAACATTTCACTGCGGCGGTATCCGCTGTATATTGCGAGCAGCAAGTATACCTGATACTTCAGCGGCTCATTTCTCAGGCTCTCATACAGCTTCTTCACCTCGTCTAAGGTGTAGATTTCCTTTTCGTCTTGTTCCTGTTTTGGAATGTACACTCGCCTGCAAGGGTTGTCCGTCAGCATTCCCATACGTATTGCATAGCTGAACACATCGCTGATGAAACTCAGGTGATGCACTGCCGTTTTCCTCGACAGCGGCTTGCCTGTGTTCATATTCTTTCCGTTGACAAGCATATCGGTCACGAACTTCTGAACATCTCGGGCGGTTATCTTGTCGAGCCGCTTGTGTCCTATTGCAGGATAGACACGCTTAGTGAGCTGCCTCATTCTCGCATAGGAAGTAGGTCTGAGATTGACTTTTGCATATTCCTCAAACCACTGCTCTGCTAACTTCTCAAACTTGACAGCCGATGTTATCTGTCCGCGTTAACATTCTTCCTCGAACAGAACTGCCTGACGAGTGAGTTCCTTTTCAATTTGCTTTGGTGTCATACCTGGCTCAGGCTTGTAGCTCTTGAACTGATTTCGCTGCTTGCCGTCTACACCGTAGCCGCATGACACTCTTATCTGGTACGTCCCCTCGGAACGCTTTCTTATTGTCGCCATATATTTAAAAACCTCCGTTTCAAAACTATGGCGCATTTCCTCCACCGACATTATACCAGCTCGTTGTTGTAGAAGAAAGATTAAGAGCAAACATTGAGCAAACGCTTCCAGGCTTCGTTAAGGCTTTTTCAAGACTTCGCAGTAAGTCCGGACTCATACTGCTTTCCAATTATGCAAGCAAGGCTGAACTCAACGAAGCTGGCGTTGAGAAGATAGCCGAGATAATCAGCAACACTTCTAAAATGGGAAAGAACTGGTCTGAATCCAAGGCACAGATGATACTGACAGGGATAAACAATAATCAGGAATATATATCTTCACCCTCTCATAGCGCTATTATCAAGAGCATAGCTATAACTGTTCTTGCTATACTCGACGCTATAACTGAGATCGATAACGCTTTAGAGTCGCTGTTTGAACAGAACGAGCAATTAATGACAGATAATGGGTATTGACACCTCAAAGCGAATATCTGCTTGAAACCTCGCTCCATATTAAATCCGGCTTTTTGACTTTTGTCAAAAGGCCTTTTTGTTATGCCATAAATGATTTCTCATTTCACAAAACAATTCTCAATTTACTTTAAGCTATGTTTATGATGAAAACGGCAATAAGGCCGATCCATATATGATCAACTACCTGGATTTCCTTGGAATACCAGCAGAGCCATTCACGCAGGCAAGCAGTGAAGCATCGCCTGAAAATAAAAGCGAATAACATATACAACGAGAAACTGATAGCGGTTTCTGAAGCAAAACATGATATAGTTTTATATATAAAAAACCGGGAGCGCCCGCAGGGGCTGTTCCCGGTTTTGCTTTATTTTTCAAAATCCGTCCTTCCAGCGCCGGATGTCCTTCTTTTTGAATCTGTAGGGCCCTACGTCAAACGAATCCTGCTCCAGCTGCTCCTGTGTGAACCAGGGATCCGCCTCATCACCATTAACATTGGCAACTATATGGTAGCATACCGCCGGAATGAAGCTCTGGCCTATAAGGTAGCATTTCTCTCCCTTTTCATTCAACGCCTCGTCAGTTATCATTACAACGTGAGTGTCGTTGCAGAGGATATCTCCGATACGAAGCTCCTCGGCAGGTATCACCTCAGATTCCTTCTGGAGCGAGAGCGTTCCGGCATAACGCATGACCTCTTTAAGATAGTTCCTGTACTGCTTTTCGCTCTTGTCAGGGAACGCTGCCGGAAGCTCGCAGGAAAAATTCCCCAGCACAAACATTCTTCTGCCCTTCCGCCAGCGCTCATAGTCACATTCATCGCCGTTTGACAGCAGGAAGGATATCTTATCGTACTGCTCGTTCTCATAGAAATAATCGCTGTAAAGCCTTATAATGCTGTCGGCACACTGCTGATAGCCCTCATCGCCCAGGCTTATATCAAACACAGCCGCAGCATCTTCCCGGTCTATCGTTGTTCCGTCGTATACCGGCAGCTTTATACCGTCCGGAAGAAGCGGATAGTCCCGCAGATATGCTCCAAAGCTCCCTTCCTCCACCGGAATGCGCTCGTATCCCTCAGGAGGGATTATCCTCGTTTCAAGTGTGTCTCCGCCTGCATTTATCCACCGCATCTTCACTGTGCTTTCAGAAGCCTCAATGGTCAGCTCAGCTTTCTTCCATCTTGGATGAGTGCGGATATAGACAAATATCAGTATCGGCAGGAGTATGATGATCACCGCTGCGATAATTATCGGCAGCTTTTTTCCCTTTGCTTCATTGCTTTTTTTCATGACAGTCTCCTTTTTTGTAGATATAGTGGTAAGTGTATTTTATGGTCATACGGGAAAATAACCGTCTTTTTCTATTATATCATTTTCGCACAAAAAGTCAATCAAAAAGCAGCCATAAGCTTAATGCTTATGGCTGCACGATGAGGATCGTTTTTATTTATATTTTTCAGTGATCGGACTTTCAGGAACGCTGCCCTGCTTCCGGCAATACATCTAATTACTCATTCATATAGTCAAAGATGTTTATTGTGCCGGTCTCCTCCATTTCATTTGTGATAGGATTCTCTTCCATTATCCTGCAATTTCCGCTCTGATTATTTACATAGAAGTATACAAATGCACCGGTGTAGCTTCTGAACAGGATCTCATATTCTGTATCAGTAACATTGCCCTTTGTAACGTACATGATGTCAGGATTTTCTTTAGCTGCGCTCCAGTCATATTTCTTATGGCAGTAATTGCTGACAGCATCAAATGCATCATCTCCTGCAATATATGTGCTGGTGCTGGTAGTACCGTTGCTGCGGACAAGTCTGCTCATACCGCCGTTTCCGATATTTATCTCATCGCCGTTATAATAACCGCCGAAGCTCCAGGCTGTGGATTCATAGAAATCGACCTTAGGTAACTGTGATCCTGCTATTTCTTCATATCCGAGCCTTACAGTTCCTTCTGTAACATTGCCGTTTACATCAGTATATTCGTATATAGCGGTTGGATAGATTGTGATAACGCCGTTATATACAGGATTTTCTCCGGCTGTATGAGTTCCGTCTGATATCTGATATTCCCACTGACCTACAACATCATCTATATCATAATCATCGGATGGTGTCTCTGTGGTTACAGGCTCAGTTGTGATATCTTCCGGCTCAGCAGCAGTTGTAGTAGTTGTAACTACTTCCTTCTTGCCGGCAGCAGTTGTGAATGGCTGATTGGGAATTCCGAGGAAGTCAAGGTTACAAGCGACTTTGGGATCTACGCTGCCATCGGGATAGAACGGTTCATATCCGGCTTCTTCGATCATCTTTCTGAATTCAAGCGGAGCTGTAACGTGTGCCTCTTCATTATACTTGATATCCGTTACCTCGAATACAGTCTGTTCATTATTGTTTACGTCTTCGTATACAGATTTGAGCAGAACTCCTGTCTCGGAGTCAAAGTAATCATTTAATTTGTAAGCATCGCTCTCCTGTGATACGGCAACACACTCTCTGCCGCAGATTGTCTCAGTACCGGTTATTGACCATTCATCCTTGTTAAGAAGGCTTTGACTTGATGATAAATAAGTCGTGTCCGGATCAAAGATAGGCTTAGGATCAAAGAACGGCTGTCCGTTGACATCGATCAATGAATAGTTATCATAATCCCAGTCATTATTTAAGGTATCTACCTCATACCAGTTCCAATCAGGGCTTATAGTTGTTGACTTATTCTTGTAAAGGTAATGGATAAAATATGTCTCGCCGTCGGCCTCTGGATTATAGGGCTCTTTGTGATCTTCTCTTTCATCCATAAACAGGTACTTTTCTTTAGAATTATACTCTACCTTCTCGTTTTCAGTTATAGACAGATCGTCTCTTGTATATGAAATTGTGCATGAAGCCTCAAGCTTATCATAATGGCTTGGTGCATCTGAGCAGAGCGCCTTAAGAGCATCCTTGTCGTTGAATACATCTGCTGCGATCTTGTCGGTATCGGAGCTGCCGGACTTGCCCTTGTTCATCAGGGCAACTGTTCCGACTACCATGCCTGCTACCAGTACAAATGAAGCAGCCATTGTAAAGGGCTTTATCCATGCCGGTCTCTTTACACGCTCAACACCGCTTACAGTGATCCCGTTCTCTCTCTGTACATTCTTATTCATATCTCTCTTTTTCATATTAAACTTCCTTTCGCTCATATCGAGTATCTTATCAAGCTCTTCATCCGATATCTCCGGGCATTTACTTACCAGTCTTTCCATTGATTCGTCCTCTGCTTTTTCAAGAATATCAAATAAATTTTCCTTTTTCATAAATGCTCCCCCTTTATATAGCTATTCCGACCTCTACAAGCTTCGCCCGAAGCTTGCTGATAGCTCTTGAACATCTTGCCCTTACGGCAACATCTGTCATTGAAACGCTTTTAGCTATTTCCTTCGAGTTACGGTTGTAATAGAACTTCTGGATAATTATCGTTGAATCGGGTTCGCCGAGTTCGTCTATTTTATCGAGGAGCACACGGCGGAGTTCAGAACGGTCAACGTGTTCGTCAACACTGAAGTCCGAGACAAGCTCTCCCATATCGTCCTCATCAGTTTCAGTCATATGATTTGCTCTCGCACTCAGGCTCCTGAATCTGTCTATAGCTGTTCTGCTTGCGATAGTTGAAATAAGTGACTTTATATCATTTTCCGATGATATATCAAACTCACATTTCATGAATATATCTGCAAAGACATCGCTGACACATTCCTCTATGTCCTCTTTTGTGCCGCATCCCCTGAGCTTATTGTAAACGATAGCATAAACATATCTGCCGTATTCCCTGACGAGTGCTCTATGGCATCCGGAAACTGAATCTTTCATCATTTCCGATAGTTCTTTGCCTGTCATTTTCATTCCTCCTTGTGTCGTATTCTTTAAGATCGACCTTTCATAAACAGTAATCGTTGCTGAGCGATGAAGTGTTACACAAATTTCAAAAAAAATTTTTTGCTGCTTATATTTTATCACAGATCCCTGTTTTACGCAATATTTCATCCTATTATCAGCAAACTCTGAATACCTATGCACAATAAATAACTTGTCTTCTTTCTATTTATTATGTATTATAATATATAGCATAATGCTATATTCACAGACAAAAGGAGAATAATTATGGGATTCAAAGTTATGGGTGTCACCGCCGGACGTAAAGACAGCAACTGCGAGATACTTCTGAAGGAAGCTCTTCTCGTCTGTCAGGAACAGGGTGCGGAAATAACCATGATAAACCTTAAGGACTATGAGCTGCTGGACTGCACAGGCTGCACCTCATGTACTATGGGAATGTCTATGGGCAAGCATACAGGCTGCGCCCTCGATAACAAGGACGATAAGAAAAAAATAATGGAAGTGCTCCTGGATCAGGACGCTGTTATTTTCTCAGCCCCTACATATGCTCTCATGCCCTCGTCGCTTTTCCTCAAGTTCATGCACCGCAATCTTGCTTATGAGACTGCATTCCTCACAAAGATCGGTGCTATCAAGCCCCGTGACCGCATAGGCGCTCTTATCGCTGTAGGCGGATCAACTCGCTCATGGCAGTCAATGGCTCTTGAATGTATGCAGGCTTCGACCTTCTCAAACAGCTTCAAGATCATCGATATGTATATGGCTACAATGGTGCCTGCTCCTGCACAGGTCCTCCTCCATGAAGAGAAGCTTGCCCGTGCAAGAGAGATAGGCGCAAATATCATGAAGTCACTGAACACTCCTGCAAATGAACGTGAATGGCTGGGTGAGCCCGACGCAGGCTGGTGTCCGAACTGCCACAGCAATTGTCTCTGTCTGGGTGAACCGCAGTGGAGAGGCTTACAGTACCCTATTGAATGTGCTGTCTGCGGAGCAGGCGGCGACCTTGTAAAAACAGATGATGGAAAATGGAAATTCGTTATTGCCGCAAACGGACTTGAACGTGACCGCACCTCAGAAGAGGGCAGAGGCGTTCACTGCGATGAGATAGCCGACACTCAGGGAGGTTTCTTCATGGATCCCCAGAAGAGGGCTGCTGTCGCTGAAAGACTTGAAAAATACAAGAAGATCAACTTCAAGGGTATATAAAAAAGAAGCGCGCATTGCTTAGTGCGATACTTATGTAAAAGTATATGATAATTACTCGGGGGAAGAAACTTTCTGATTCCCCCGGTATAGAACGCTAAAAAAACGGATACACAGTAATGATACTGTATATCCGTTTGTTTTATGAATCATACACATACTGATGAAAGCACATCAGGTATGAGAACTTCTGTGGTTACTATCCCCTCGTCAAATTTGAGATCAAATTCTCCGTTCAGATTGCGGGCACATTCCCGAACGTTCCTTATGCCGTAGCCATGGCCTTCCTCAGCCTTGCCTGATATGAACCTGTCACCGTCAGTAACAGGCACGGTGGAAGATGAGTTCTTCACGATTATCAGAAGGTTGGTATTGTACGTCTTAACTATCGCTTCAACATTTTTCTCCTCAGAAGCTGAGGCTGCTTCATAGGCATTTTTCATAATATTTGAAAATACTGTACATATATCATATGAGGAAAGCGAAAGTCCTTCGGGCATATGTCCCTTCCAGGTGAAATCCACATCCGGATACTTTGCGGAAAGGTCGTTTATTACAGCGCTCACCAGATCGTTTCCGGTATCCACGCTTTTTTTCAGTTCCTTTATCCTGTCTGTCAGGTCTGAAAGATAGGAGCGGCATTCGTCTGTTTTTCCCTCATCGAAAAGCGTGCTCATACAATAGAGGTGGCTCTTCATGTCGTGGCGGAAGGCCTTTGTCTCCTCCTCCTTCTTCAGCAGCATGAGGTAATACTCCTCAAGTACGGCAGTCATTCTGCTGGCTGCTTCATTCTCCTTTTTCAGGATCTCATTCTGGGATTTGTTGGATATCAGCAGGATCATGATCACGAGGAATATAAGACTACATATTCCCATTGCAAGCGCTATCAGATCACGGTTTGCCATATCAGAATCCGAGAAGGCAAAGAGCTGGATAGATGTCAGGTAGAATACTATCGCTGCACCGCCCAGTGCGAACATAAGCGTATAACTCTTTGAGAACTGATACGTGATATTCCTGCGGCGCTGATACTTCAGGAGCATAGCCAATCCCACAAGCACCAGTGTCGGCATATTTATAAGCTGATATGTCAGCGTTCCGCTTTTGATATTATCTGCATTAAGACCGAAAAGATACATAATGAAGCCATTTATTACCATATCAAGGATACAGATATAAATGTATATTACAAAGACGTTTACGATCTGAAGCTTCTTTTTCAGTATGAACAGCGCAGAGAGCATCAGCAGAACCGTAAGGAACAGGCTTCTCGGTATTTGTGTCCACGGGACTGAAATGGCGAACAGAAGTGTGGATATGACCGTGGTCCATATCACCCTCCTTTTAGATACATATTCCAAGCCGAAGAACATAAATGCCACAGGTATAAGTTTCGCATACTCCGTCAGATAGGAGAGCATCTCAAATAAAAATTCCTTCATACCGCTGCCTCACACATACTTCGCATTGCTGCGGATGAATTCAAAATAACTTGTTTTGAGCTGGCTGTATTTCCTTCGTGAGACAGGTATCTCATCCTTAAGAAAATCCATAGACACGCTGGTCTTGTTCAGCGCACGTATGTGCCCGAAAGCAACAGCATATGACTTATGCACCTGAATAAAGCTTCCGTCATCCAGGTCTGCAAGCAGGTTCTTGAGCTGTGCCTGAGCACAGATCACATCGTCCTTTGTATAGATATATGTACCGTCGCCGAAGGCTTCGAGACTTATTATATCCTCGCAGTTGACTGTTACCATCTCTCCGGCACTCTTTACGACTATCTTTTTTTCCTGTCTGAGTTCGGAGCAGGTCTCGGAAACAGCCTCTTCAAGCATCTTTCTGTCCACCGGCTTCTCAAGGAAACGGAATGCCCTTACCCTGAAAGCAGCCTGCATGAATTCGGTATGGCTGGTAAGAAAGACTATATTGCTCTTGCAGCCCTTCTTTCTCAACTGCTCAGCGGTCTCCATTCCGTTGATACCGTTCATTTCGATATCAAGGAAAATAAGATCGTATACCCCCTCTGAGCGGACAAGTTCTTCCCCTGAAGAATACTCCTTGACTTCAAATTCTATATCAAGGTTTCCAAGTGCACTTATCAGATCGCCCCTGACAAGCGCTTCATCATCACATATTGCAATTTTCAACACCATTTAGATCACCTCCTTTATTGTAACATATGTAATAGATTTTTTCAAGAGTTTTTTAAAAAGTGTAAAACATTATACTTGAAAAAAGTGCTATCCGTAAAAAAAATCGGACGGCATAAATCCGTCCGACCACTACAGGGTGTGTTATTAGTAACTTTCTTTTAATAATGGATTATCTTGCACAGAGTTTATCCTTATGCGCTTTATCAAGTTGTTGATATTAATCTGGGGATCATAAGTAGGTGATTAACAGAAGATCTGGGGGTGAACAGATCTGAATGCTTGGACATTTACTGTATAGAGTGTGCATAACAGAATCAGTATCAGGAGTAGGAAATCTCATGACGCTGACCTTCTGAGCCGTGACTTATAATTCTTATGATAGAATATCGGTGGAGAGAACACCCGGATAGTATTACGATAATTGCTATGAGCCTTGCTGCGTTTTATGGTAGGATTGAGAAGTATTCAAAAATGACCGGAAGAATGCTTTGACATTCACAGCGGAGTGGGAAACATAGGGTGGAAGTTTCTCTGTTCAGGCGCTTTTGAATACCGTCCCATAGAACGATGACTGCATGGTTTCTTGGTGAGTCTGATGGAGAGTCGTTTGTTAAGTCTTTAATACATCCGTAAGAGCTATAAATTGGCTGTTAATATCAACAGCTTGATAAAACGCACATGATATTGAGTGTGACTCATTTTTGAGTTGTCCTCTGTGCTGATTATATTCTATCACAGCCTCAAGCATATTTCAAGAGGTTTTCGGTCATCGGTATTTTTTGAACAGTGAACGGTAGAATATAGCGCAGATACGTGCTTTCAAAGCACCGTTCACCGCTCAAAAAACGCCGTTCACCGGAGCATGATTTACATTCGTGCAATTTTATAGTATTATATATATATATATAGCATTATTGCGAATAACTGTATGGAGGTGCTTCCAAATGAAAGGTTTGGTAGATTGGTTCTGGTGGATATTCGGATGAGATTCAACGGGGTGAAAACATCTGTATAATTTAACACTGGATCAGAAAGAGCTCCTGCGGATGCCTAATCCGCAGGAGCTCTTTCCCTTTAATCTATCGGTATGACAGGAAGCTCTATCGCCCCGGAGTCATCCTGTGCAGGAAGATCGTCCTCCCGTTCCACGGAAGATGTTTCCGGTATCTCTTCCGAAGCAACATCGTCCGGATCAAGTGCAGACACAGACTGCTCCGCATTTACTTTCTCTGCTGAAGCCTGTGCTTCATCAGTCTTACTGTCATTTGCAGAGGTCTCATTTTTATCTGAAGCCACCTGCTTTGCAGCCTCTGTCGTGCCGGCAGCAGCTTCTGTAGAAGCCTGCTTTGCATCGGAGGATGTTCCGCCGTTCACCTTTTCGCCCTCGGCTGCTGTCACCTCGGCAGTTGTATCCTCAGACAAGACCGCTGATGATGTCGGCTCGGATGATGAAGATGATGAGCTGTTTCCGCCGCTGCATGAAACAAGGGCAGCCGACAGAAAAAGCGATAAAGTGATAAATGTTCTTTTCGTATTTCCTCCTGTTGATTTCCTTTATTTACTGTGATATAATATCTTTGAGGTGATATTATGCGTATTGGTTTTATAGGTGCCGGAAAGGTCGGCTTTTCCCTTGGGAAATACCTTGCCGTCAACGGCGTTGAGATATCCGGCTATTTCAGCCGCAGTCGCAGCTCCGCCGAAGAAGCTGCCGGATTCACCGGCTCAGCAGTGTTTGATGCTCCGGAAAAGCTGCTTGAAGCGAGCGATGCTGTATTCATCACTGTCCCTGACGGAGCAATATCATCCGTATACGCTCAGCTCAGGAGCTTTGATCTCACGGGTAAGACCATCTGCCATTGCAGCGGTGCTATGACCGCATATGAAGCTTTCGGAGATCTTTCAGAATACGGCGCTCACGGCTGTTCGATACACCCTCTGTTCCCGGTCAGCAGCAGATACGATTCCTACAAGGAACTGAAAAACGCTTTCTTCTGCATGGAAGGCGACAGCACTGTAATAAGTTACTGGAAGGAGCTCTTTGTCAGCTTCGGCAATCCTGTCCGGATAATATCAGGTGATACAAAACGGGAATACCATGCTGCCTGTGCCATAGCCAGCAACCTTGTGTGTGCTCTTGCGGCAGAAAGCCTGACGCTTATGAACAGGTGCGGCTTCTCCGACGAGGAAGCTCTTGCTGCCCTTGAACCTCTTGCTATGGCAAATATAAAAAAGGTTTTCAGCGCAGGCCCTGTAGCTGCTCTCACAGGTCCTGTTGAACGCTGTGATATATCCACTGTAAAGAAGCACCTTGACTGTCTCCCGGAAGGCTCCGGCAAAGAGATGTACCGGGCAGTATCCCTCCGGCTGACAGATACCGCTTCAAAGAAGTATCCGGAAACCGATTACTCGGAAATGAGAGCTCTTCTCAGCGAAAAATAACTGATATATTTCAGGGAGGCTTTAAGCCTCCCCTTTTTTATCCTAATTCACCGTGTTTCTCATATTCGGCAACTCTTACTATCTCATTTTCAGAGCCTACGAATACTACCTTCGGACTGTGAGACTTTATCTCCTCCGGAGTCATTGCAGCATAGGACATGATTATAACAAGATCGCCCTTCTGACCGGCTCTTGCTGCCGCTCCGTTAAGGCATATCACTCCGCTGCCACGCTCTCCGGCGATAACATAGGTCTCGATACGGCTGCCGCTGTTGACATTGACGATATGTACGTGCTCGTACTCATAAAGTCCTGCCGCATCCATGAGATCCTCGTCTATAGTTACGCTGCCCACATAATTAAGCTCCGCCTGTGTTATAACAGCACGGTGGATCTTGCTTTTGAGCATAGATATCTGCATTGCACCGCCTCCTTATACGTCTTCTGTAAAGAAGTTATCGATAAGGCGTGTCGTGCCGATATATACCGCCATAGCACAAAGTGCAGGACGGTCAAGAGTCTGGATCTGCTGCATTGTTGCGCAGTCCACAATCTTTACATAGTCTATCTTTGCAAGAGGCTCTGTATTGATATGAGCCTTCATTGCGTCAAGTATAACAGCGCAGTCCTTCTCGCCGCTCCTAACCATATCCATACCCTTGAATATCGCCTGTGAAAGGACAAGTGCAGCCTTTCTCTCGGCATCGCTGAGGTAAGTATTTCTTGAGCTCTTTGCAAGTCCGTCTGCTTCTCTTACTATCGGGCAGCCAACTATCTCGATATCCATATTGAGATCGTCAACCATATGACGGATAACTGCAAGCTGCTGGGCGTCCTTCTTGCCGAAGTATGCTCTGTCAGGCTTTACGATGTTGAAGAGCTTGGATACTACTGTGCATACACCTCTGAAGTGGATAGGTCTGCTGAGACCGCAGAGCTCCTGTGTGAGAACCGTCATATCAACAAAGGAAGTAAAGCCCTCGTGGTACATCTCTGAGGGTTCGGGATTGAATATAAGGTCGCCGCCATGCTCCTCAACTACCTTTGCGTCACGCTCAAGGTCACGGGGATAGCTTTCAAGATCCTCTGTAGGACCGAACTGGATAGGATTTACGAAATCCGATACAACTGTCCTGTCGTTGTCCCTGTGAGAAGCCTCGATAAGGCTTGCATGGCCTTCATGGAGATATCCCATTGTGGGAACGAGGCCTACTGTAAGCCCCTGTGCTCTCCATTCCTTTACCTGTGCTCTTACTTCATCTATAGTCTTTACGATCTTCATTTCACACTTCCTCCTTGACAAGCTGGTCAATTACTTCATCATCGATAGCATAGGTATTCTCCGGTGCAGGGAAGATACCTGCCTTTGTCTCTGAGATATAATCACTTATTCCCTGGCGCATAACATCGCCTGCGTTTGCAAAGCGCTTTGCGAATTTCGGAACATGGCCTGTAGTAAGTCCCAGCATATCCTGATATACCAGTACCTGACCGTCACAGCCTGCGCTCGCACCGATACCGATGGTAGGGATAAAGAGCTTCTTTGTGATGATGTCAGCAAGCTTTGCAGGTATACCTTCCAGAACTACTGCACAGGCACCTGCCTCCTGGATGAGGAGTGCGTCTTGTATAAGTTTCTTTGCCTTGTCAATGCTCTTGCCCTGTACCTTGAAGCCGCCGAATGCGTTGACTGACTGAGGTGTAAGGCCGAGATGAGCTACAACCGGGATAGATGCATTTACTATCGCTCTGATCTGCTCGCAGACCTCTGCGCCGCCCTCAAGCTTTACAGCATTTGCATTGCCCTCCTTGATGAGTCGTCCGGCGTTAATAACAGCGTCCTGAACGCTTACCTGATAGGACATAAAGGGCATATCAGCCACGATGAAAGCATTCTCAGCTCCCTTTGCAACAGCCTTTGTATGGTGGATCATATCCTCCATAGTTACAGGCAGGGTATTCTCGTAGCCGAGCATTACCATACCAAGTGAATCTCCGATGAGTATAGCGTTTACTCCGCACTCATCCATGATCCTGGCTGTAGTGTAGTCGTAAGCAGTAAGCATCGTGATCTTGTCACCGGATTGCTTCTGCTTCAGAAGTGTCGAAACTGTGTTTTTCATATATTTTTCTCCTTAAAAAGATGTTACCTTTCTGCCTTGCAGATAAGATACAAGGGTATTATAATACGGTTATGTGATAGTTTTGTGAATTTTCTGCTATGCTAAGAAAAAATATGCCTTTTTCGCCTTTACTATGGGGGATAGCTGTGGTATAATAGCATCAGAAAAAATTAAACTCCGAAGGCGGCAAGAAATGGGAGTCCAGAGGGGTGTTAATCCTCTGGCAGGTGGGTGTAAGAGGGAGGGCAGCGCCCTCCCTGAAAAGCAGTCCGGACAGCGAAGCAAATCCGGACGGACGCTACGCATTTGTACGCCTCGGCTTGACCGAAATATTTACTTCCAATTATCCATAGGAGGCTAAAAATGGACATAATCCAGATAAACGACAAAGCACAGAAGCAGTCAATAGCAAGATACATACTCGAAGCACTCCATGAATGGTTCGAGATGGAGGAAGGCCGTGAGCAGTATATCTCCGAAAGCGCAGATCAGCTCTTTTTCGCCGCATATGATAACGATTCACCTGTAGGCTTTATCGCCCTTAAGCCTACCAGTCCACATACCGCAGAGATAGCTGTTATGGGTGTGCTCAAGGATCACCATCGCAGCGGCATCGGAGCTTTGCTTTTCAATGATGCAAAAAACGCTGCCGCAGAACAGGGGTACAGCTTCATACAGGTAAAGACCGTGAAAATGGGCGTGTATGAGGACTACGACCGCACTAACCGCTTCTACCTCAGTCTCGGCTTCAGGGAGCTCGAAGTCCTGCCTATATGGGACGAGGCAAATCCGTGCCAGATATACATAATGTACATCGGCAGCAAGGAGTGAAGGATATGCTGACTTTAAGGCCTGCCAACTTTGACGATATAGAACAGGAATACCTGTTCGTCAAGAACATACCCTCCGATGAGAACGGCTATATCAACGAATGGCACGGCATATCACGCAGAAAATTCGATAAAGCCCTCAGCACAATGATAGCTCAGTCGGAGGGCAGAGAGCTGCCGGAAGGCTATGTTCCGGCTACATACTATTTCCTCTGGGACAATGATACTATCGTGGGACAGTTCCACTTCCGCCATTACCTCAGCAAGTCTCTTATCAGCGGCGCCGGACATATAGGCTACTATATCGCCCCGGCATACAGAAGGAAGGGTTTTGCCTCTGCCGGACTGAAGCTGCTCATAGATACCGTCAGGGACAGGATCCCCGAAGACGAATTCTATCTCCGTGTAAATATGGACAATCCCGCCTCCCTTAAGGTAATGCTGAAAAACGGCGGATATGTCCACCACGAGGGCTGCGATAAATACTACGTCAGGATCCCGAAGGAGACAAAAAAATGATATTGCTGATACTCGATGCACAGAAGCTTATAACCACCGGCGAGCTCTGCGATTTCAAGAGCTTTGAGGAGCGTGTGAAACAGCTCATAGCCTGCGCCCGTGAAAACGGAACTGAGGTCATCTTCGTCCGCCATGATGACGGAGACAAGGGCGCTCTTAAAAAGGGAACGGACGGCTTTGAGATATATGACGGCTTCCGTCCTCTTGACAATGAAAAAATATTCGACAAGACAGTGAACAGCCCTTTCCGTGATTCCGGTCTGCTGGAATATCTCCGTGAAAAGGGCGAGGACACGATCATGCTGGCCGGGCTCCAGACCGACTACTGCATGGACGCTGCCGTTAAAGCCGGATTCGAGCATCATTTCCGTATGATAATACCGGAAGGTACGAACTCCACCTTTGACAACGGCTTCATGACGGCTGCCGAAACTTACCGCTATTACAACGAATTTATGTGGAACGGCAGATATGCGGAATGTATCCCCTTCGGCAAGGCACTTGCGCTGCTTAAAAAATGACAAAAGTCCTTATGGAGACTGTCTCCGTAAGGACTTTTGTCTGCTGTTTTTATATCACACGTTTTCTTACGATGCTCTGAACTGCGAATTTGCCGCTGGTAGCTGCAAGGGGAAGTCCGCCTGTAGGCTGGAGCCACTGGCTGGCAAGGAAGGCGTTCTTTATGCCGGGCACAGAGGATTTCAGGTATATGCTCTTCTTACCCTCTACAGGTATGAAGCTCATGTATGAGCCCTTGAATGCTCCGCAGTAGCGCTTGAAGGTTATGGGAGTGCAGGCGCTCAGGAACACAAGCTTGCCCTTGAGTTCAGGATATCTCTCTGTCAGTCTGAGCAGAAGCTCCTCTGAAATGCGCTTTTTCTCCTCAACATAAGCACTGCGGTCTCCGTGGAGCTCACGCCAGTGATCGTAATCAGTTTCATCCTGCATTATGGTACACTGTATTACTCTCTTTCCGTCGGGATAAAGTGTCTTGTCATAGTCGTAAAGTCTTGCAGAAACAAAGTCATATTCCTTTCCGGCTGCGGTATACGGCTCACATGAGAACAGCTCAGAGCCATTCTCCATGGAGATCTCATCTGTTCCGACAATGCCGAAGGCTGCTATGAACGCAGATGATACCGGATAGCCGCTGCGGTCCTTGTATAGCTTTTTCAGCTTCTTGGGAGTATATTTCTTGTCAAGTATACGGTTGAATGTCACTATGGGATCACAGGCAAACAAAAATGCGTCAGCAGTTATAACATCCCCGTTTTCAAGAGTTACCGAAACGATATTTCCCTTCTGGACATCGGATGAAGCAACAGGCGAATTCAGGAATATCTTTCCGCCAAGGGACTCAAAGCGCTCACTCATCCTCTTTATAAGTCCCATTGAGCCTCCCTCAGGGATAGCAGCGCTGCCGCTGGTGAAGAAGCCGTATGAGGTTATAAGGGACACTGCACTGTGATGAGGCTCATAGTAGCTGCGGATCATCTTTTGTATTGCAGGGTGCTTGAAATGCTCTGCAAGCTGTGCAACAGTCTCCTTGCCATGCTTCATGAGGACTCTACCCATTTCAGCCATGCTCATGCTGAATTTTATGTTGGCTATGATACCCATATCAGCCATTGACTGCTCGCTGGGCACTACCACACATTCCGCACGCTTTACGCTGTCAAAGAAATCATTTATAGCCTCTTCGTCTTCCGGAGACACCTCCAGGAATTCCTTCCTGGATCTTTCGATATCTCTCCAGAAGCAGAGCTTCACGCCGTCAAATTCTCCTCTGTAGAAGAGTTCCTCCCTGTAGAGCTCTATGTCCTCGCCGAGAACTCCGATATTGTTCCAGAGGCCTCTCAGCTTTTCGCCCGGACGGCAGCCGGTGAGCCAGTGCATACAGTTATCTACAAGATAACCGTCTCTGTACCAGCCTGTACACTCTCCGCCCAGCACATGATTCTTTTCGTATATCTCAACCTCAAGATCCTGCTGCAATGCATATATGCCTGCGCTGAGGCCTGATATGCCTCCGCCAATAATAACAACTTTTTTCATAAATTATCTCCTTAATACAGCTTATGCAGATACCATATCCGCAATATTCTCTGCTATCTTATCCAATGCCGGAAGCATATCTGTCCTTTTGGGTATCACCATGCCTATGGATATGCCGTCACGGGATACCGCCTGGAACGAATACTGACCGAAATATCTGAAAGTTCCTGTGACAAGCTCTCCCTCACGGCGCATCTCCGTAAGCTCCAGCAGCTTAGGTGAGAAGAACAGACTGAGCTTCAGGCACTTTATCAAGGCTTCTCTGACTGTCCAGAATATAGTCGTATCAAGTCCCAGCTCATTCACTGCCCGGCTCTCCTCTTCTGAAAGAGTAAGGCTGTTCTTCATATCCGCAGACAATTCCTTTTCCATATCTATACCTATGATGAGCTCATCGGGATATGCCACCGCTGCGGCAGTACCGCCGGTATGAGTCACCGTCACCTGAAAGCGGCCTCCGGGATCATTCATTGCAAGAGGCTGACTGAACACGCCCTTGCTTATACTTATATCGCTCATATCTGTTCCGGCAAGATCAGCAACCGCCTTTTTGGCTGCATATCTTCCCACTATAACATCATCTCTGTGAGAGGGCTTTCGTATGGGCGATATGTACTTCATATCCTCATTGTCAAGGAAGGAGAGATCATTCAGCTCACAGCTGCCGTTCTTTCCGGCATAGGTGAATACTGCCCTGTATTCACTGTCTGTTGCTCTGAATCCAAGTCCGCAGCTTCTGCTGTTTATTTTCTGTTCCATACTGACCTCCTTACTGCACTCCTTTGAAAGGAATGCCCTCATTTGCACATATACGCTGTATAGCTGACTTTCCGCTGACCAATGCGTCCGGCAGTCCGCCCATTACACTGAACCACTGTCCGGCAGCATACAGTCTGCTGAGTCCTTTTATAATGCCGCTGTGATACATTTTTGATGTGGCCGGAGTGAGCATGAAGCCCATATATGCTCCATGATATGCTCCGCAGTAGCGCTCATATGTCAGCGGTGTGGTCACATCGCACATCACCACTTTGCCCTTTGTCTCCGGATAGAACCTGTAAAGATATTCAAGGTATGCCTCTTTTATCTCTTCCTTTTTGCTGAGATATTCCTCCCGTGAAAGCCCATACCATTTGCTGTGGTCATATACCGTAAGACCTGTCTTTACAACGCTGCATCCCTCCGGAGCGAAGTCCTTTTCGCTGCAATAGTGGGTGAAGAGAACACTGCCTATTGTCTCGCCGGCTATCTCCCGTTCATCTATGGCATATATCATCTTTGAAGGATATGCCGAAAGGTCACATTCTACTCCGAATGCCACCTGAGCAATGCTGCTCGTCCGGAAGCCGTCGTCGGTGTAGAATTTGTCCAGCACCGGATCGCTGTAACGGCTTTTCAGAAGCTTATGAAGAGTGATATCAAGGTCACAGGTGGGGACTATATAATCAGCATATACTGATGTGCCGTCCTCAAGGACTACGCCCTCTGCCCTGCCGTCATTGACTATTATCTCCTCTGCGGGTTTTCCGCAGTATAACTTTCCGCCAAGGCTCAGGAAGCAGGCCTTCATATTATCAGTGATACGCTGGGAGCCTCCCTCCGGCCAGCCTGCGTGGCAGCCTGCAAGTGCTCCGAGCGTTACCAGTACTCCCTGCACCAGATTATCCTTGAAGGAGAACGAGAGTATCGCCTTCCTTATAAGCTCTGAGCTGAACCGCTCTGTATACTGCTCTGTGGTAAGGGTGCTCACCTTGTTCAGAGCCTTGAAGAGCTGCATCATATGCTTTATATGCTCACGGCGCTCAGAGGGATCCATTATATCCATTGGCTTGCGTGCCGGCACCTCGAATGAGCTCAGATCGTTTATTATGGCGATAAGCTCATCTATTGCCTCCGAATCCTCCGGGGAAAGCTCCTTGAGGTGTGCTTCAAGTCTGGCTGTATCACGATACCAGTAAAGTCTTCTGCCCTCATGCTCGATAACGGAGAATACATCCGCAAAGGTTATATCCTCATTCCTGAATGCGCCTGTTTCCAGCCACACATCATTTATCGCTGTACCGGGTTTCACTCCGGTGAGCCAGCTTATAGAACCGTCGATAACATATCCCTTGCGCTTCCACGCTATACACTCACCGCCGGCGTTTATGTTCTTTTCGTATATCTCACAGTCAAATCCGTTTTTCAGGGCATATATTCCTGCCGAAAGTCCGGATATGCCTGCGCCGATGACAACTACCTTTTTCATCATACAGCCTGCCTGTCAAGGTATACCGATCTGTCCATGAACTCGTCACAGTCATGTCCGCATATCACCTGATCGCATTTTCCTGAGATGAGGTTGAGCCTTTCAAGGGAATCTGCTGCCTGCTGCTTCTTGAAAGGATATGGCGGCACTCTGTTGGACTTCATATTGTCCCATGAGTATACTGCATCGCCTGTGAGAAGGAGCCTTCTTTCACGGCCTGTGAGTATAAGGGACTGATGTCCTGCGGAATGGCCGGGGGTCTGTATGAGCTTCATGCAGGGCATACCGTCTATATCCATATCCTCGGATGTCCATACAACATTTGCTGCATCCTTCAGGAAACCATGATCCTGGATCTTGTATTCAAAGCTGCGCTCTGAGCCCTGTGCGTATTCATACTCCCTGGGGTTCACATAGAGTGGAACATCGGTGCCTTCAAACACTCTGAGGCCTCCTGCGTGATCAAAATGGAGATGAGAACAGATAACGCCCTTCAGGTCTCCGGGCTCAAGTCCGTGCTCTGCAAACTTGCTCCTGAGCATATGCTCAGCGCCTACCTTTACATCCATGAACACTACCAGGTCTTCCATGATAGCTTTGATATCGCTTATAAACAGAGTGTTGAGACCTGTATCAAAAAGGTATATGCCGTTTTCTGTATATATCAGATAAGAGTATACCTTAAGCGCCTCTTTTTTGTATTTGAATCCTACCTCTCCCATGAACATAGGGATCACATTGGAAACATGATTCATCGTTATGACCTCCTGTCAGAAGTGAGTTTGCAGAAGAGCTTGTTGGCTGTATAAAGGCAGCCAAAGAACCCGAATGTGGCACTCCAGTTGCCTGTGACATATATCCCGGGCAGCTTTCTGTCTATACTGTAGATGAGATTTGCATCAAGATTGTTCCTTGCATTGCGCTTCCAGCCGAATACAGCTCCGTTCTCATTTAGGGTGCGTGCCTCTCTCTCAGAGGGAGCACATACACATACCGGATGGATCAGCGATGCGTCTATGCCGAGAGTATCCGATATCTCATGTATGAGCCTTTCATTATCCCACTGGGGCTGGCTGCTGTCTGTCACGCAGGTCAGCATAACGCTGCACTCATCAGATTCAAGGGTAGACATTATATAGCCGTCTGCCCCAAGGCGTATATGCTCCATACGTTTCAGCGGAACATCTGTCCGGAAGTAGTAGCGGTATGCAGAAGGACCTGTCTCCATGCTGAATATCTTCTTGAAGGAGGTGTCATGCACGCCGATGTGCTCACAGTATTCCTCAAGTATCTTCCGGAAGCTTCCGGCAAATATAACTCTGTCAGCTTCTGATACTGCACCGTCTGCGTCATAGACAGTATATCTGCCGCTCTCATCGTTTCTTCTGATCCTTACAGCCTGTACACCGGTCATGATATTGACATTTTCCATACCGGCAGCCTTTTCTGCGATCTTCGCTGTAAGAGCTCCGCAGTCCATATAATATGCGCCTTTTCCGTATGTTGAAGCAAGAGAGGCAAACGTGAACGCCGAATCCTCATCAGTTACTCCGCCATAGGAGGGGCCAAGGAACGAGAGAAGCTGTATCAGTTCCTCACTGCTGAAATATCTTTCAAGGAAGCTTCTGAACGATCTTCCGGCAAGCTTTACAAAGTAGCCCTTTATCTGCCTGTCATCGTCGGAATACAGAGCCTCTGCGAAATCAGCCATAAAGCTGAAATACTCCCTGAGGCCGTCAGCCTCCTCCGGAAAAGCTTCACAGAGCTGGCTGCACTGCTCATCAAGTCTGAGAGAAAGCTCATATTCCCTCTGGCTCGAAAGGACTCTTACTGTATCTGCGCTTCTGAGCAGGCCTTCATCGGATATGCCAAGGCCTCCGATGATCCTTGAAAGCAGGCTCCTGTCCGGAAGGCCGATATGGTGTGCCCCGTAGGGAGCACCGCAGCCTAAGTTCCGGAGATATCCTCCGCAGTGAGTATTCTTTTCTATAAGATCTATCTGTTTTCCCTCAGCGGCAAGCAGGGCTGTTATGAGAAGGCCTGATATGCCGCCTCCGATGACTGTGTATTTTTCTTTTTCCATATCCTTTTTCATCCGAGATAATGTGTGCAGCTGCACCTGAATTCTGTTTTTTCCTCTTTCAGAACATCTATCTCTGTTCTGATATATTTTCCGAAGCGCTTCTCAACAGCAGCGCAGTATCTGTACTTTGAAGCCTCGTCAGCCTTTATGGCTGTGTACGGCACGCCCTCTATGTTTATGAGCAGAGCCTTTCCGGAAGGAGCTTCGGTCTGGCGGAGACATATCTCGCCGGCCTGTCCGATCGATTCTATCCACATATGAAGGGGAACGCTGTTTTCTCCTTCTATACCCTTGAATCTGGGATGGCAGCTTACATTGCTGCCATTCAGCTCATATGTGTCGATATAGACCATATTGTTCCCCTGTGGAAGAAGTTTCTCACCCGATAACATATGTCAGCTCTCCCTCCGCTGCACGCTTACCGTCAACAGTTGCAGTTGCTCTGACCTTGACGAATTTTCCGAAGCGTGATATAAGTTCAGCCTTTATCAGGAGCTGATCGCCGGGATATACTGCCCTTACGAACTTGAAGCTGTCAACGCTGGCAAGCATACCGCCCTTTTGTCTGTCAGTCTCCTCAGGATCGTAGAACAGGAATCCGCCGGTCTGTGCGGAAGATTCTATAATGAGCGCTCCGGGATAGACCGGGTGCTCAGGGAAATGTCCTGTCGCCCATGGTTCGTTCACACTGACATTCTTTACGCCTATGACATACTTTCCGTATTCATATTCCTTTACACGATCTATCAGCAGAAAAGGATTCCTGTGCTGAAGCACCTGTATGATCTCTTCAATAGCTATCTCGCTGTTCATTATTTTTTCTTCCTTTCGATTATTTATGTTCAGACCTCCGCAAGTGCCTCCATACCGGCTCTCTCAAGCTCTATAAGCTCGTCAGTAAGTTCAAGCAGGGGTTCCTTGTCTATATCCTCAGACTCAAATGCCGCATCGAGCAGCTTTGCAAATGTTCTCCACTTTCGGAAGCTCTGGGAGTATATCGAGGACGCCCTGCTTATACAGGGAAGGTCAAGTATCTTGTTTGCCTCATCGAGGAACTGGCCGTACATACGTCTGAAATTTCCGCCGCCTGTTCCTACACGCTCGAAAAGTACGCTCATCATATAGCAGTTCTCACGGAGCAGATCGGGCTCCATTTTACCGAACCATCTTTCAAATTCTCTGCGGAAGACTCTGAGGCCGTCATGTCCCATCTTGAATGCATATGGGTGCATGATCTTGTGTACATTGCCTCTTATAGCTTCACGCAGCATAGGCTCGTAATCTATCTCGCCGTCGTTGTTGAAGATTATCACCTTCCAGCGGTTAGACGGCTTTATAGGTGCGTCCTGGGAATCCCTGGCAGCTTCGAGCTGGCTGAGAGGGACCTTTATGGGCTCCCACCACATATAGTCCAGAACATAGGCGTTTTCCTCGTCATATCCTATCATTATCAGCGAATGCAATCCGAAGTGGAAAGGCCTTTTAAGGTTGAGCTTATCCTTTATGTAGTCAAGCTTCATCATGTCGACTTCGAGTATTACCGGAAGACCTTTATCGATGAAGCTTTTGGCCGTTTCCATTGCCTCTGCACTGTTGTCAGACGAGCCCTTCAGCAGCTTCCCGCCCAGCACGTTGACAAGCCCTTCTTCAAGGCACTCATTTCTTCCTGTAAAGAAATGATATCTGACAGAGGTGTATTTCTGATAGGTGAAACCAAGTCCGCCTGATAATCCGAAGCAGAACGCCTCAGAAAACGGATATCCGGCTGCATTTGTCAGTGTACGGAGGGCTGTTGTGGCACAATGAGAGCCGATACCGTGGTGCTTTGCTATATTTTCAAGTATCATTGCTTTCATCTCCGTTCCTGTAGTATTCATCATACCATGCTGCAAGTGTCTCAGATTCAGTATCAAATATCTTTGCGAGCAGTTTCTTCTTCACCCCGCCCGTTTCAGATATCATCCTGTCGTACAGCTCTTTTATCCTTTCACCGCACTTATCAAGTGCTTCAATGTCCTTATAGGAACCAAGAGCCTTGATCCAGTATGTCAGCTCTTCGAGATCTGGTATTTCCTCACCGGCAGCAGCAAGCTCTGCAAGCTTCTCTGAGTCATAGAAGAAGCTGCTGTCAGCAGGAGCGGAACGAAGCCGTCTGATATTCCGGAACATATGTCTGAGGCCGTTTTCTGCAAGCTCCTGTCTGTCCCTGAACACCGGAGCCATAAATCTGGGGCTGTTCATCATATACCAGGGCCTTGTACGGTTTATACGGTCGCTGCCCACTGTAATGACCTCTTTCTCCACCGGGGAGATTATATCGTAGGTATGATCGTCATGTACCTTGCAGACGATGGCCAGATACTCCTTGTCCTCCCAGCGGACGTATATCATCGGAGGAGCGATATTTATAGCGGAATTTCTCTTGATCTCGCTGTAAAAATTCTCCTCATCGGTGTGGCAGTATTCCTCAAGATATATACCTGTACAGCTGCACAGATCGCTGAGCCACTCCTCATTGAAAAGCCTTGGCTTTCCGAAGAGTATCCCTCTTTCATAGCAGCAGCCCATAATATACATCTGCTCCTCTGTAAGAACGAATCCGTCTGCACAGAGTTTTGTATGTGCCGCACTGAATTCCGGTCTTATGGCTGTATGCAGTATAAATTCCTTTTTCAGGCCGTTCTTGATCCTGATCTCCTTATCGTTCAGCATAATATGATAAAGCCTTTCCCATACTCTTCTATCTTTTCCCTGATACGGCTGTCTATCTCTTCAGGCATTTTAAGGAGCATCCTGTCTCCTCTCAGCACTGCATTCTCGGTCTCAGCCGTAAAGCATACCTTTCCGCTCTCGTTTCTCACTGTATATGTAAATTCAAGTCTTGCGGCTCCGGTATACCTGAGATAAACACTTATCTCCACATTTTCTCCTGCAAATACAGACTGTCTGTACTTTCCGTCCACATGGATAACAGGGAAACGCAGTGCGTGCTCCTCCATCCAGCTTACGGAATATCCGAGGATATCCTCCATGAGCTGTATCCTTGCCTCTTCGAGCCAGCGGAAATAATTGCTGTGATGTACGACTCCGTAAAGATCTGTATCGCTGAATCTTGCCTTTGTTCTGTAGATATAAGCCTCCATAACATTTACCTCGCCGTATATCCGCCGTCGATAACTATGCACTGTCCTGTTATTGCCGGATTGTCTGCCAGCATGGATATTGCCTGTACGACTTCCTCTGCATTTACTCTGCTTCTCGGAAGCATAGCTGTTACCGTCATCCACTCACGCTTCTTCTTTACCTGCTTCTCCACCTTCTTGAGGAAATCAGATCCGAAGAATCCGGGGCATACACAGTTTGCAGTTATCTTTCTGCTGCCGTAATCCAGAGCCACCGAGCGGATAAGATTTATCATTGCCGCTTTTGAAGCACAGTAAGAAGCTGATTCATAAGTTCCTACTATACCATACTGTGAAGCGACTGCGATGATCGCTGCTCCGTCTGAAAGTACCGGTATCAGGCTGTGCAGCACTCTGTAAAGTCCGGTCACATTCACATCCATTGCCTGAGACCATGCCTCCGGCGAGATATCAGTGACGCTTCCGTAATTGAATATACCAGCCGAATATATCAGCACATCCGGCCTTATATCTTCCGCTTCAAGACGTGCTGCAAGGGAAGCGGTATCCTCTCCGCTGGTAATATCACAGCGTATATACGTGCAGTTATCCGGTATCTCTTCCGGCTCCCTTATATCGCAGAGGATGAGCCTGTCATCCGGAAATGCTCCGGTTATATGCTCTCCGAGGATGCCGGAAGCTCCGAAAACTATAATATTCCTGCTCAAGCTGTAAGACCTCCGTCAACTACAAGTACCTGTCCGTTGATATATCCGGAGCAGTCAGATGCAAGGAACATTGCCGCATTGGCGATATCGTCAACATCACCTATTCTTGAAGCAGGGATATCCTTTATGATCTTCTCCTTCATCTTATCCGGGATGGTATCCAGCATCTCCGTAAGGATATATCCGGGAGCGATGGCATTTACATTGATATTCTTTCCTGCAACTTCCTTTGAAAGGCTCTTAGTGAAACCGATAAGTCCTGCCTTTGAAGCAGAGTAGTTGGTCTGACCGGCCATACCGGCGATGCCTCCGACGGATGTCATATTGATGATCTTGCCGCTGCGGTTGCCGATGAAATGTGTGAGGAACTGCTTTGTGACATTGAATGCGCCTGTAAGGTTCACTTCAATTACCTTTCCCCAGTTATCGCCTGACATGAGCATCATATATCCGTCCTTGGTGATACCTGCATTGTTTACCAGGATATCCACCTTGCCGAAATCGCTGAGGATCTGCTTAGCGGCTGCCTTTATGCTTTCGATATCAGATACATCGGCGCAATAGCCCTTTACCTGAACACCGCTGCCGGCATATTTTGCCTCAAGCTCCTCTGCTCTGCCCTTTGAAGAGCCATAGATGAATGCTACATTTGCACCGTGGGAAGCAAAATTCTCTGCGATAGCTCTTCCTATGCCACGGCTTCCGCCTGTAACTACGGCTGTTTTTCCTGTAAAATCAAACATAGTGCGTCTCCTTTATTCTCCGAGCACGAAGGCTTCTACTGTACCGGACATCTCTGTTCCCAGAACCAGTACCTTGCTGTAGCGCTTGTTCTTTACGAGAACTGATCCGAGTATAACGCTTGATACTGCGCTTGCACCGAAGCTCTCGCCCAGCATATCTCTTGCGTTGATAACTTCACATCTGCTGCCGAATATCTCATTTACAGCAGTCTTCTCGTCCTCGCTTACTGATGACTGTGCAATATTTGAAAGAAGTACAAGGTCGATGTCCTCAGCTTCAAGCTCAGCCTTTCTGAGAGCCTTCTTTATAACTCTTGAATATGCTGATACAACATCTCTGCCTGACTGATAGAGAGGTGAGAAGCCTATACCTGTCTCTGCGTCTCCGAGGATACGTCCATAGATCTCACGGGCAGAGTCCTCGCTCTCAACTACTACTCCTGCAACACCTTCTGATATAACATCGCCGCCGAATTTCTTTACTGCTGTTGAAGCAACAGGGCCGCAATATTCATCGCCGCCGCATACTACGATAGCGTTATCCGGCTTCTTCTCGACCTGTCTCATGGAATATGAAAGAGCGTTGCTTCCCATAAGAAGGGTGCTTGGTCCCTTGAGTCCGAAGTAAAGGGCAACATTTCCGAGAGCTGCGTTTGATACTGTATTTGCAAAATCCATAGGACTTGCCAGCTCAGGTGTAGGGAGAAGTCTTCCGAATTCGATGTTGAGATTGATCGAACCGTAGTCTGTATTCATGATTATACCTGTATTATCGCCCTTCTCGCAGCCGGACATCTTCAGGCAGTTATCTGTTACTGCTGCACACATACGTCCGAAGCGTCCCATACGTCTGATCTTTCTCGGATCAAGTGAATGGCTGAAATCTATCTCGCCGCCTGAGGGCTTTTTTCTGCTGTCCCAGCTGTTGAGTATATCAGACTCTGTGCTGCCCATCTCTGAGATCATTCCCCAGCCGGTTATTGCTGTTTTGCACATACTTCATTACATCCTTTCCATTACGCCTGACTTTTCAAGCTCTTTTATTCCCAGCAGGGCCGCTGTAAAATGTGCATTGCCCCAGCCGGCTATCTTTATTCTGTCCTTTTTCATGCAGGACACCGGATTCTTCATATTGTCCCGGCAGCTGAATGCCCATCCGGCAAAATTACCGCAGCCGTACTGTCTTATAAGTTCATCGTATCCGACTACATCAGTGATCGCTGCACCGCCGAGAAGCTCAGACGCATTCTTCCTTATCAGTTCTTCGTCTGCACTCTCATCGTAATAGATATCAGCTCTCTGAAAACCGCCGCTGCTCCATCTTATCATCTGTATGATGCCCAGCTCGTCAGCCTTGTCCGGAACTATGAACTCGAAATCCGTATCAAGCTCCTCATCCGACACATACATTGTCATAAGCCTTACTCTGGACTTGCTTGTGTCAGAAGCCTCGATCAGCACATCATATCCCAGTGTTTTACCGCCGGCAGTCAGAGTTTTCTCCGCCTCATTGATGACCACATCATCAAAGCTGCTTACCTTTATCACCTTTTCCGGATCCTCGTTCTTTATGAGCCATGCAGCCATATGCTCGAGACTGTCGGTATGACAGCTACTGTCAAATACCTGTCCGGAAATGTAGCCTGCTGCTGTATTCAGGGAGATGTCCTTCCTCGGCACGAATGCTCCGAGGACCTTGTTCCACTCCTCTGAACCGGAAAGCTTCTCTGCAAAGCCGCTGTAGTCCTTCATGAAGTTCTTTGCCATTACGGATGAGGGAGATGTATTTACCCTGAATCCGCTCTGAACGCTCAGCTTCCATTCTGCGCCTATGCTGCTGAGGATATCTGAAAAAGCATCTGCCGCTTCATTTCCTGCACCGGATACATCTGCAAGGCTTCTGATAAATTCATCAGCGCCCCTGTCAGCCTTATATCTGTGGGAGGATGTTCTTACTGAAAAGCCGTGACCGGGCTTCTGTTCAACAGTATAACCCAGCTTCTCAGCCGCCAGTGCCATCATACCGTCTGCACTGTCGCAGCAGTAGAAGGTGATGTCCTTGATATTTCCGGTAGTTATCCTTCTGTGATCCACACCGTTCATTTCAAGGAAACGGCTGAGTGAAAGGGCAGTTATATTATTGCCTATGATAACGACCATTGTCCTTACCCCGCATATTTCCTGAGCACTATGCTGGCTGTATTTCCTGCAAATGCGAATGAATTGGAAATTACATAGTCTACAGGGCGATGTACTGTCTCTGCACCGAGTATGTGGATACCGCCTTCTGTTTCAAGGGGATTGTCAAGTCTGAATGTACCGGGCATGAACTGATGCTTGAGTGCAAGTGCAGATATAGCAAGCTCAATGCTGCCGGCAGCTCCCAGGCAGTGGCCTGTGATAGCCTTTGTTGAGGATACATAGATGTTCGGCTGATCCGGGAAGAGCTTCTCGATGCCCTTGATCTCCATTGTATCATTTGCCTTTGTACCTGTACCATGAGCATTAACGTATACATTCTCATCTGTTATATTGATCTCAGCATCTTCAAGTGCTTCCTTCATTGCTATGTATGCGCCCTCGCCGTCCGGTCTGGGTGATGTGATGTGGTATGCCTCGTTCTTTGCAGCATATCCTGCAACCTCAGCATATATATCAGCACCTCTTGCGACTGCATGATCCAGTTCCTCAAGAACTATGAATGCGCTTGCTTCACCAAGGTTGATACCGCTTCTCTCCTGATCGAAGGGGCGGCACTTGTCCTCTGCGATGGCTTTAAGTGCGCTGAATCCAACTGATGAGAAGAGTGTGAGTGCGTCTGTTCCGCCTACGATAGCGACATCTGTCTCGCCGCTCTTTATTGCATCGAAAGCTATACCTGCGGCTGCCGTACCTGCTGCACAGGCTGACATTGTTGTATAAACAGGACCGTTTACTCCGAGCTTGCTGCTGATCTTATTGATGAAATCAGGGACTATGTATACAAAGTCCTCATCGCTCTCAGGAGTATCGCTGTTTACATAGCGCATCATATTCTGATTGCCTGCCATAGATGTGGCAAAGGAGAATACAACGTCCTCGCTGTTCTCTGCGATCATATCTCTGAGTGACTGATCCTTGTAGAGATCATCAATTGCCTCGAAAGCAACTGCTGTTGTTCTCTCGTCGCACTCGTCCTCATATCTGAGAGGTCTCTTGATCTCGCAGCCGAGTCTTGAAACAAGTCCGTCTGTACTATAGAGATCTACTTCTGACTGTCCTTCTTTAAGCTCCTCAAGGGCTTCGATAAGCTCCTTCTCATTGCCGGCATTTGATGAAACGACACCGATACCGGTAACTACGATTCTTTTCTCCATATGCTTACCTCTTACAGGTCATTATTCCTGACCGTTCTCACGAACATAATCTGCGATGGATGTGATGCTCTGGAAAATACCCATCTCCTCATCACTTACCTCGATGCCGTACTTCTCCTTGAGGCCTACTACGAGCTCAAGAGCGTCTACTGAGTCAAGTCCGAGGCCGTCGCCCTCTGAGTCGAATGAAGCGAAGATAGGTGCGTCGTAGTCAACATCTTCCTTGTTGATGTAGTCGATTCTGAGTCTCTCAAAGATCATGTCTCTTACTTCTTCCTCGATGTTTCTGTTTGCAAAATTAGCCATTGTTAATTCCTCCATTAAATAAATATAGTTTTATAATTTTTTCCCTTTCGGGTATATATTTACACGTCTCTGCGACGGTAAAATCAAGCTGAATGGTTTTTGCTGAAATCGTATATCTCTTCGATATGATCGCAGCGGAGTATCTTGTCTGCAACTCTCATTGCAACATCTGTGGTGAATATCACACCGTCGCCTACCCCTCCCCAGTGTCCGGTGAGGAACAGTCCGTCTACAAGCTGGCGGCAGTCAAGGAGCGAGAAGTTCTCTACCAGCTCCGGAGTACACTTGTAGCCTCCGAAGGCTCCTTTGCTGTTGCCGGTATATCTCTGGAATGTGACCGGAGAAGCTATCTCCATCACTTCGATATGCTCGCTGATTCCGGGGAAGAATCTCTCTGCCTTACGCACAAGATTCATAGCTGCCGCTTTTTTCTTTTCACGGTAGAGCTTCCTGTCGGTATCACGGAGCTTGTACATATCCTCAAAGTCCCAGTTCACAAGCATTCCCAGCATCATCTGTCCCTTTCCCTCGGGGCAGGCTGTAGGATCGTTGTTTGCCGAAAGACTTATCAGCAGGAAATCATTTTCTCTCTGGACGCTGTGCTCTCCGATAAGCTTTGCCTTATCGTCAAGAACGCTCATTGCATCCGGATAATAGGATATATTCTTCGGCTCATAGCCAAGAGACTTTATATCCTTGTCAAGGCCTATCCATACCGAGAAGCAGGACGGGCTCTCTGTAAACTTGGTATTTATCTTTTCAAGCACTCGCTGGGGAACATTTTCCTCTCCCACCAGCTCACGTATGGTGAAGCCCAGGTCGCAGTTGGAAACGATATAGTCTGCTCTGAGTATCTCTCCCTTGCAGACAACTCCGACTGCTCTGCCGTTTTCCATGATTATCCTTTCGGCAGGACTGTTCAGGAGCACCCTTCCTCCCAGCTCCTCGATGCGCTTGCGGAGGAGATCGATTATCGCTCCTGCGCCGCCTACGGGCTGGTATGTCTCCTCTCCGCAGTTTGCGAATGAGACCATTCTTATGAAGGCGAACAGCGCTCCGCCGGGCATTGCATCTGATATGGCTACCAGCAGGCTGATGATCTTCTCATTGGTGAATATGCCTCTCAGGAACTGGTCTACAGACATCTTTCTGTACTTGTCCAGTACCTTCAGGTCAGTCAGCGAGAACTTGCTTATGCCTGCATTAGCACCCTTGTCAATGATATCCAGTATGGAATTGATCCTGTCCACCTCTGCTTCAAAGCGGTCGATATCCTCCTTGTCCTCCGGGAACAGCTCCCTGAGCGAATCTGCTGCGCTGGAATTGCACATATTGAAATTGATATCGCCCACCTGAACATTTTCGTGGAAGGTATACCATTCAGGGAGCTCTTTTACTCCAAGAGCACTGAGTATACCGTCAACACTGTTCCTGCCGTGGATACCGCCTATCCTGTGGACAGCTGCTGCAAATCTGAAGCCTTTTCTTGAAAAGCTCTGGCAATAGCCGCCGGCTACGCTGTGCTTTTCAAGGACCGTCACATCGTAGCCCTTATTCGCCAGCGCACAGGCACAGGTCATTCCGGATATGCCGGAGCCTATAACTACTATTTTCTTCATACATCACTCTCCCTTTGTCATTCAGTTTCAGCAAGGAGCGTCTCAAGCATTTTCTGCTCTTTTTTCAGGCACTTGATGAACTCTGCTCCTGACATATATTTCTTTTTGTATAATTCTCTCCAACCGCTTCCAAGACCGAGTATGCTCTCGAATACCTCTCTGCGCTGGTCTGTGAAAGAATCATCTATGCTTACTTTTACTGAACCGGTAAGATTGCGTGCCAGCTTGCTGCTTATAAAGCATCTGAGACCGGAGACCAGCTTCCTTATGTATACCTTCCGGCAGCTTTCATCCCTGCTATGCATACTATCGGGGTAGAAGTTGATATCCTCATACACTGCCCAGTCCCTGGTATTCACAAAGGCTGCTGACGCTCTTTTTTCAAGGCTGCGGCCGGTATGCCACTTGCCGTCGGACAGCTTCCAGAGCCCAAGGCCTGCGATATTTTTAAGGCTGCTGACTCTTTCATATGTGAAGCTGCATTTGTCAGCTGCATCCTTGTCGTACTTCCTTACGAATACACTGCTGCCGGCTGCCATTTTCTGCTTCAGTCTCCTCAGCTTCTTGCTGCCGAACTTCTGGATCACAGCCTGTATCTCAAGCTGATAGTATTCCCTTACGATATCCAGCCTGTTCTCAGTAAAAGCCTTTACGGCAAATCTGCTGTGAGATGTCTGGCAGAGATCAAAGGTCAGTCCCGAGCACATAGCAGCTATATCATCAGCGCTCTCATTATCCGGGAACGCCATTGCTATCGCTTTCATCTGAGCGTTCTTGTTCATGCTGCAAACACCTCCCTGAGACCTTCTATAGCCTGCTCCTCCTTGGATCTTATACCGGTCAGGAGCTCTATAGTAGCTTCGCCGCACATACGCTCCTCAACTGACAGATCCTTTTTCATTACTCTGGCTGCAAATTTGTTCCAGAGATAATCGGAGCCGGAAAGAAGTCTGCTTATTTCGGCTATCTCCTTTTCCTTTCCGATATAAGGCACACACTCCATAAGGAACTTGCCGTACATCTTCCGGAACATTCCGGGTGATACGAATTTTATAAGGCTGCCGGTTATTTCAAGTGATACCCGGCATATTGTCTTTCTGCTGCTTTCAGGCAGCTCCGGGAAGCGCTCCATGAACCTTGTGAATGCCTTCATTCCAAGGCGTTCATTGCCTCCGTCCAGGTACTCCTTGAGGTTGCCTCTTACGGCTCTGTATATCATTCCCTCAACATCCGCCCGGCTCATATCTGCCGGAAGGACTATATGATGTATCCTGTGATGAGGATCAAGATAGGAATCCGAACCGATATCCCTTGCTTTTGAAAATACCTCTCTGGGTATGCTGTAGATCTCGCTGCTGTAATTTTCACAGATGTAAACGTTTTCCTGATCTATGCCGATTATCTCAGTCACATGGCTGGTAACAGGCAGATCCAGCTTGAAATCCTTCCAGAGCGACGCCTTGCTGCCGAGATGATCCGCATATACCTCCGGAGATACCTCACATATCACCGGGTTATCCTCAAGTCTGAGCATTGACTCAAGCCTTGAAAAGTCATCATCTGCCTCGGATACGATCCTGTAGTCCACTCCTGCATTCTGAGCGAAATGCTCGAACTGCATAAGATTCGGGGCAAGGGCCTTGAAAAATTTGTTCTCTGAGAATATCCCGCCGGGATCAACATACGAGAAGCTTAGTCCGCCTGCAAGGCCGAACACGAACTCCTCCTTTACCGTAAGTCCGCAGCGTTCAAGGGTATCCCTTATCGCAACGGTCCGGCAGGATTTTCCCTGGGTATGTTTAAAGTTCTCTAAAATCATTGAGTATCTTCTCCATATTTCCGTTGTGCTTTAAGCGAAGCACCAGCATTGTACCGAAGTATACGATGAATGTCATAAGAACGGCAAATCCAATGCCCACTGCGTCAAGATCAGACGGATATCTCACTCCCGAAGCCTTTACTGCAATAGAGCAGATAAGGTTGAGGATGAAGAATGAGTACGGTATGCTTATGATGATGCCTAAAAGAAGGAATCCGTTGTATGAACCATAGACCATGCGGTTCATGATCTTGTTCTTTATGCCGTTTGCCTTGAATACATATATCTCCTTCTTGTTCTGGGATATGAGTACGGAAACGGTAACTGCTATCAGTATAACAGGGATGAGTATTCCAAGAACTCCGAGTATGATCGAGCCATACTTCATTACCTGCTGTGAGCTCTCATAGCTTTCGAGGATGCTGCTCTTTGTAAGTACAGACGAATAGTTCTCGCTGCTGTCCACAGTTATAGAAGCATCTGAGGTGAACATACCGTTGTACTTGTTTTCGATGACATTTTCTCCTGCCAGCCATGCATGGTCGATAAAGATCTCCTTGCCGGCAACACGGTCTGATATGCCTGCCACCTTGACTTCGATCTCCTTGTCATAGATCTCCAGCTTTATATTGTCGCCCTTTTTAGCCTTGAGCACATCTGCGGAGGTCTTGTTGAGTATAGCCTCTCCGGCAGACGGATGTCCGCCGATGTCCAGCAGCGCACCGTCTTCCAGTGCTGTAACTGTCACGATAACGTCATCCTTCTTGCCCTTTCCCATTGCCTTGAGCTCGTAGAAGTACTGATCGCCCTCTGTTGACTTTTCAGCCGGCTGACGGAAGTACACCTGCGACTCAAAATCCATGGATTCTTCCTGTGCGTCGCATATATTCTTCGGGAAGCGGTATATCGAATAGCTGAGGAAGAACTCTACGCCTGCTGCAAAGACACTGAACAGTACCAGTACCAGCAGGAGCTTGCTTCTTATGGCAAATGATGTCTTGATCTTCTTCTCTATGCTGCTCTTTTTTGTGAGCTTCTTCACAAATCTCTCAAATCTGCTGATACCCGTTACCTTTGTGTCACGGAGCATATCCACAACACTGAGCTTAAGTATGCTGCGTGTACCGAATACTGCTGCGATTATACCTACAAAGAAGACTATCCACATGAATACGCCAAAGAACAGCGGTTCAAAACTGAACTTCATCTCCGGGAGACTCAGATCGGTCTCAAGGAGCCTGTTGAATACCGGTGCAAACAGTGAACCGGTGATATAGCCTGCAACAGCAGCCGGAAGCATAAGTCCTGCAACTGCTTTAAGATATCCGAAGAATACCTTTCTCCTGGGCAGTCCGTTCGCTACCAGTACGCCCACGTTCTTCTTGTTCTCGCCAATGAGGATATAGATGAACATTATCAGCATAACTGCTATCATAACTGACATGATGCAAAGTGAGATAACTGTGAGCATGAAGTATATGCTTATCTTTCCGCCAAGAGCATTAATATTGGAATTGTCAGCCCTGAAGGTAACGGAAGCAAGCTCTCTGCTCCTTACCAGCTCTGATGTATGATCGCTGATCTTCTCATCGCTTATGTCCTTGAACTTAGCCTTGTACACTACAGACAGCTTTCCGCCCTCTATAGCTGCGGTATCCTCTGCTGAAGCCATTATAAGAGCTTCATTTTCCGGATCATAGCTGAGTGAATCATTTCTTACGTGCATACGGATATAATCCGGAAGAGTCATTATACCTGCGACTTTATAGCTTTTGCCGCTGATAGTAACAGTATCTGCTGCCGAGATATCATGCTTGTCTGCATATTCCTTGTTTACAAGGATCTCTCCTGCTGCAGAAAGGCTGTTGCCGTCGGTAATATGAGGCTTGTCGATCTTTTCGGCAGATGATATCACCCTGTAGCTCACTCCGTCCGAAACGAGCTCGTTGATGTATCTTTCCTCATAGTCAAGGTCGTATTTTGCCGCCAGAGCCTCAACGTCAGTCCCCTCTGCCGGAACGAATTCCAGATCCTCCGCATTGGTCTCACTGAAATAGTCCTTCTGGAACTTGTTGTTTGCAGAATACAGGTTCACAGACATTGACGCTACGAACATCCAGAGGAATGTAAGAAGGACTATACCTGCGGTCTGTATCTTTTTCTTCGAGAAACTGCGGGATATCATTTTATTCATAGGCTGCACCTCCGTCAGTTCCAGAGAACATCTTCAGCTTCGATAGTTTTGATGTTCCTGATGTCCTCTTTGATCTCGCCGTCGATCACACGGATCACATGGTCTGCCATTTTCTGCATACCAAGAAGGTGTGTAACGACGATGACAGTTGTTCCACGGCGGTTAAGATCCTGGAGTATGCGGAGAACGTTCTTGCCGTTCTTCTCGTCAAGAGCTCCTGTTGGCTCATCGCAGAAGAGTATAGCCGGCTCCTTTGCAAGAGCTCTTGCGATAGCTACACGCTGCTTTTCGCCGCCTGAGAGCTGTCCGGGGAACTTGTCGCCCTGTTTTTCCATACCTACAAGGCTCAGAGCCTTATCTGCGTCACATTTTTTCTTTGTGACCACACTCATGACCTCGATATTCTCCTTTACGGTAAGGTTCTCGATGAGTGAGTAGTCCTGGAATACGAAGCCGATCTTTCTGCGGTAGTCATTGAGCGCCTTTTCACGGGACTTGCTGAGCTTGAAGCCTGCGCTCTCAACATCGCCTGATGTAGAGGAATCAAGTCCGCCAAGGATATTGAGCAGAGTGGATTTTCCGGCTCCGCTTGGACCTACGATGACTACGAATTCGCCGTCTTCTATTTTAAGGTCTATGTTCTTGAGAAGCTGCTGCGATACCTCTCCGGTCTTCACAGTCTTGTTCAGCTTGCTTACGCTGCAGATCTTTTTCATTATTTATCTCTCCTTTTCACGCATTTTTCCAGCTTTCCGATACAGTCCCTGAGTATATCAGCGATATTGTCACATTCGTTCCTGCTTATATTCAGCACCGGTGCAACTATCATCGTATCCGGTCCGTCCGGATACAGAAGAAGTCCGCTGCCTGCCGCAAAATTTGTGAGTATATCCGCAATGCCGAACTCCGGCATACCTATTATCTGATAATCATTGAAAAGTATGGAAAGCATCAGGCCTTTTCCTCTGATCTCATCAACGAGGAAGCTTCCGCCCAGCTCATCCTTCAGTCTGCCGAGAAGGTATTCGCCCATTTCTGCTGAATTTTCCGACATATTCTCTCTTTCGAGTATCTCGATATTCTTCAGCGCTGCTGCACATCCCACCGGATGTCCGCCGGTAGTGAAGCCGTTTTCAAGGAGCTTTTCCGAGCCTCCTGCAAATGCCTCATATACCTCTTTTACGGCGAGCACACCTCCCATGGGGAAATATCCGGAGGTCACTCCCTTAGCAAACATCATAAGGTCTCCCCTGATGCCGTAATGCTCGGAGGCGAACATTTTTCCTGTTCTTCCGAAGCCTGTGGCCACCTCATCGACTACTACCAGCACACCGTTTTTCTTGCTGATATCGTACATTCCCTTTACGAAGCTCTCCGGAAGGATATTAACACCGTTTGAAAGCTGTATCAGCTCCATGAACACTGCTCCTATCTCCTTTGTGCGGATAAGCTCTTCGTACTGGGCAAGGCATTTTCCAATCTCCTCGTCATCGCTCTCGTATGAAGGAACATCTATCTGATAGTAGCCTGAGCAGTCATTGAAGTACTGTTCGTTTTCGTACTGTCCCTGACCAAGCTTCATTGCTGTCAGGTTCGAGCCGTGGTAAGCGCCCTTCAGGGAAACTATACCGCATTCCTTCATGCCCTTCATGTAAGAATACTTCTTTACGATCTTCACTGCTGTATCGCAGGCCTCAGAGCCGCTGTTAGTGAAAAAGCAGCTGTAGTAATGATCGCCTGTAAGCTTACAGAGTTTTTCGGAGCATCTCAGTGCCGCATCGTTTGTAGTAGTAAAGAGCGTTGTATTGTCAAGGCGGAAGAACTGTTCGTTCACTGCTTCGATAAGCTCTTTGTTGCAGTGGCCGATATTCGCATTGAGGAGCGTTGATACTCCGTCATACATTTTCTTTCCCTTGCTGTCTGTGTAATAATTATCTGTATCAACATCTGTCAGAACACGGTAGCTCTTTTCAAGATATACCTTCATATCCTTGAAAGCTGCCCAGACCTTGTTTCCTGCTTCTTTTGAAAAGTCCATCTGTAAGCCTCCTGATGAATCGTTTGCGGAAATCATCTGTATCATTGCTGCACAGTGTTTTCCGTTTCTGTGATCTTATTATAGCCCCTGCATCCGGGATCAACAACTAAAAACGAGTGAGTAAAACTTTTTTCGGAGTAAACGGTAATGTAATCCCTCATCCGTATCAGCAGAGATATGAGCTATATAGCGTTGTTTCGGCTTTTATCCATATCAACATCCCGTTCACGCTCCGCTCACTGCCGTTTGCCCGGATGCCTTTCGGCTCCCGTATGTCAGAAATAAAATCGGTTCCGCAGCTCCTGCGAAACCGAAGGATCGTCTTACCCGGCACAGCTGCCGGTCATTTATTATCTTCCGAAGATGAAATCCCAGAATCCGCCCATTTTCAGCACTTCCTTCCGTATGTTTTTTCAACGTTTCCGTTTCGTTGTGCTTATTATATTTCATATTTTCCGTTCCCTCAATCGATATGGAGTAAACGAAACTTTTTCCGGAGTAAACAAGAATAATACTGCTCAAGGCAAAAAATATCCGGATGTTTTAATATCCGGATGATTTTTTCATTTTCTGCAAATAAAAATCGGTTCCGGCACAGCTGCCGGCTCATTCTTATCTTCCGAAGATGAAATCCCAGAATCCGCCCATTTTTAGCACTTCCTTCCGTATGTTTTTTCAACGTTTCCGTTTCGTTGTGCTTATTATATTTCATATTTCCCGTTCCCTCAATCGATATGGAGTAAATGAGACTTTTTCCGGAGTAAACAAGAACTATATTGCTCATGGTAAAAAAATATCCGGATATATCGTCATCCGGATAATTTTTTGTATAATCTACCAGCAAGCCATTGACAGGCGGTAGAATTTGTGGTAAAATTTAATGAGAGTTTATTTTTTATCTTCCAAAGATAAAATCCCAGAATCCGCCCATTTTTCACAGCTCCTTTCACACTAATCAGATCTCTCAATTCGTTGACTCGATTCTACCACTCTCTATAGTCCCCGGCAACTTAATCAGAGTAAACCGACATTTTTTTGGAGTAAACAAAACGATCTACATCATATCAACTGAAAGGACACCGGTAATACTATGAAGATAGCAATTTGTGATGATAAGGCAGCTATGCGGAAAGACCTGAAAAAACATCTCGAAGATTACGCAATAAAAAGACGGCTCGATCTTGTATACGACGATTACAGCAACGGCTCTGACCTTCTTGCAAGCCCTATCGAATACGATGTAATATTTATGGACTATCAGATGGACGGCCTGGACGGCCTCGAAACCTCTCGCAAGCTCAGGGACAAAAATATCAAGGCTGTTATAATTTTCCTGACAAGCTTCCCGCATATAGTCTTCGATGCATTTGAAGTGAACACATACCGCTTCCTGCTGAAGCCTATAGACGCAGAAAAGCTTGCTTCAGCTATGGATGACTACCTGCTGAGTCTGGATGACAGCCACTATATAGTAATAAAGACCGACGACGACAACCGGAGGATAAATATCGATGACATAATATATGCCGAAGCTTCTGATAAATATTGCTATATCAGAACGGCTGATGAGAATATCCTCTACAAGAACACTCTTTCAGAATTTGAAAAGCTGCTGCCTCAGGATTCCTTCTTCCGAAGCCACAGAACGTATCTGGTCGGGTTCAAGCATATCGTTTCACATACTGCGGCAAATATACTTTTCGATAATAAGGAGCGTGCCCTTATCAGCAAGCTGAAGTATACTCCTTTCAAAAAGGCTTTTCTGGACTATGTAAAGCGCTACAACTTCTCAAAGGGCTGAGATCATGGAATACATCGTATACTTTATATCAAACTTTATACTATGCTCAGCAATATTCAGATCAATGTGCGTGTTCCTGAAGATGAAGCCGGCTCACGGACGGATATTCAATACAGTATGCCTGCTGATGTGTTCACTCACATCTGTTTCAGTACTTCTCCCGGCATCGTCTATACCGCCGGTGCTGAGAGTATTCATAGTGCTGCTGGCCATAACAGGAAAAATGATATTCTTCTCGCTTATATTCGGGAAGCTCAACCTTAAGCTGATATATGTCTGCCTGCTGTCAATGGTCACCAGCTCAAATTACGACACAATCCTAACCCTGCTGATACCTGACAAGACCTGGCGCAGTATCACAGCCTTCCTGCTGGAAGCTTCGATCCTGGGAACTGTGCTCATATACACCAAAAAGAAGGACCTGCGGGATATATTCTATGAATATATCAGAATGCTTCCAAAGAAGCTCTATGCGGTGATACTTATATTCCTGTATGTTATGAACCTGGTGATATTCGCCTCCATAGATCCTAAGTACGGCGATATCTCCAAAGTGATGCTGCTTCCGGCCTTTATATTCATGACAATAATCGTCTACTGGGTACTAAAGGTCAGCATATCCGAACACGAGAACAAACAGGTATCGTATATACTCTCAAAGCAGCTCGAAACTCAGGTCGGCTACTACGAGAAGATCAACAGTATATATACCGAATTCAGGAGCTTCCGCCATGACTTCAAGAACCATCTCCTCTGCCTCAGAAGCCTGCTGGCAGAGAATGAAGTCGAAAACGCCCTTGAATATATGAACGACATAGAAAATATGTCCTACACCGAAAAGAAGAACTTTGATACAGGAAATATCATTGCAGACGCACTTCTGAGCGATAAGAACGAGAAGGCTGCCGCCTGCAACTCAAGGATAACCTTCAGCGGATATGTCCCTACAAACGGAATATCTAACACCGATCTCTGCACTATTATGGCAAATGCCCTCGATAACGCTATCGAAGCCTGTTCCAAGGATACAAGCAGCGATATAAAGGAGATAAAGGTCGAGTCCGACTTTAAACAGGGATATTTCTTCTTCAAGGCCATAAATCCGGTATTTGAAAAGGTGGATATCAAAAACGGCAACGAACTGAAAACTTCAAAGGATGATAAGACCTGTCATGGATTCGGCGTGGCTAACATAGTCAAGACCGCTAAAAAATACAACGGTTCCGCTCATGCATCAGTATCCGACAACAAATTCATCCTCGAAACAGAGCTCCTGCTCAACAGGGAGATATAAAAAGCAAAAGGCGTGATAAAGCTTCTTTATCACGCCTTTTTCTCTTGTTTACTTTATCAGCAGATCTTATCCGTTTACTACAGCTTGTTGTAATTCGTTCCTATATAAATATCTACGATACAGTCCGACGGATTTTCCGCCAGCCTTACAATATTATAATAGGGTCTTGTTATCATTTCATAGGATTTTTTCCGGATATAATCCTCAAGCTTTTTTTCAGTAGTATCGATATCAGCAAGGCTGCCCTCATGTCTGATGGTGACAGCGTTTATCAGCCGGAAAAGCTCTTTATGGCCGTATTCACTATGATCCGTGATATCACCGATGACCGGAACAAGTATCTCGATATCCTTATTCTCATCTGTCGGATACGTAAAGCAGATCTTCTTTGTAGGTTCAACTCCTAATGCGGATACATTCCGGCAGATATGATCCGCCAGCTTCGGAATATCCTCCTTAGGAAGATTTGTCCTGTATGAGATCATGTTTTCCATAAATAGGGAACGGTTTTCAAGTATCTGCAATTGTATTCACCACCTTTTCCTTTCTGAAAGCTTCGATCGGTCTCATGACCACTTATTTTTCTTCTGCCTCCTTCCAGATCATTGTTTTCGGAGATTCTATCCTCCTGATTGTGTTTGTCAAGTAGAAAGTGCATAAAAGGGGCTCGAAAAAGTGCATAGCC
>ERZ795051.831-NODE-831-length-44346-cov-9.474792_pt1 | contig 44346 bp, 31 predicted proteins | sample MGYA00375135_ERZ795051 | MGnify/ENA primary metagenome ERZ795051 (study PRJEB30180, sample SAMN05720222) | activated sludge metagenome | isolation source: Anaerobic digester | place: Japan | collected 2015-05-26 ... | reverse complement strand
CACATCGACGGGGAGGTTTGGCACCTCGATGTCGGCTCATCGCATCCTGGGGCTGTAGCAGGTCCCAAGGGTATGGCTGTTCGCCATTTAAAGCGGTACGCGAGCTGGGTTTAGAACGTCGTGAGACAGTTCGGTCCCTATCCTCCGTGGGCGGAGGAGATTTGAGAGAAGCTGTCCCTAGTACGAGAGGACCGGGATGGACGAACCTCTGGTGCTCCTGTTGTCGTGCCAACGGCATAGCAGGGTAGCTACGTTCGGAACGGATAACCGCTGAAAGCATCTAAGTGGGAAGCCGTTCTCAAGATTAGATCTCCCTTCCGCTTCGTGCGGACTGAAGGCCTCCTGAAGACTACAGGATTGATAGGCTGGGTGTGTAAGCGCAGTAATGCGTTGAGCTAACCAGTACTAATCGGCCGTGAGGCTTGACCCATTAATCACTCTCTTCCTTTTATTTCATATTCGGTATCATACCGGGTTTAACCGGACAAATAAGACGAATGTTCCCGGTGACCATGGCATAGGGGAAACACCCGATCCCATCCCGAACTCGGCAGTTAAGCCCTATTACGCCGAAGGTACTGCGTGGGTAACTGCGTGGGAGAATAGGTAGTTGCCGGGATCATTTCATATTCGAAAAGCCTTCCAGCGAAAGCTGGAGGGCTTTTTCATTATGTGCAAAGCCTGTCTCAGGAAAATCGGATTATGTGATCCATCACCATGCATTTCATCACCACACTCCCATTCCGTTACATACCCCCAGTGAGTTCATCTGTGAGTCCTTATTCATGTAGTCCGGAATACAACCCTCAGTGGTATTAATAAATGAATCATATCAAGATGTTATCTGATGCAAAAAACTCATTGTCGATGACGTTTTCCGCCATAATCATTTTATACTTGAAAAAATTAACCAATCATGTATCAGAGGAGATGTTTGCTATTGAATGGTTCTGTAGTCTGATAGAGGGGTCGTGAAATGCTATTTCATGGGTCAGAACAAAAACTCCGCATGCCTTGTGGCGTACCTTCTCTCCTTTCGAAAACCGATGTCTATCCATGTCCGGCAACACTGATCATGAGGGGAACAATATCAGTGACGAAACGGCCCCTGTTTTTTCTCTTCACTGAATAGACGACCGCCATTACGACCGGGATCCAGGTCGATGATTGAGCGGGAAAGACATAACGGTGGAGATGCCATCCAAGAAGGGCCCCGGAGCATAGAAGCCGTTTGCATCAATTGATTTTTCCGCCGTAGAGGAAAGTTCGAACCATATATAGATGAATTTTATTTTTTTGTTGTGAGGAGGTACGAGAGATGAAAAACGCTTGTTTTCTGATTGCAGCAGTCTTGTTTGTTCTTGATAATCCGAGCCCTGCATCGGCAACCCCGATATTGTTTGACTGGGCGTTCAACATAAACGGGGTGATCTATGAATCATGCGCGGGCGACGCTTTGCCCGACAGTTTTGATGACTCGGGGTTTGATTGGGACAGCGGGTTGGGGGTCCTGAAGATTATCTACGATCCGGGTCATACTGGTACCTTTCGCATCGTCTCGTTTTTTGATCATGATGTGGATGCTGATACGACCTCTTTCTACAATGAATATGGATATACGGGCGGCAATTTATCATCAGGACAGATGTGGGAGATTGATGAGCCCGGATACATATATGGGGATATTTACGATCATATATCAGAAGGTCTACTTGATAATACGAACGGTGTCACCGCAGGGCTTGAAAGTGATGTCTCTCTTGCCATCGGGTGGACGTTAACACTTCAAGATTTCGAATATTCAACGCTTTCTTTCTATCTGACACAAGACCCATCTTTTCTTGTAGACTATGGTGGTTTTGTTCTTGCGCAGACCGATGTAAAGACCAACGAAACCCTCTACTTCTATTCCACTCTTGATATCCATGAATATATCCCGGTTCCTGTGCCCGAACCTGCTAGCGCGCTACTCACGAGCATAGGCATTGTAGGGCTCGCGGCATACAGAAAAAGAGCTCTGTTTCGGTTCAGAATATCTGGCATCGGGATTATCAGATTTAAAACATAGCTTATATGATGTCGATGGGTTGGATGTTGTTCTCTGCCTGGATGTTTATGAAGAGGGGGTAAATTATGAGGAGTCATATCCTTCGGATGCTCGAGTATCAAAATAAGATCGTAGTCATTCTCAGCGTTCTGCATATATTCATTTTCACCGGAAGTTGCCAGGAAGGCCGTGCAAATCTGAACGACTCGATTTTCGCCATCCAGTATGCCCTGCGCCTTATGTGTGCGTCTACAGCATATGCTTCAGAGCCTGTAGCTATAGCTGGCGAGTATGGCCCTTTTCTGAAAGATCAGCTTCTTGGGCGAAATGCTATTCTTGATGGCTCACAGTCTTTTGACCCTGATAACGATGGTCTAGATTATACATGGTATGGGCCCTTCCAGACCGCTTCGGGAGAGAGTCCAGATGTCTTTGTCCCCGAAGGGACTTATATTGTCTCGCTTATTGTCAGTGACGGGGATTCCCTTTCAAAAGCAGATAGCACGATTATCACGGTAACTCCCTGTTTTGATTTCATCGTAAGGTCAAAACGTGGCCAATCCCAGCCATCTTGGACGCATATCCCAGGTACCGAGCGATATGATGTCTATCGTGCGGATGAGGACGACCCATTCACTTTTATTAAGATTGCCGAAACTACATCCACCTATTCAACATATCTGGATCGGACCGTCCAGAATGAAAAGACCTATTTGTATCTTATAGGGGCCTTGTCTCAAGGCGCATGGTGTTACTCAAAAGTCCAGAGCACCCATCCTACAGTTGAGAGAACGCAGGGATTAGTAAACTATGATCCGGTCATCTATTCTCCGCCCATATCTCATGGAACGGCGGGGATACCCTACAATTACCATGTCCTGGCGACCGACCCGAACGAGGATTCTCTCACCTATGTATTGGTAAACGCTCCTGAGGGTATGGAGATAAACCAGGCCACAGGGCTGATATCGTGGGTTCCGGAATGTGCTGGAGCCTATGATATAACGGTTCAGGCACATGATTCAAAAGAGGGCACCGACACACAGACGTGGAGTATCACCGTGGGTGATACCGCGCCGCTCAACCGCTCGCCTGTCGCCCATGCAGGCGGCCCCTATGCCGGCGCCGTCAATCAGGAGATCGAATTCGACGGATCAGGCTCTCATGACCCTGACGGCGACGACCTCACATATCTGTGGGACTTCGGAGACGGGGCAATCGGCAACGGCCGTTCACCCATCCATGGCTATCAGGAGCCGGGCACATATCCGGTGGTTCTTACGGTAAATGACGGGAATGGCGGTTCGTCCACGGATACCACCACTGCAACCATTCACCATCCGCCTGTGGTAAGTATTTCAGCCGACCCTGGAGAAATACTCGGAGGCGAGTCTTCGATTCTCATCTGGACGTCGGAGCATGCCGACAGTGTGAGCATCGACAATGGGATCGGGGCTGTCGATCTCAGCGGCTCAACCACCATTGCGCCCACGGCAACGACAACGTATACAATAACCGCCGCTGGCCCCGGAGGCGAGGCGACAAACAGCATCACGGTCACAGTGTATTATCCTCCCACAGCGAGCATCTCGGTGCACCCGGACAACATATCTGCCGGAGCGTCAGCTGTTCTCGAGTGGACATCTTCCCATGCCGATATGGTTGTCATCGACAACGGTATCGGTGATGTCAGCTCGATGCCGAGCGGCTCTCTGATCGTCTCGCCAGCGACCACAACGACCTACACGATTACAGCTTCGGGTATCGGCGGTTTCGCAACAGACAATGCAACGGTGACAGTATCACCTCTCCCGCATCTCAATATCTCGGCCGACCCTGTTGCCATAACCCGAGGGGAGTCTGCAACGCTGACCTGGACCTCCGAGAATGCGACCTCCGTCAGTATAGATCACGGGATAGGGACAGTCGAGTCCCAGGGTTCCCTGCAAGTGTCTCCTACTGCAACCACCACATATACCGCCGCCGCAGCCGGATCGGGCTGCATGGTCTTCGACAGCGCCACGGTGATGGTCGTGAACCCGCCGACAATACACATCACTGCAGAGCCGGCAACGATCATGGAAGGCGAATCCGCAACCATATCCTGGTCATCGGAAAATGCCGCCGGCATCACCATCGACAATGGGATTGGGGCGGTGGATCCGCAGGGCTCGATACCGGTGTCTCCGCTGAAGACCACAACATACACCGCGACAGCGACATCTGCTGAAGGAACCGGTACGGACAGCGTTACAGTGACCGTAATCCATCCGCCGACAGTGAGCCTGTCAGCCGATCCAGCAAGTATCATCGCGGGGACATCGACGCTTCTGACATGGTCATCGACACACGCCGACTCTGTTTTCATTGACAATGCCATAGGCTTGGTAGATGCCACCGGTTCAATCATCGTATCTCCCGGAGCATCCGCCACTTATGTGATTACTGCATCAGGACCGGGCGGCACTGCTGTCGACACAGTGACCGTCAGCGTCCACCAGAAGCCAACCGTGAATATTTCTGCATCCCCGAACCCGGTTGCGGCAGGTGAAACCGCCATACTGACATGGTCGTCGACAGATGCCGACACCGCCTTCATAAACCATGGCATCGGCCCGGTGGGCGTCAATGGTTCCGCGGAGGTTGATCTCCAGGAGACAACCGCCTACACTATTACGGTTACCGGCCCTGGCGGCACGGCTACGGACAGTGTGATCGTAGTGGTGAACGAGAGGCAGGGAGAAAATTTCGGATATGCATTCATCCCCAACACCTGGGAAAACGATGTATCGGTGATCGATCTGGAAACAAACACGGTCGTTCAACGGATCAAGGTCGGGTTAGAACCGTATGGTGTTGAGGTAAGCCCTGACAGCGAACGGGTGTATGTCACCTGTGATCAGGGAGGGATTTATGTCATTGATATTGTCTCAAAAACGGTTGTCGGCACGATCGACGTAACGGCAAGCTGCGTAGCAGTGAGTCCGGACAGCTCAACAGTATACGCGGTCTGCCCGTATGATAATGCTGTCTCGGTCATCGATGCATCTTCGTATGCCATCATCGATATAATCGATGTCGGCGCGACGCCGCATGGCATCGCGATGAGTCCGGACGGATCGACTCTCTATGTGACGAATATCGAGGACAGCAGTGTGTCGGTGATCGATGTTTCCAGCGGATCGGTAATCGAGACAGTATGGCTGGCCCCATCATGCGCCCCCCTTGATGCAGAGATGATGCCTGATGGATCCTGTGTGTATGTGGTGTGCTCGTTCGATCACACTGTCAGGGTTATCGACTCGATCACGAACGTTGTTGTAAGCGAGATCCCCATCATCATATTGGATGGCTATACCTATCCACGTTATGTCGCCTTCAGCCCCGATGGCTTATATGCATATGTATCTGATGCCTCAGGCTATCTGCTCGTCGTGGATACTTCGATCGCCGGGATAGTGGGCCACGTCCGGCTGGATGAGGGAATTACCGATGTCGACGTCACACCGGACGGCAGATATCTGTATGTGCCCAATACACATACCAGTTGCGTGACGGTTGTTGATGCCGCCCTGCGAAGCGCTGTGCTCAGCATAGACGAAGATCTGAGCTGTCCCTTTACCTGCGGGCATTTCATCGCGCTCAATAAGTTCAAGGTGAGCGGAAGGGTCATCTCATCCTCGGGCAGTACAGGGATCGAAGGCGTAAAACTGGCCCTGGGCAATGGAAATATCATGACAACAGCGATCACGGACCGCGAAGGGAGATATACCCTTGCAGCGCCCAGCGGCACACACACCGTGACTATTGCAAAACCCGGACACATATTTTCCCGGGATTCAATGACGGTAGTCGTGAATAATGGAAATATCGAGGTCCCCGATATCGAAGTGATACTCGGAGTCGATATTATTGCAGATCAGGATACAATCATCTCCGGTGAGTCCGCAGTCTTGGCCTGGAACAGCATCAACGCAGAACATCTTTTTATAGACAACGGCATTGGAGACGTCGGTGCGAACGGTTCAGTAACCATCTCGCCTGATGAGTCGACTACGTACACGATAACAGTGGAAAACAATCAAGGGCTCACCGCTCAGACAAGCACGACGATAACCGTGCACCAGCCCCCAGAAGCGATCATCTACGCTGATTCCATCGACATCACGAAAGGGCGGTTGGCTGTTCTCAGCTGGAGCTCGACAGACGCATATGAGGTGAGCATAGACAACGGCATCGGACGAGTGGTTCCCAGCGGCTCGATCAGAGTCAAACCCGAAGAGACGACGACATACACCATCACAGCGACCGGATACGGCGGAACCGTTACCAGCACCGTCACCATAACCGTGACAGTTCCGGTCATAACCATCACCTATCCTGAAGAAGGCGACACTGTCTTCCGGCCGGATACCCTGGTGAAGGGCATTATAAACCACACCTTGACAGGAGAGGTGGGGGTCATGGTCAATGGTGTGCCGGCCATGGTCTCCGGCAACGAGTTCGCTGCGAGCCATGTCAGCCTCGCCGATGGAGAAAATATTCTTTATGTCCGTGGAGTCGATGCACTGGGAAACACGGGAGAGGCCGAGGTCAGGGTGTATTCCGAAAGCCGCGGGCCGTACATCCTTATATCATCCGACGACGAACTCGGGGTGTGTCCCCTGGAGACCACCCTGAGAGTCGAGCCGGGATTCGGTTCGGACATCACGACGATCTCGTATATGGGGCCGGGCCAGGTCGACATCATCGAAAGCGAGGCGGACGGCGAGTATGAGATATGCATCGCCGGCGAGGGGCTATACTATTTTACGGCGGAGGTGTCAACGGAGAGTGGAGACTTCATTGACACGGTCTGTATCATGGCCATGGACAAGGACAGCCTCGATGCCGTGCTCCGGGCAAAATGGGAGCTCATGCGCACAGCCCTGGCCGGCAATGAGCTGGATACAGCCGCGGCCTGCTTCAGCAATACAAAAAGAGCGGCAAAACGCAACGCCTTCGGCGCCTTGACAGAATCCGAACGACTGCATCTGGTCCAGGAACTCGAGGACATCGAGTTCATAAAAATGACGGGCCGCTCCGTCGAGTATGACATAAGGATATTCAGAGATGGGAATGAGTATTCTTTTTACCTGCTGTTCGAGATGGATGAGGACGGGCTGTGGAAGATCGTAGGGTTCTGAGGGTTGTTCCCATAAACATACTCATGCACTGGAGCGATAAGAACAAGGGCATTGCGCTTGATTTGCCATGGCCGCTCAGGAGGAGAGAAGAATGAAGACAACGATCAGGCTTATCCTGTGGATCGTGCTTATCATATTTATACCTCGAATCGTGGTTGGCTGCACATGGTGGGGCAACAAGACGTACAGCGGCAGAGTGATCGATGCGGACACGCTTGAGCCGATCGAGGGGGCCGCGGTGGTGGCGGTATGGCACAAGAGCTGGCCGGGCATAGGCGCAGGTGCAGACACAAGGTTCAAGATGGCTCGGGAAGTGCTCACCGATGCGAATGGTGAATGGAGTATCAAAGGGCCAAGGGGGAGCTGGGGTCATATTTTACCCTTGGAATTCATGTATTGGATTTTGTACATACATTACACGAATCCGCCCGAGTTTATCTTTTATAAGCCTGGACATCGGAGATTGGATAGAGGCGGAGGAATGCTTGGATGTTTTATAGCCTATCCATATGTTGATCAAAGAGTAGAGGGTGTTGTTCTGGAGCGTGAAGCGGATACTGAGGAGGAACAGAGGCGTTATTTCAGAGAATACGGTGCCACTACAAGACCTTTTATTCCGTTGAAAGATCCCGAAAGAAAGCTCAGATCGTTGTGTTTTTCATTTACATATTCACAAAACGTAATGAAGATCGGGCGAGTATGGCCATTTGATCAATATACGGTAGTTGGGCTGAAGAAAGCGGAGACGTGGGAGGAGCGAAGGAGAGCCAGATCATTTTCAATTAGCAAAACAACACCTGCTTTGAGGGAAATGTTTGAAATGGAAGACAAATACTTATGGGGGAGGGACAAATCGAAATGAAAACATGTTTATCATCCGGTATTTTTGCGATATTTTTAATATTATTCACTATAACAGGATCTTTTTCATGCTTTTCGTATGAAAAACATGATCATGAAAAGATTCATGAGTTTATTTTAAATAATCATATCAATGGATTTTCGATAGACGAATACTTGCGGTGTTATTTAGGACTTGAAAGAGGGAAAGATGAAGTTATTGCCAGAACATGGTGGATAAGTTTCTCTGGGTATGAGTTGAGCTTGGGCAGGCCAGAAGAAATATCAGTTCTCAAGTGTTTCACGAACGGCGGAAGATATGAGGACAATCCCTCCTTGAGGTCTGCGAGACATTTTCACAATCCACTCCTGCAGTGGAGTGAAGCAGGTTTTAAAGAGTTGGGCTCCTCCTCTATTCTCTGGGCGCAGTGTGATAACCAGTCCTATGGCAAATACAGCTGGAAAGACGTGCGTTCATATCTTTATGAAGCGCTCACTGCATCTAGTCCAGATGAACAAACAAAGAATTATGTGAAGACCTTTGAGGGCCTTGGCAGGCTGATGCACCTTATACAGGATGCGTCTGTACCGCTGCATACACGTGACGATTCTCATATGTTAGACAGAAAGAATTATGAAAAATTCGTAACAAAAAATTGGGACAATAAATGGTTGAAGAATGGTGAAGATGAAAATGAGAGCTTATATACATACGATGAAACTGTCCTAGGCATACTTCCCGTACCGAACAATCTCCTTCCCATTGCCCGGATTGTAGACACAGACCGATATGTCGGTTCAAATCCTGATGTTACGATCAATCAGCCCACAGGCCTTGCAGAGTATTCCAATGCAAACTTTTTCAGCAGGGACACGATATTCAAAACAAACAAGTTTCCCTATCCGAGCAGGGACAGCGTCGGGTCTTCTGTCGACATGCCGGTGCCCGACCCCAGCGATTCGTCGAGAACCGTAAGCAGACAGTTTTTTGTGAAGACGTGCCATGGGGATACGGGATACCGGCTCTGCACCGTGCCTGTATATGATGAATGGATGACAATGGATTCGATGCTCGACAACAATGTTTACGATGATTATGCCCAGCGTCTCATCCCACGCGCGGTGAGCTATTCGGCAGGGCTCCTGAAGTATTTTTTCCGCGGCACGATCGATATCGAATCGTTTGCCGTATCAGATACAGGTGGGGAAGGAGGCGCTCAGCTCATCGTCTCCGCCCGGAACACTTCGGGCGGAGAAGACGGTCTGGAGGAGATGAGCGATGGAAGCATCGAGCTGGCCATTCACTACTGGCCCGCCGATGATAAATACCAATATCTCGTTCTCCCGGAAGCGAACGGTGTCGGCACAATAGAGAGAGAACCCACCGAGCTCGTGTTCGACCTCGGCGATAACCCGCCTCCGATTTTTGCCGAAAGGTGCTCCTTTTATCTGGTATACCGCGGCGAGCTCGGTGCGGAAAAAGACGCTGTGTGTGTAGGTCATGCAGCAAACGAAAACAAAATAGCAATGTCTCTCCCTGAGGCAGGCGTCTATGCCCAGCTGTTGTCAGAACCCGACCGGCCGGACTCACAGGGCTTCGACCATATCAGGATCCTGGCTCAGAACGTAACCGATGGCGGTGTGGAGATGCCGGACGGCTCGATCGAGCTCGTCGTACAATATCGGGTGTCGGATTATGATCCCTTCACGCCGCAAATCTCTTATCCGGATCCGTTCGACAACCGTGTTCGCTATTGCACAGCGTCCACGGATATTCGATCCATTCCGAGAGACCGGCCGGTCGAGATCGATTTCGATCTGGGCGACAGCGGAGTGCCTTTATGGGCCTACGACATCTATGCATACGTGGTGTACCGTGGTGCGCTGACGCTGGGCAATGAGCTGATCGGAGAATACTCCCAGGCCGTAGGTTTCAGGGACATCTCCGAACCGACGCCTGTCACGGTCGTGAACCATACCGACAAGGTGAATCTTTTCGGACAGTGGTACGATACCGGTCTTGATGCACTGGACGCGGTGGATGGCGGCAGCAGCGGCAACGGAAACGGCTATGGGGACGAGCACACGGTCTTCCCCCGGACCTTTGAAAATGTGTATGTAAGGTTTTCCCCCGACGACGGAATAGCGCGGTATGCCTCACCGGACCCGGGCCGGCATAACTACTGCATACCCCGTATCAGGGCAGGCCGCTATGTGCAGTCGTATGTCCTCAGCGACTATGTCTTTAGATTGAGCGGCTCCTCCTTCTCGACCCAGAGAACCAATCCGTTGGATATGATGCATGTAGCTTATAAGCAAAACCTCTATACGGCCCGAGGTGTGAAAAGACAGGTGGAGTTCAATCCAGACACAGGGGGAACTATATTCCGTATTCCAAGCCCTCGAGAGATCAGAGGAGTAAATTTCTATGGGTATCCGATAAACTACGGCCTGACGAAATATCCTGAGCAGTCTCTGGTTTCTTTAGCCACGCTGTATTCACAGATGCCAGATCTCAGGGATGAATATGCGGATGAAGAATAACAGGCCGGATGAGGAGGCATAAACAAATGAGGATGATTTCAATCACGGTTATTTTGTTTGCGGTCATTGCTGCGGGCGAAGCATGGACCGGGAGCTTCACGGTCATTGCGGTTCGGAATGACGCTTCAGCCGTTGTTTTGCTGGATCAGGACACCGGCCGGAAATGGGAAGCGGCGGCAGGCGATGCGGTTGACGGATGGACGGTTGAAGAGATCACCGCCGATATTGTCACTCTCAGCAGGCCCGGCGATGGCGGATTGACGCTGACAACAGAAATACCTGTATCTCCCGAGCCCATCGCGGTTCCCGTCACATCCGCCGGCTCCCTGTGAGAGATGGGCGGAACACCTTCCAGCTTGAAGCTCCTGTCAGTCGCCGAAGAGATCAGCGCCCCGAAAAAGATGCCGACAACCAGCATGAATTGCCAGTCGAAGCGGACCTTCTCCTTGGTGAAGTACTCGTTTGCCGCTACGCGCTCAGGCGCCGCCGCCCGCTCGAGCAGCCCGGCCGCCCGCACGAAGGTGGTCGATGCTCCCAGGTAGCTGGTTTTCCCCATCAGCTGGGTGGTCGCATACACCGAGGCGATAGCCAGCAGCCCCACCAGCGCCCCTGCGAGGTAGGGGTTCCACCCGCTGTCTGCCGTTTTTCGTCTCATGGGATCTCCTCCTCTTTTTGCGTATATCATGCGGCGGGCATCAGGCGGCCCGGCAGCGGCCGGCGTCCACCGGCTCGCGTTTTATTGTTTAATACTGTTTCGTGTATATTTTTAAGGACTGCTGCGATGAAAACTGCATGAGCATATACAATCGAGCGTGGATCCTGGAGAGGGATTCACCCGACTTCAACAGGCGCTCTGTATTTATTTCTATCTCCTTCCAGATCTTCTCGGAGAACATCCGAACCGCCGCTGATTTTTCTTGTCCGGTTGACAGAGCACAAGACCTGCCTGTATGCAACATCCATACGCATCGGTTTTGCGCAAGGATTTTTGAAAAGGACGGCACTGCACAATGAAGAAAGAGAGGACGCATGGAAGACTTGCTCGCTGACAGAATACTGGTCACCGACCTGGCGAGGTTCAGGAGAGTGGTCGATCTGCGGGCCTCCGGATCCGTGGGACTCCCCAGCGGGCACATCAGCCGCGAAGAGCTCGCGAAGATCCCCGCGGGCGGGACCTTCGAGGTGCGCGACAAACGCTACTACGTGCTGCCGTGCGACATGCACGACTTCATCATGGACGGGCTCAAGCGCAACACCCAGATCGTGTATCCCAAAGACTCGGGCTACATCCTCATCAAGATGGACATCTGCCCGGGCAGGAGGGTCGCCGAGGCGGGCACCGGCTCAGGAGCGCTGACCGCGGTGTTCTCCCGGGCTGTCGGCCCCGAGGGAAGGGTGTATTCCTACGAGCAGGACATCGGGCTGGTCAGCCATGCCGCGAAAAGCTTACGGCTGGGGCCGGAAGACCGCAATGTGGTCATCCGTCACCAGGGCCTGGAGCAGGGGATTCACGAAGAAAATCTCGACGCGTTCTTCCTGGACGTGAGAGAGCCCTGGAAGCTCCTCTCGATCGTGTACGACGCCCTGAAGCCCGGAGGACACCTGGGCATTTTGGTGCCGACCACAAACCAAGTGAGCCGGGTGCTGCTTGCATTCAACAAAACAGACTATCTCGTCACCGAGGTGGCGGAGATCTTTCTGCGCACCTACAAGGCCGTACCGGCCAGACTCAGGCCCATGGACAGGATGATCGGGCACACCGGATACCTGGTTTTCGCGCGCAGAATGCAGCCGGGCGCCCTGAGCCGGCCGGATGCGGGCCCGGAGTCGCCCTTGGGGCGCGGAGACGACGACGGGCCGCTTGGCTACGGCGACCAGGACATTGAAGACGACTGATCCTTTGCAGTGGCTTCCGGGCTTCGGCCGGGGCCGCCGGATGTCCGGCGATTCCCCGCACGCCCGGGCAAAGGGGAGGACGACATGGAAGAAGAGAGAAAATACCACATCGGCTTCGGCAGGCACGACCTGGGGGACGATCTTCCCTTTGCCGCCGTCCTGTGCGGCGACCCGGCCAGGACGCGCAGGATCGCGACCGCATTCCCCGGCGTCGAGCTGATCCGGCCGCTGTCCGAGAACCGCGGGCTGGCGAGCTTCCTGGTTCGGATTCCGGGCGGCAGAAAGATCGTCTGCGCCACCAGCGGCATGGGCGCGCCCTCCTTGAGCATCGTGGCGAACGAGCTGGCTGCGCTCGGCCTCTCCCGGATGATACGCGTGGGCACCACGGGCTCTATTCAAGACCCTGTGCGGGCGGGCAGCGTCATCATCACCCGGGCGGCGCTGTGCGCTCAGGGCGCGTCGCTCGACATCGCGCCGCCCGAGTACCCGGCCGCCGCTGACCCTTTTCTCACCATGGCCCTGGTTCAGGCGGCGCGCGAGCTGAAGGTGGACTGGCACATGGGCGTCACCGCCTCGGTCGACACCTTCTTCGAAGGCCAGGAGCGGACGCTCACCTCCGCAAACCCATATCTCCTCAGGCGCCTGCAGGGAATCACCGAGGAGTACCGGCGGCTCAACATCCTCAACTTCGAGATGGAGTGCGGCACCCTGCTCAAGATGTCAGGGGTGTACGGCTTTGCCGCGGGCTGCGTGTGCGCGGTCATAGATGACCGCACCACGGGAGAGTGCATCGATCTTTCCCTCAAGGAGAGGGCGGAGGCGGATGCGATCGGCGTCGCGCTCAAGGCGCTCGAAGACATGGACGCCGGCTGCCCCTGAAAAGCCATAAGCCCCGGACGGCGTGCTCTTTTTCCATTGACACGGCGCGCCTGAGCCATTAAAGCATAGGGCTGCATGAAACACGGATTTCTCTGACAGGATTGTCTCTTCTGTAAACGGATCTTACGGTTCTCCCTGCGAAAACCGATAGAGCCCTTCGGGCACGCCCCCGCTTTTCTTCCGAAACACAAGAGAAGATGAATCGCACGGCCGGCGACCAGGGCCCGAGGGGGAAGAGGCATCAGGCGGCGCTTCAGGCGGGAGAGGCGCAGCCGCAGAGCGGAGCGGTCCGGCCGCTCACGACGGCCGGCAAGACTCGATCCCGCCCAATTTATCGAAACAGGACAGAAAGATGAGAACAGCCCAGGCGATTGAGACAACTTCAGAGGCCCTTCGAGAGGGCACACGGCAGGAAGCCGGCAAACACAATGAGAAAGAAGTGGCCCGGCGGCGCACCTTCGGCATCATCAGCCATCCGGACGCGGGCAAGACCACGCTCACCGAAAAGCTGCTCCTCTTCGGCGGGGCGGTCCAGCTCGCCGGTACGGTCAAGGCACGCAAGGCCTCCCGCTATGCAACGAGCGACTGGATGAAGATCGAGCAGGAGCGCGGCATCTCGGTCACCACCTCGGTGATGAAGTTCGCCTACGGCGGCTGCGAGATCAACCTGCTCGACACCCCCGGGCACCAGGACTTCTCGGAAGACACCTACCGGGTGCTCACCGCGGTGGACTCCGCACTCATGGTGATCGACAGCGCAAAGGGTGTCGAGCCCCAGACAGAGAAGCTCATGGATGTCTGCCGCATGCGCAGCACCCCGATCGTGACCTTCATCAACAAGCTCGACCGTGATGGGCTCTCGCCCCTGGATCTTCTGAGCGATATCGAAGACAAGCTGCAGATCGAGTGCGTGCCCATGAGCTGGCCCATCGGCATGGGAAAGCTGTTCCGCGGGGTATACGATCTCTATCACAGGCAGCTGCACCTCTTCACCCCGGGCAGTGCCACCAGGGAGCAGGACGGAATCGTAATCACCGATCTGAGCGATCCGCGGCTCGACGAGCATCTCGGCAGCCAAGCCGGCCAGCTCAGAGAAGACGTTGAGCTCATCGAAGGCGTTCTGCCCCGCTTCGACCGCGGGCAGTACCTTCAGGGCAATCAGACCCCGGTCTTCTTCGGCAGCGCCATCAACAACTTCGGGGTCAGGGAGATGCTCGACGCCTTCGTGGACATCGCGCCGTGCCCCGGTGTCAGGGCTGCGGAAATCCGTGACGTCTCCCCCTATGAAAAGCCCTTTTCCGGGTTCGTGTTCAAGATCCAGGCGAACATGGACCCGGCCCACCGCGACCGGATCGCTTTCCTTCGCATTTGTTCGGGCAGGTTCGTGCGGGGCATGAAGGTTCTCCATCACCGCACCGGCAAGGAGATGACCCTCGCCAACGCCACCATCTTCATGGCCCAGGACCGGGCGAATGTGGACGAAGCTTACCCGGGGGACATCATCGGCATACACAACCACGGCACCATCTCTATCGGTGACACCTTCACCGAGAAGGAGCCCTTGAAGTTTCTGGGCATCCCTTACTTCGCCCCCGAGCACTTCCGGCGGGTTATCCTCAAGAACCCCATGAAGTTCAAGCAGCTGCAGAAAGGACTCATCCAGCTGAGCGAGGAGGGCGCGGTGCAGGTGTTCAAACCTCTTATGGGCAGCAGCTATATCCTCGGCGCAGTCGGGCCTCTGCAGTTCGACGTGGCCATGGAGCGTTTGAAGCACGAGTATGGTGCAGAGGCGTTTTACGAGCCGGTGGATTATACGGCGGCCCGCTGGATCGAGTGCAGCGACCGCAAGATCCTCTCCGATTTCGAGAAGAGCCTCCAGTCGAGCCTCGCCCGGGATGCCGGTGGATGCCTCACCTATATGGCGCCCAGCGACTGGCGGCTGAAGCACACCATGGAGCAGTGGCCCGACGTCGTTTTCCTGAAGACACGGGAACATAATTGAACTATATTCGCTCCACCATGAACGATACGGACAGAACAGCCGGCTTCAGGCACCTCACGCCCGAGGTGATGCTCGATGCCGTGGAGAAGGCCTCCGGCATCCCCATGACCGGGCTCACCATACCCCTGCCCAGCTACATCAACCGGGTGTACGAGTTGCAGGCCAGGCGGGGAGAGCGGATCATTGCCAAGTTCTACCGCCCGGGCCGCTGGAGCAGGACGGCGCTCGAAGACGAGCACCGGTTCCTGGCCGACTGCGCCGAAGCCGAGATCCCGGTCGTCTGCCCGCTCACCCTGCCCGGTGGCGGCACCCTGGCAGCCATGGATCACGGCTTTTTCGCGCTCTTTCCAAAGAAATCCGGCCGAGAGTTCGAGATCAACTCCGGAGACGACCTCGTGAGGGTGGGCAGGCTCATCGCGCGCATCCACCTCGCGGGCCAGGAGCGCAGGCCGGAGGACCGGGTGGTGCTCAGCCCGCAGACCTCGACCCTGAGCGACCTGAATTTTCTCATCCACGGCGGGTTCATCACCCCCGAGCACCGGCAGTCCTTTGCGGATATCACCTCCCGCATTGTGGACAATATCTCCGGGCTTTTTCATGAAAAAGGCTTTATCCGCATCCACGGCGACTGCCACCGCGGCAACCTGCTCGACCGTCCGGGCGAGGGCCTCATGGCGATCGACTTCGACGACATGATGCTGGGCCCCCCGGTCCAGGACCTCTGGATGCTCCTTCCCGACCACGTGGGCCGCTCCAGGCGCGAGATCGACCTCCTGCTGGAAGGGTACGAGCAGTTCCGCGAGTTCGACTATTCATCCCTGCAGCTGATCGAGCCGCTGCGCTTCATGCGGATCATCTACTACCTCACCTGGTGCGCCCGGCAGCTCGACGACCACGATTTCCGGGCCAACCATCCCGACTGGGGCAGCGAGAACTTCTGGCACCGGGAGATCTCGGACATCAGCCACCAGTTCCAGGTCATCATGGAGCACAAGGTGGCCTGGGAAGAGGGAAGGTTTTTCGGAGGATGAGCAGCCGCTCCGGGCTGCTCCGGAGCCACGGTCCGACTGAGCGCCCGCCCGGTCACGAGCTCCGCTGAAAGCGCTCGTCGCACCGCTGCGCCATGTTGTTGCGCTTGCATGAATTCATTCATCAGGTTAAGCCCCGCATGCCGTTGTGAAATAATTAAGACATCCTATTATTCATTTATGTATGCAAAAACCAAATAACATCTGTTGATCGCCACATTTCTATGTACAGGAGGAAGAGCAATGATAATGAGGATGTTGTTCACCATTTTTGTGTTTTCCTGCCTCGTTCTGCCCGTCCCAGCCCTCTGTCAGGACAACGGACAGGACAATGAGGAGAAGGCGGCGGGCGGTATCACCCTGCGTGACTGCATAGAGAACCTCACCCTCGAGGGAGACCTGTTGATCCGGTATGAGCGCAGGGAGCTGGACGTCCCGGACGGTGACGACAAGAATCTGGACCGTATCCGGACCAGGTTCAGGCTGGGATTCGTCTGGAAGAGCCTGGACGAGAGCTGGGAGGTGGGCGCGGGGCTCGCGACCGGCGGACCCGAGGCCACGAGCACCCAGGACACATGGAGTGAGGAAGAGTTCTTCGAGACAGGAGACATACGTCTCGACTATGCCTATGCAAGCCACTCCCTCGGGGATCTGACCTTTGTGGTGGGACAGCAGAAAAACCCGTTTGAGACGAGCTGGCTGCTCTGGGACAGCGACGTCAGGCCGGCCGGGTTCACTCTTCAGTTCGAGCCCGGCATGTTCTTTGTCACGTTGGGCGGGTACGATGTCATCCAGCTCGAAGAGGAGTTCGGGATTCTCTACGCTGCACAGCTGGGCACCAAGATCGAGCTCGATGAGATCGGGGTTACGCTGGCTGCAGCCTACTACGATTTCGACAGGGATTTCGAGAGGGAGTACGTGCGGGAGCACGATACCCTCGACCCGGATTACGAGTTCAATGTGGTCGACCTGTATGCGGAAGCCGAGATGGACCTCGGCGATATCGGGCTCACCGTCTATGGACAGGTGTTCAAGAACTTCGGCGCCGAGGGGGATGCAGGCCAGAGCGTGCTGGGAGGCGATCTCGACCCCGAGGACGAGAACGTGGGCTGGGTGGCCGGAGTTGAAGCTGAGTTCATGAAGTTCGTCTTGGAGTACTCCTATGCACAGATCGGGGCCGATGCGTTCGTGGGCGAGCTCACCGATGCCACCTTCGGCAGCGGTGTGGGGGATACGGATCTGAAGGGGCACATCATCAGCCTCGACTACAATGTGACCAAGTGCTTCACCATCGGCGGCAATGTTTACATCTACGAGGCATGGAAGCGTGACAACGAGCCTGATGCCGTCCTGTACCATGTCGATGTGGTGTACAAATTTTAGCGTCCAGCCCGTCTGACTCCATGAGATAACGGCGGAGAGGGGATGTTCCCCTCCCCGCCGTTTCAAGGGGGCTGGTGAAAAAATCTTTTCCGTCCGTCCGGCTCGACCGGGCGCCGGGCTTGCCTCTACAGGTTCATCTCGTACTCGCCGCTGAGCACGGCGACATACTTTTCCCACACCCCGCCGTACTGCGCCGGGTCAGGCACGGCCTTGATGAGCATGATCTCCTTGCAGTAGGCCCGCTGCTCGTCCTTGGTGCTGTGGTTGCCGTAAATCTGGAGCGCGAAATGGGCGAAGTCGCGCACCATGAAGTCGAAGATCTGGTTTATGATGTCAGGGTCCGTATGGTCGAACTCGGCCTGCTCGAGGATGAGCTGGCCGTAGACCACGATGGAGAACATCTCTCCCAGCGGAAGCGACCACGAGGGGTCCATATCCTGCATCTTGTCCGGCCCCGCCTTTTCGAGCAGCTCCTTGAATATTTCTGTCTGCTTCATGAACGCGGCCACATTGGGCAGGTTGCTGTTGGTCTCAAATATGGGCTTGTAGTCGTGGAACCGGACCGAGCCCAGGCCCTTGGTGGGACCCTGATCGAACAGGAACGCGTCGTCCTTGGGCGAGAAGTCCGGCGCCACCGGCGCGTACTCGGCCGGATTGAAGAAGTAGTTCTTCATGAACTTGCGTATGAGCTGGACGTTCACATGCACGGTGCCTTCGAGCTTGGACGGTCCGCGCATGTCGGAGGCGGCCATATGAAAGTAGGTGTCCTTCTCGAACCCCTTTGCCGCGATAACGTCCCAGAGCAGGTTGACCACGTCTTCTGACTGGAGGGTGACCTTCATCTTGCTGGTGGGGTTGTAGAGCAGGTAGCGGCGGTCATTGGCGTTGGCGCCCCGGAAGTAGTCGGTGGCGCGGCGCTGGTACATCTTCATGGCCACGAGCCTCAGCCAGGCGTCCATGAAATTCTTTTTCACGTGGGGCATATCGGTGACGCGCATGCCGTAGAGAATGCGGTTCGATGCATGGGTGATGGCCTCGTAGAAACAGTGCTCGGCAAGGCCCAGAGAGGCGGGGCCGATGTTGAACTTGCCGATGTTCACGGTGTTGAGCGCCGAGTCCCATGCGTGCGGTCCCCGCGAGAGGATGTCGTCTTCGGTGATGGGGTAGTCGTGCAGTGCGAAGTTCGACACATACTCCTGATGGGAGATGACGTTCTTCTTCAGCTCATAGGCCTTGTGGCGGTAGTTGGTAACGAAGAAGGTGTAGTCGTCGGTGCCGTCCTTGACCTTGCCCAGGGTGGATACCATCTCGGCCTCGTTGCCGTTCCCGATGTAATACTTTTCACCGTTGGCGACCCAGGTGCCGTCGCCCTTGGGGGTCAGCGCCGTTTCCGTGGAGTAGATGTCTGCGCCGTGGGTCCTCTCGGAGAGGCCGAACGCGAAGATGGCGCCTTCTTTCAGGAGCTTGGCGGCCTTCCTCTTGGCCTTTTCGTTCGGGCTCATCCAGATGGGGCCCAGCCCCAGAATGGTCACCTGGAAGCAGTACCAGTAGCCCAGCCCGTAGAAGGCGAGCAGCTCGGAGTACTCGCTGTTGCGCGCCGTGTCCCAGCGGCAGTCCGGGTCGCCGTCCGCATACTCCTTGGGAGTAAGGAGCTTGGCGAAGATCTGCTCCTTTCCGATGAAGTCCACGAATTCACGGTACCAGACCTTCTTGTTGTAGTCGTCGAGTAGTCTGGTTTTGCCCATCTTCTCGAAAAAGTCGATGGTCTTGTGCATGATGGCCCTGGATCCTTCGTCGGCCATGAGAGACTGGTACTTTTTCGGCTGGATCAAATAGTTCATGTCACTCTCCTTCCAGAAAAAAATTTATGTGTCTGTTCAAAAATAAGCCGCTCGGGCCTCCAAGGCAACCGCCTCTGAATATGAAACCGGGACCGTTCTTCCCGCATAGTCGGCGGGAATCGCGGCCTCAGGCCTGAACGGCACTGATCACAATCGAGCTCTCTGATGTTGCAGCACATCCCATGCCAGTGTAAGATCAAGCGTAAGATCTCGATTTGCAACAATTATTTTTGCCCGCAAACCGTTATGTGACCAAATATGGGCATGAAGAGCCCGGATATGGGCTTGACGCTGGCATGATGTTGCGCGATAGATAACGGCATGGATTTCCGCTTTGATTCCCGGACATTTCATGAACTCCTCGTCCTGCGACGCCCGGGCGGGCGCCTCTGTCCGTCTTTGATGGGGAGTGCGGCGGGCGGGTGGAGCGGTTTGCCGTGAGGGACCTCTCCGCAGCTCACTGGCAGACACTGGCGATCCTGGACGCCGTATCCGGGGAGGTGAGTCTGGATGTCCTCGAGCGGCTCTCGCCGCTTGAGCCGCAGGATGTCCATGCGCTGGTGAGGAGGTCTGTGTCTGCGGGAATCGTGACAGAGACAAAAAACCGGGGTCTCATTCTCTCGCCCGGCGTATCACTCACGGTAAAGCGACGTCTCTCGAGGATCAACACGAAGAAGCGCCTGGCGTCGATTGCCGCCCGGGTGCAGCGCCTCGATCCAAAGGACGGTCTTACCGCCGATGCGCGGATCTCTCTGCTGCTGAAGGCCGGCCTCGACTACGATGCGGCGCTCCTGGCGCAGGAGGAGGCCGAGAAATGCGTCCGGGAGGGTAACGCGTCCGACGCCCTGGGCTTTCTGGAAAGGGCGTACGGGATCTCCGCCGGGCGGCTGGGCGATGCCCAGTGGGACATGCTGTTCATTCTCATTGTCAATGAGCTGTGCCGCCTCACGATCAATGCGGCCGGGAACATTCGGCGGATTCCCTCTCTCCTGGAGCAGGAAAGGCCGGTGGCCGAGCGCCTGGGAGACTTGAGGACCCTTGCCCGGATCGACCTCGTCTCAGGGCTGTATCATTATGTCATGGGCGACACCGCACAGGGCCTCGAGAACATCACCTCCGGCCTGCAGAAGGCGGAGGAGCTGGGGGATGAGGATATTATCCTCATATCGTCGGAGTTTCGCGGCATCTATTATTACCTCAAGGGCATGTACAAGGAGGCCGTGGACACCTTCGATCAGGTCATGCGAGCGAACAGCCTGCCGTCCGGCGGGAGGGCGCCCACGTTTCTTCCCGAGCATCTCGCGTCATCCTCTGCGCTCGGATATATCAGCGCCCTGCTGGGGCAGTATCACCGGGCCGTCGGGCTGCTGGATTCGCACTGGCGCAGAGCCAGGATGAGAAAGAACGACCGGAACGCCTGTTTTTACGAGGCCCTGCTGGGCATCGTGCTCATTATCACGGGCAGAAGGACCGAGGCGTATTCGCACCTCAAGTCGGCCCAGAAAGAGGCCCTGGAGATAGACAACCGGCAGGCCCTGCATGTCGCAAAGAAGGGGCTCGCCTATCACGCCTATTTCGAGGGCAGGCTCGAAGACGCCTACTGGATAACCATGAGCATGCCGCATACCGAATCCATCGGGCCGCAGTACAACTGGCCCGTGCACCTCGAGATGCTCTACGCCTTCGAAAGACAGGATCTGCTCCCGCCTATGCCCTCTCTGGCCTTCGAGCAGGAAATCACGCGGGTGCTCGACGGGCCCAACCATCACCTGCGGGGCGTGGCGCTGCGCATTCGCGCGCTCCAGGCGCAGGAAAGGGGAGATCCCCATGAGGATGTCCTGGGTCTTCTTCGATCCAGCGAGTCCGAGCTGCTGCTCACCGGAGACCCGGTGGAGCTCGCCAAGACCAGGGCCGAGATGGCGCGCGTGCAGATTGCCCGGAAAGACAGGCCCGCCGCGCGCAACTACGCCCTCATGGCATGGGAGGGGTTGAGCGGCTACGGGCAGGATTTCTTCCCAGACGATCTGGTGCCCCTGCTCAGGGTCGGGGCACCCCGGCGGCCCGGACCCAGGAGGCAGGATCTGATCGAGCGGTTCACGGACCTGATGGACGGCTTTATCCCGAGCACGGACGGAGACGAGTTCCTCAACCGGCTCGTCGCGGCGGCGAGCCGGTTTTTCGGGGCCGATCGGGGAGGGCTTTTCTGGTCGGCAGGCGGCCGCGATGCCGGGCGTCCGGCGCTCAGGGCCTCGTATAATCTCGAGAGGTCGGACATCTCGGCCGAGCCTTTCCGGGAATCGCTCAGGCTCATCTTCAAAACGTTCAGGAACAAAGAGCCGCTCATCCTCAAAGGCGTTTCCGGCCGGCGCGATCGGGAAGGCGGTTCACAAGGCGTTTCCGTGTTCTGCCTGCCGGTCACACTCAAGGGAGAGGTGCGGGGCGTTCTCTATCTGGATAATTTCTACACCGAGACCGGGGATGACACGGAAGCTCTGGACCGGGACACCGCTCTCCGCCTCGCCCGGCAGGTGAGCTTTTCCATCGAGCGGATCCTCCGGTACGCCGGCATGATCGAGACGGACAGGTCTCGGGCGGCGTCGGCGCACAGCTCGGGAGACAGCGACGACGCCGCGGACAGAATCATCGGCAGCAGCCCGGTCATGGAGGTCCTCCTCGCGCTTTCCGACCAGGCTGCCCAGTCGGACGCCACCGTGCTCATCACCGGGGAGACCGGTGTGGGCAAGGAGCTTCTGGCACGGAGAATCCACGATAAGAGCCCCAGAAAAGACAGCCCGTTCGTTCCCGTCAATCTCGCGAGCATCCCGGAGACGCTGGTGGAAAGCGAGCTGTTCGGCCACGAAAAAGGCGCTTTCACCGGCGCGGACCGCCAGAAGCCCGGCCGGATCGAGCTCGCCCACCGAGGGACGCTCTTCATCGACGAGATCGGCGATGTGCCGCCCGGGGTGCAGGTGAAGCTGCTCAGGGTCATCCAGGAAAAGAGCTTTTCCCGCGTGGGCGGAACCCGCACGCTGATCTCAGACTTCAGGCTCGTGGCCGCCACCAACCGCGATCTGGCCCGCGACGCGGCCTCGGGGCGCTTCCGGCAGGATCTGTACTTCAGGCTCAACGTGGTGCCTCTTCTCATGCCCCCTTTGAGGGATCGGGGTGAAGACGTGGTGGATCTCGCGCAAGAATTCCTCCGGAGATACGCGAGGAAGTATCACCGGGCCCTGCCGGCAATGACCGGCGAGGATGTGAAGGCCCTCATGGCTTACTCCTGGCCCGGCAATGTGCGCGAGCTGAAAAACGTTATCGAGCGGTGTGCCATTCTTTCTTCGAAGGACAGGCTTCAATTTCACCTTCCCTCATCGGCGGGACCGATTTCCGATCCCGCATTCGCCGGTACGCCGAGCATGGACGAGCTCCAGCGCCGCTACATTCTCCACGTGCTCGATCTCGCGCACGGAAGGATCGGCGGACCGGGCGGCGCAGCCGAGATCCTGGGCATGAAGCGCACCACCCTCCAGGCCCGCATGAGAAAGCTCGGCATCGGGAAATGACCGAGGGGCATGTTTTCCATTGACACTCCTGACGTTTTGCATTAAAGCGCACAAAAGATCTGAAGAGAGATCTGTCTGATATGAATATTGCTGTATGAACGCAACCTCCGGTTAACTTCACAAGCCAATAGATCATTCATGATGGGCCTCATTTTCAGAAATTCTACTAAGCGGGCTCCCGGCCTGTGCAGTTCGGGGACCCGAAGAGAGGTCATTCATGGCACAAGGCAAAGTAAAGTGGTTCAATGATTCAAAAGGCTTTGGTTTCATCACGTCGGATGACGGGCAGGATGTCTTCGTGCATCATACAGCCATCAAGCAGGAGGGTTTCAGGTCCCTTGAAGAAGGGCAGCGGGTAACCTTCGACATCACGAATGGACCGAAGGGGCCCCAGGCATCCAACGTCTATAAGGTCTGATCCCGTTCATCTCGAAAAACCGGAGCTCCCATCCCGATAGCACGCGCCTGCGAGGGTGCCGGGTCCGCCGGGGTGGGAGGTCTTGACAGCCTGTCTGCTTCAGCAGTTCAGCAGACAGCGATCGAATTGTCCCCGGTCTGCCGCACCTTCCGGGCAGCGCCATGTCGACGGCGACCTCTGCACAGGGGTGCCCTCCAGAGGCCGCGGCATGTCGGGTGAGAATATTATAGGCAATTCATTTCCTATTCGAGAACAATAAACAGATGGAATAGCCTGCGCTTATCATAAGAGACAAAAACAGGCCAGGTGCTGAAACAGAAGCCCCCGGCAGTAATTGCCGACTCGCGGCATCTCACAAAAAAATTACCTACATTTTGAGAAACCATTTCCGATGCGGTGCATCTATAATAGTACAAACATAAAACCTCCTCTTTAGGATGGCGCGTCCTATGCCCTAACCGCCATCCTTTTTTTTGCCCGTCTGACGGCAGCTCTTCTCCGCCCGAAAACCGTGATTCCATTGATTCATATCAATGCCTGTGTATCAAAAGAAGCATAGAGGAATAAGAACGGACGCTGCGGCATGCACTGCACGCACGAGGCGGCCGGGCGGCGGCCGCGGGTATCGAAGGGATTTTGCATCGAGCCCGGGCGGAGAAAGGGCTTCAAAGGAGCGCGGAACGTGACGGACTTATTGATTGTCCTCCTCATCATCGGCGGATGGATCTTTCTTCAGGCATGGCTTCTGCCCAAGCTGGGGGTGCAGACCTGAATGAGCAGCTCCTGTCCGGTCGAGGACAGGCAGAAGAACTCCGGCAAAAACGAGGGCAAAAAGACCACTGGATCATAGCCCTCGGCCCGATTTTTGGTCCATACGGCGGCGGCCGCAGGGACGCAGGCCGGCTGACACGGAATTGCCCGCCCGATGCCGCGGCTGCGTCTTTTTTGTTGTGGCGATTTATTTCTTGTATTCCAGCCTCATTTGTTTGATACCGATGGTGAGCCGAACACAAGCTCCACAGGGGCGGCGCTTTCGTGCGCTCAAGAGGCTCGTATCGAAAAAAGGCGGCTGAATGAAGACGGCTGAAGGCAGGATGGGTCATGAAGACAGATGGGTGCTCATCGATACGGAGACCACCGGTCTCAACGATCCGGTGTATCCAATCGAGATAGGGGCCCAGCTCATGCAGGGATGGGAACCTTCGGGAGATCCCTTCCACGTTCTCATCAACTTCGATGTGCCCATGGAGCCGGACGCTGTACGAATCCATAAGTATACCCGGGATTATCTCAGACACAAGGGGTGTCCCCCGCAGGAATCGCTTGATCGTTTCCGCCGATTTGCCGGCGCCATGCCGCTGGCCTCGTACAATCTCGCCTTCGACTGGGACAGGGTCATTGTCCCGACCTTCAGGCGCATGGGCATGCCCAACACCATGCAGCCGGGCTTCTGTGTTCTCGATCTCGTGCGAAACCTGGTGCCGAGGCTCTACAATTACCGGCTGATCACGGTGCTCAAGGCGTTCGGAATCGCCGAGAAGCAGAAGCACCACGCCCTCGATGACATCGATATGGTCATACGCCTGCTCAGAGAAAAGATCGGGCCGCATCTGCTGAGCCACAACATAACCAGTCTTCATGACGTGAAGCGGTGTGCGGAAGGCAGGCTGAAGGTCCCGCCGCTCGTGCCTTCAAAACCGAAACCGGACCCGGAGGCTCTGCTCAGGAAGCTGGCGCGCATGCGTGAACGGAAAGCATAGCTCCCGCAAATCGACGCCGATTGCCGCTATAGAACCAAACTATGGTGTTGACAGCCCCTGCAAGCGAAGGTATTCTGTATTTGCTTTGATACATTAGTCTTTTTCTTGAAAGCAAAAAAGCGCTCCGGTTGTATGACGCGGCACTGACCAGGAAGGGTTGCAAGAGAGAAAATCATGGACATACTCGACGGTTTTTACTGTTTTCGCATCGGTGCCGTAACCCGAAGGCTCTGGCGATACGTCAACAGCGAATATGCAAAGTACGGGATCACCGTAGGACAGACATTTATTCTCTTCGACCTTCTGAATCACGACGGCAGCCCGGTCAAGGACGTTGCCGAGAGGGTGCAGGTGGACAGTCCGGCGGTTACCGGGTTTGTCGATCGCCTTGTCCGTGAGGGCCTTGTGGAGCGGGTCATGGACCAGGACGACAGAAGGGTCATGAAGCTTCATCTCACCCCAAAGGGCAGAGACCTCGCCATCACTCTTCTGCCGGTGGCGCAGACGCTCAACAAAAAGATCGAGGAGCTCGTAGGAAAGAAGGAAATCACCAAGCTCCTGGAAATTCTGGATATCATAGAGGAAGCTGTCTAGACATAAGCGGGAGGATCCGCTCCAGACGAGGATGCCGGGCGTTCCTGTCAGGATCGGTTCCGGACGATCCGCAGCCGGGCATCTTCACAATCGGCACAAGTATCCGTTATCCGGTACGGAAACGCCGGAGGCGCACCGCCTGACAGGCGTCGCGGATGCATTGCCCTGTCTGCGCCGCACCCGATATCCTCCCGGGCTCTCAGCCCGATCTCTTCAGAAAGAAGCACCTGCGTAAACGTTGCGCCTCCGGTTTCGAAGACGCATTCCATGAAAGCGTATTGTTCACCAGCTCGATGAAGCCTGGTCCTGCCTTCTGACCTCGAATGCCTGCCCGTGCCGGCGCCCGGACAGTACGGGGACTTCGACAGATGTCTCCTCCGGCCGGCATATGCCGGTCATGATGTGTTCTGATACAGGCGTGTTCAGCCGTTCAGGCTCTTTTCTCGAGGAGGCTATCAACGCCTGCTCTCTTCCGCATCGATCAGCGGTCGTTCATCTGCATCTCTGATTCTGTACGCCCCGATCCTGCAAACGGTTTCTTTTAAGGATTCCGCGTCGCGTACAGAGAGAGCGCCTCACTCCATGCTGGATAGCCTTTAACCGCACCTGGCGGCGCGGTACGGCTCCTGCGGGATGGTCCGGCGGCAGGCCCAGGCCGGGCACCCCTCCTTGCCCGGGCATGTCCGAAGGCAGCATCCCAGGGGTGTTCGAATACCTCGGGTGGTTTGCAGGCCTGTTCATCCCTGTTTCGGAATGCCGGGAACATTGAATGAAAGACTCATTGACAGTCACTTTCAGATCAGCATGCACCGCTTCATCAAAGAATGCATGAAAAAAACAGTTGAATGATAAAAGCCAAAATGTTAATATATTAATAAATTAATAGGTAACAAATAACGGATAATCGGTTTCCATGGGGTTGTTCTGCATTGATTGCTGGAAGGTGGTGGATGGGGACATTCGAATTCTTCTGCCCGGGAAGTTGCTTTTCCGGAAAACCTGAATGCCGGAAGCTCGATTCCTGCGAGTATCTTCCCGAGATGTCCGCGACAATGCGGTGTTCTTCTGTGAAAACTCATCCGCTAAATCCGGTAGCAGGCCCCGGGAATATACCTTACATGATTGTGCCTGCGGCCCTGAGCAGGAAGGAGGATAAGGCTCGCAGTGCATTCCTGCCCGAGCCGGTCTTTGCCAAGCGTACCCCCGGATCATTGCCGGACGGCACCGAAATACGGCGCCCCCGGACACCCTCCTGCTCACGGGCCGATTTTTCCATCGATTTTCACAGAGATCACGAGCAAGGAGGGTGCGTGGCATGAAATCAAGACACCTTTTGCTTTCGATTGATGCACATGTGGCCACGGTCATGATCGACCGACCGGAAAAGGGAAACTCCCTTTCCCCTGAAGTGCTGGACGAAATCGAGACGGTTTTCACCGGGCTGTCGAGAAGAGACGATGTGAATGTCATCGTATTCACCGGGGGGGAAAAGCACTTTTCAGCAGGCTTCGATCTGACGGCCATCCGCGGACTCCGGAAAGTGTCGAACGAAGCCTATACCGCCCTCTTCCACAGGGCATACCGGTCGATCATGTTCTGCGACCAGCCGGTGATCTGTGCTGTCGGCGGTCCAGCTATAGCCGGGGGCTTCGATCTCACGATGATGTGCGACATCCGTTATGCATCCGAGCGGGCGAAATTCGGTCAGCGGGAGATTGTCCTGTCTCTGACGCCTCTCATCGATCCCCTCTGGCGAATTATCGGGTTGGGCAACGCGCTCGAGGTCGCATTGACGGGACGGATCTATGATGCTCAGGAGGCGATGCGCATGGGGTATGTCTCAAAAGTCTTTCCCGAAGGGAAGCTTCTGGAAGAAGTCGGAGCGATCGCCCGTGAGATGGCGGCATGCGACAGGGGGTGCCTCAGGGAGACCAAGCAGCTCGCTCACAACCTTCTGAGCTCAGGTCTTGATGAGGCAATGAGAATCCAGGAATGGCTTTTCAGGACATATATCGGCTCCGACGACAATCACGCCAGGATCGATGCTCTCCAGGCCTGGCTTGCCGCCGAGAGGGAAAAGAAGAAATCGTAGGTGCCGATCTTCTGCGAGGAAAGGGTTTGAGGGGCATCGAGTATCCGGAGACTGCGAGAGAATGATGGAGCCACAATCACTCAGTATATAAACAATATTGAGTATCATTCAGCCAAATGAGGCCAATTTATAGCACCTATAAAAATGGTGAATAATATAACTAACTGATAAAATAGGATATAATAAAAACGACATGGGATACAAAAATAATTATTGACTGAATGTCACTTTTGATGTTTATATCAACTTAATCAAATTATTGATCTGGAATGAGTACAGAGCTTGTTGTTTGGCGGTATGACCCTCGCGTCATGGGGGAAGAGGGGAGGGTTCCATGCAACGAAATGATATTATTGGGAGTAATAAGACTGTGTGCAAGAAGGCGTACCGTCTTCCTATGCCGGGTCTGGGAATAATCTCCCCCTCGATGCCGTCGTTTTGTCGTGCAGGCCGGATGGAGAAGCGCCTGCGGGTTGGACAAGGTTTCCGGGATCAGTAGCAAGGAGGGAGATGCGGGAGGATCCGGCGGTAAGATCGCAAATCCGAGACAGCCGCCGGAGCGGAGATTTCACGGGACGAAAAACGGTTTGACGAATGAAAGTCCCATCCAGGGCGGGCCAACCCCGGGTGGGAATGGAGAAAAAGAGCGGGCGCTGTGGGAGCCCACATGACCACAGTGCCCGCTCTTTTGTTGTCTGAGCGAAGAAGGCGGCAGGATGCAGAATGTAACGGCTATGTCAGAGAAGCGGGGACGCCGGGCATCGGAGCCTGAAGATGCGATGCGCCGGACAACGCCGGAGGTGATGGCCTCGGCACGGGGTTCGAGAAGAGATCTCTCCGGGCGATCATCGACAGGGGAAAATGCTGGGAAGGATCCGAGGTGATCGATGCCGAAGACATTAATATCATTAGAATTAATATTGCTATGAAATTATCAGATCCTAATCAAATTATGGGCTTTGATTCGTCTCGGGCTTCAATCGACGGCAGCGCGTCGGTCCATCCCCTGGCGAAGGATATGAAGTTTAACTGAATGAAAATAAAGTAAATATAATGTCATCGCAGCGAGCCGGAAGCATGATTATGTAATGATGGGAAAACAAAAAGGTTGACAGTATTGGAAAACATAAATAGAATACAATTCGGCAACAGATAAAATTAAATAAAATTAATTTCCGTATGGGTGCGGAATGTTTGAGGTGGAAAATGATGAAACAGGCATCATCCGTATTGAATGGCCGGTGCCGGTATGGGTATGTTGAAATGAAAAAGTGTTATGCCTCTGCAACTTTTGAAGCGGCGACTCGTAAGACATCATGACTGCGTCCAATGTGTCGGAGACGACCAACAAAGAGATAACGAAATGGAGGGAGGCTGTATGAAAAAGAAGATTCTGGGGATAGTTGTTCTAGCATGTGCAATTCTCTTGAGCGGTGCTTTTCCCGGTAATGCCGCCGAAAAAGTCTACAAGTGGAAATTGCAGGCATGGCGCAGCCCTGCCGAGCCCGGGATGGCTTATTACGTCGAGATGTTCGAGAAAACCCTGCCCGCGATGACGAACGGGCGGCTCCAGATCAAGATGTACTGGGGCGGTGATCTGGTTGCGACCCCGGACATTCTGGATTCGGTGAGGATGGGAGTGATCGAGATGGGCCTCGCATCCTCCTACACCTACCAGGGCGTCATCCCGGCGGCAGCTGTGGAGTACGGTCTCCCGTTCGGGATCAGGACCCCCAACGAGCTGTACAACTTCATGTACGGCAAGGAGCTCCCGAACATATTCGGCGGTTGGCGTGCCATAGACCTTCTGAGAGAGGAGTACAAGAAGCAGGGCGTGTATCTGCTCACCACCGGTGTGGACTGCTGGCCCGGCTCGTTCATGTTCAAGAATCCCATTAACAAACTCGAAGACATCAAAGGAAAGAAAGTCCGGGCGTCGGGGCTCATGATGGACTGGATCGAAAAGTTCGGCGGCAACGGCGTGTTTATTCCCGGAGAAGAAACCTATACCTCGCTCCAGACCGGCGCCCTCGACGGCGTGAGCTGGGGAAGCGCGATTGCGATGTATAGCGTCAAGTTCCATGAAGTGGCCAAGAACTTCCTCTGGCCGCCCATCAACCCTATCAACTGTGCGAACGTGATTGTAAACGAGAGGGCATGGAACTCCCTGCCGGATGATCTCAAGGTCTGCCTCGAGCAGGCGGTGATCATCGCCGGGTTGAACCACACCTATCATCAGAACTGGACAGGAGAACAGTGGGGGCTGACCCAGATGAAAAAGGCCGGCGTGAAGCTGAACGAGCTCAAGGGCGAAGAGTTGAAAAAGGCAGAGAAAGCCGCCATGGAGCTGTGGGAGAAAGAGGCGAAGAGAAGCCCTGCATCTGCCAAGCTGGTCGAGATGACGAAAGAATACATGAGAACCATGGGGTACCTGGAGTAACGTTACGAGAAAAGGGAGCAACGGTTCCTCACGCTTCAGGAAAGGGGCTTGCTCCCTTTTCAAGCCCATATTGGGCGGTTCTTAAGAACAAATAACACAAGCAACCTGGGAGATACTATGCGTGCATGTATTCGGATCATCTCAAAAATCACTGATGTAACCGGCCTGATCCTCATGTGGTTTCCATGGATTCTGACGGTGATCATTGTTTGGGAGGTCCTCATGAGAAACCTCCTGAACAGGCCGACGATATGGGCTCACGAAATCAGTGTAATGGTCTTTGCCGTTCTGACCATAACGAGCGGGGCCTATGCGCTCAAGGAGAAAGCCCATGTCAATATGGATCTTTTCTATACCCGCCTCTCTGACCGGGGCAAGGCCATCATGGGCATCATCACCTTTCCCGCCATTTTCTTTTTCGCCGGTGTCCTGCTGTGGCTCGGGTGGGAGTTCGCGGTGCGCTCATACATGTTGCAGGAGCGGTCGATCAGCACCTGGAACCCGCTGGTATGGCCGGTCAAGTTCGCGATTCCCTTCGGCGCTGCGCTGCTTCTTCTCCAGGGGATAGCGCAGTTCCTGGCCGACATTCTGACGCTCATTGGCGGTGAAAGGAAGGGTGCATAATGGAACCGGGTACGATTACCATCCTACTGACGATCGCCATGGTCGCCGGCTTGGCGTCAGGGCTTCCCATTACGTTCGTGCTGGGATTCATCGGTGTTGCTTTCACCTTCTTCCTGTGGGGCCCTGGCGCGATGTCGGTGATCCCCACGCTGATCTTCGGAAAGGCCATGATGTCCTTCGGCCTCCTCTCCGTTCCCCTCTTCGTGCTCATGGGGTATATTCTGCAGCATTCGGGTATCGCGGACAAGCTCTTCAACGCGTTCTATGTGTGGAGCGGAAGAGTCGGCGGAGGCCTGGCCGTGGCCGCCATCATCGTATGCACGCTCTTTGCCGCCATGACCGGGATCGGCGGGGCCGGAACGATTACCATGGGTCTTATCGCGCTGCCGGCAATGCTCGCCCGGAGCTATAACAAACAGCTGGCCCTCGGGTGCATCGGCGCAGGCGGAGCCTTGGGCATCCTCATACCGCCCAGCATCACCATGATCATCTATGGAATGATCTGCCAGGTCTCGATCGGTCGACTATTTGCCGGCGGTCTTGTCCCGGGGTTATTGCTCGCCTCGCTGTTCATCGCCTATACGCTGATTTTATGCAAGCTTAAGCCGGAGAAAGGCCCCGGCATGTCCGAGGAAGAGGCCCTTCCGCTCCGGGAGAAGATCAAGGCGACTAAGGCTGTCATCGCCCCGCTGTTGCTCATCTGCGCCGTGCTGGGCTCCATCTTCTCAGGCGTCGCCACTCCAACCGAGGGTGCGGCGATCGGGGCTGCGGGCAGCTTCATCCTGATGATCATCGGCGGCAATCTCTCCTGGGAAAAATTCAGGGATATCTCCCTGGGAACACTCAAGCTCTCCGGCATGGTGATGTGGATCGTCCTAGGCGCCTACTGCTTTTCGACCATATACATAGCACTGGGAGCAACAGAATTCATCAGCGGCCTGATGAATGATCTGCCCTTCGGCTACTGGGGCGTGTTCATCATCATCCAGGTCATTTTCTTCTGTCTCGGCATGCTGCTCGACCCCTCAGCCATTGTCATGATCACCGCTCCCATACTCACGCCCGTTGTGGCTGCCATGGGATATGACCCCGTATGGTTCGGCATCGTATTCATCATGAACATGCAGTGTGCCTACATATCGCCCCCCTTCGGCTACAACCTCTTCTACCTCAAGAGCATCGCCCCGGTGGGAGTAGGAATAAAGGAGATATATATAGCCGTTATCCCATTCATTATCCTCCAACTACTAGGCGTGGTGATCGTATCGATCTTCCCGCAGATAGCGCTCTGGCTGCCGAGGCTGATTTATGGAAGCTGATCTGGGATTCATGGGGTGCGGAAACGAGAAATAAAACCCGGGCGAACAGGCCCGCATCACGAAAGAGACAGAAGACGGTCAACCTGACGGCTACTGAGAGGAAAGAGGGAGGTCAGCAGCTGAGCATCTTCTTTCGTGATGCGGGCCTCAGGCCCAAAGCCGGATTCTCGGTGCTCCCGAAGAAAAGAACATCGGTCCGGGCGGGAAAGCGCCGCTTTCGGCAATTATCCCAGGCAGGAGCGGCGGCGTGAGATGACACAGGCGGTATCTGCCCGCTGCCCGACGCCGGAAGATAATAATGAGGGAGAAGAAATCACCATGATCACGACAACATTGTTTCCCGGAAGATATATCCAGGGATACGACGCTGTTCAGCGCCTGAGCGAGCTGATCCCGCGCTATGGGAATAAGGGGTTTCTCATCTGCAGCCCATCAGTGTTCGAACGCGTCCTTCCCGACATCCGTCCTTCTCTGGAAGAAGCTGTGCCCGTAATTCTCGAGAAGTTCGGGCGTGAATGTTCGGACGAAGAAATCTCTCGGCTGACCGCAATAGCAGGAGACAATTCGTGCGATGTCATCGTGGGCCTTGGAGGCGGCAAGACGCTCGATACCGCCAAGGCGGTTGCGCACATGATGGATGTGCCTGTTGTTATCGTCCCGACCGTGGCTTCGACAGATGCCCCGTGCAGCGCTCTGTCCATAGTATACCGCAGCGAAACCGGGAGGATAAAGCGGGTCATTGCGCTGCGGCGCAATCCCGACATCGTTCTGGTCGACACCAGGATCATTGCGAACTCTCCGGTCAGGCTCCTGGTTGCAGGCATGGGGGATGCGCTGGCCACCTGGTTCGAGGCGGAATCGTGCAGCGCCACGTGTGCCAAGACCATGGCGGGAGACTTGAGCTCTCTCACATCCCAGGCCCTGTCGCGCCTCTGTTACGACACACTGCTTGAATACGGTGCCTCCGCGAAGGTTGCATGCGAACACCGCGTGGTGACGCCTGCGCTGGAGCACGTGGTGGAAGCGAACATCCTGTTGAGCGGGGTCGGTTTCGAGAGCGGGGGGCTTGCCGCTGCGCATGCAATCCAGGACGGGCTGAATGCGCTCGACAAAAACCATTCCTTTTATCACGGAGAAAAGGTAGCGTTCGGCCTGCTGGCCTCACTGTTCATGACAGACAAGTCATTGGAGATCATCGACCAGGTGTATTCGTTCTGCGAATCGGTCGGTCTGCCCACGAGATTGAGCGACCTGGGGCTTGCGGATGTGCCGGAAGAAGATCTGATGAAAGCCGCATCGATCGCCTGTTCGGAGAAACAGACCATCCACAACGAACGGGCCCCGATGACGGCCGAGCTGGTGGTTGCAGGCCTGAAGCTGGCCGATGCCAGAGGCCGTGAACGAAGAAAGGACAGGTAATACATCCATCACAGAACAATGACCATCAACGAAAGGGAATGTAAAGAAATGAGAGGGAAATACTTCGATGAATGGAACGAAAACGAAGGGTTCGAAACCCGATCCAGAACCATAACAGAGACGGATGTGGTGATGTTTGCCGGTATGACCGGAGATTACAACGAGCTGCACACCAACGAAGAGTATATGAAAGGCACTCAGTTCGGCAGACGGATCGTCCACGGCCTGCTCGGGCTGTCGATATCCCACGGGCTCCTGTTCAGGACCGGATTTCTGGACGGTACGGCAATCGCCTTTGTGGGCATTGAAGACTGGAAATTCATCGCCCCGATCTATTTTGGAGACACCATCCGGGCGCGGGTGAAGGTTGCAGGGAAGATTCCCAGTAAATCGAAAAAAGATCGCGGCATCATCATGCTCTATCTGGAGCTGCTGAATCAGGACAATGTGATCGTGCAGTCCGGGTACAAGACGCTCATGATGAAGCGTGCCTGACGGCATAAGACAGAGACGTGAAAAATCATACGATAGCCGGAGCCCCGGCTCGGGACCGGAAAGAGGCCGCTCGGAGAGAGTGGCGGATGGGATGGAGGCGCGGATTGTATGGGATTATTGCCGGGTAAGGTGACAGTCATCACAGGTGCGGGAAGAGGGCTCGGGAAGGCCCTCGCGCTGAGGTTCGCCCGGGAGGGCTCGTCAGTGGTCCTGGCCGGCCGGTCGTATGATCTGCTGGAAAAGGTCTGCGATGAGATCAGGGCGTCGGGTGGCGAAGGATTTCCCGTGCGCATGGACGTGAGAGATCCGCACAGCGTCGCACAAGCGGTGGAAGAAGCGGCCTCACGCTTCGGAAGAATAGATGTCCTGATCAACAACTCCGGGATCTCGATGGTGAGCCCGTCAGAGAGCCTCTCGTATGAGGACTGGAAGAACGCGATCGACACGAACCTGAGCGGGGTTTTCTTCTGCAGCCGCGCGGTTGCGATGCACATGATCGACCGGGGAATTTCCGGATGCATCATCAATATCTCCTCAACCTTCGGCAAGACCCCGGTTCCGCGGCGGGCCGCATATTGCGCGAGCAAGGCGGCGGTCGACATGCTCACAAAGGTCCTGGCCGCCGAATGGGCGGAAAAGAAGATCCGCGTAAATGCGATCGCGCCCGGATATCTGAAAACGGAATTCATCCAGCAGCTCGAAGAGCAGGGGAAGCTGGATACCCGGTCTCTGAAGAAGCGCATTCCGCAGGGCAGAATAGGCAGCGCGGAAGAAATAACCGGCATGGCCGTTTTCATGGCCGGCGACGAAGCGACCTACATGACCGGGTCGGTGGTGTATATCGATGGGGGATGGACCGCCTATGGATTCGTATAAGATCCGAGTTCACAGGGGCCTGAAGGATTATACGGATCTGAGCGAAGAAGCGCCTGCATCAACCGGGCAATGACGCTCCAATAAAGAATGTGAGGTGGAAAAGATGATAGATTTCAGCTTGACCGCAGAACAGAAAGCCATGGTGGACCTTGCACGGAAGTTTGGGAAAGACCATATCCGGCCTGTGGCCCTCGATTACGACAGAGACGGGACCTACCCTGAAGAGATTCTCAAGAAGGCGCACGAGGCCGGGCTGATGTATACCAACATCCCGAAAGAGTACGGCGGATCGGGCATGTCCTATCTCGAGCACTATCTGGTGACCGAGGCGCTGAACTACGAGTGCTGCGCCATAGCGCAGGTGATCGGGATATCCCATCTGTCCATGGGTGCGATTCAGCTGGGCGGATCGCCCGATCAGCAGAGGAACTTCATCGGGGAGATGACGAAAAGCTATCGGAGCGGATGCTTCTGCCTCACAGAGCCCCATGCCGGGTCCGATGCCGGCCTCATGAACACTACGGCCACGAAAAGAGGCGACGGCTATGTGGTGAACGGCTCCAAGTGCTACATAACGAACGGCCAGTATGCGGACCTGCTCTGCCTGTTCGCCACGGTGGACAAGAGCAAGGGGACAAAGGGAATCAGCTGCTTCGCCGTGCCGCGGAGCACTCCGGGCATCACCGTGGGCCGGATCGAGGACAAGATGGGACACCGGGCGATGAATGTCGCCGAGCTGTTCTTCGACAACGTCGAGCTCGGCAGGGAGAACCTCATCGGAGGAGAAGGCCAGGGCTTCAAGCTGGCCATGATGGCTCTCGACAGGGGTCGAGCGAACATCACCGCAGTGTCCACCGGGATCTCCCAGCGTGCGTTCGACGAGGCCGTAGCCTACGCAAGGGAGCGGGTCCAGTTCGGCCAGCCCATCGGGAATTTCCAGGCCGTCCAGTTCATGCTCGCGGACATGAACACCCTCGTCATGGCTTCCCGCGCACTCTATCTGCAGCTCGGATGGATGCTCGACAACAACATCCGGTGCTCGAAAGAGGCAGCGTCCGCCAAGTATTTTGCATCGGATGCAGCGATGAAGGTCACGACCGATGCCGTTCAGGTGTTGGCCGGTTCGGGTTATATGAAGGGCGCCGTAGTGGAAAAGCTCATGCGGGATGCCAAGCTGACCCAGATTTTCGAAGGGACCAACCAGATCAACCGCATGGTCGCGGGAAGGGCGCTCATGACCGATTCTTCGAGGCTGTTTTAGAATGGCCCGCCCGGCATGCCCGAAATATGCCGGAGATGCATAACTCATGGGGAACAGGGTGAAACAGCCGGCAGGCCTTCTTCATTCCCGGGAGCGGACAGGGTGCCGGGGCAATGCATGCCGGCGGTTTCACCCCGAGGTTCTTTCGGCGTGAAACCGCATGTCGTCCGCCGGCGGGTCCGCCGGGACCCGTCCGCAGCCCGATCGGAATTCCCGATCCGCGACAATCATCTCTTCACGACAAGAACGGTTCTCTTCGATTTGCGTATCACCTTCTCGGATACCGAGCCCAGGAGTACTTCCGTGAGATTGCTTTTCCCGTGAGAGCCCACGATTATGGCAGAAACGTCTTCTTCTTCAGCGACCTTCAGAATCTCTGAAAACGGCACGCCCTTCTCCAGGCGGATCTTTACGGCCAGGCCGTTGTTCTTCAGCTCCTGCGCTATCTCATTGAGCTTTTCAAGAGACGATTTGGTCATATTTTCTTCGACCGTATGTGCAGTGGTGTCGCTGTCGAGGGCTGAGAGAAGCTCGAAGCCTCTCCCGTCGAGCACATGCAGAAGAACCACCTCCCGTGTTCCGGCTTCGCGGAGGCGTTGCACAAAGGCCAGGCACTTGTCTGCGTTTCTGGAAAAATCGGTTGGATACAAAATCTTGTCGAACATTTTCTCTCCTCCCTTCACACAGGATATGCTGATGAACAGTTTCAGGTCCATCCATCGTTCCCCGGTCTCCGGGAAACCGCATTCACATGATTCTCTGCAGGCTGTAGCCCGATCGGAGACCCGTGAAATCCGATTTCATCAGATTTCCATTCTTTCTGCTCATATGTATACAGGGAAAACGAATATGATTCAAGATAAAGATGTAAATAAATATATTTCTGAAGAATGAGCGTCTTGGATGCAGAATGGATCTGAACGGTAGTTAAACATTAATAAAAACAGATAGATGGAAAATTTAATCGTGCTTGATTCGTGGCGTTCGGGATCGCTGATGAGGAAGTGCGCCCAAAAATTATGGGTGTCGCCCGGGAAATTTCAATCATACTCGGCACCATGGTTCTTCAGCCCCCCGATCGATGCACGAGTCTGGCCAGGGGGAGAATATGGCGTGTAACTAAATAGAAATATTGATATTAAAATGAGGTTATTTGGCAATAAAAAGGTTGACAAAAGAATAAATAATAAATAGAATAATACTCGATAAAAAAAATAAACAAATGAAATTAATTTATGGTGTGGGAAAACAAAAATATTCTGGAGGAGGCCGAACATGAGTGATGTCAGAAAGGTCGGAGTTGTCGGCGCCGGTATGATGGGCGCTGAAATCGCGCTTTGTTTTGCCGCATCAGGGTTCGATGTCGTGATACACGAAACATCTCTTGATCTGGCGAAAAAGGGAAAAGAGCGGTTGGGCGGAATTCTCGACAAGTCTATCCAGAAAGGGAAAGCGACACCGGAAGAGAAAACGCGGTTTCTCGAGAGTATCGCCCTGACGGATGACTTTGCGGGCTTCGAAGACGCAGATGTCGTTGTCGAGGCCGTGTTCGAGGATTTCAGGACCAAGAAAGAGGTGTTTTCCCGACTGGACAAGATCTGCAAGCCCCAATGCATTTTTGCGACGAATACGTCGAGCCTTCCCATCACCCTGCTGGCAACGGCGGTCGGGCCCGATAGAACCGGGAAGTTTCTGGGCGCTCACTTCTTTTCACCGGCGTTCGTCATGAAGCTGGTGGAGGTGATTCCTGCGCTCGATACCGATGAGGATTCGGTGGCGTTCATGATGGACTGCTGCCGGAAGATCAATAAGATTCCCGTACGGGTGAAAGACGTCGCCGGATTCGCCGTCAACAGGCTGCTCCACGCCATGTGGGTGGAGGCGTGCAGGCTGCTGGAAGAGGGAGTGGCGACTCCCGAAGACATCGACAATGCCTGCAGATACGGTCTGGGGCATCCGATCGGACCGTTCGCCCTCATGGATCTGACCAGCAATGACTTGAACCTGAAAGTCCAGCAGATACTGTTCGATGCATATGGTGAAAGATTCAGGCCGAGACCGGTGTTAAAACAACTGGTTGACGCAAACCACCTCGGCAGAAAGACCGGACGGGGCTGGCATCGCTATAACAAGTGAGAACAATAGGTTAGGAACGATTGCTGGCAGTGGGAACGCGAAAAAAGTGCTTTACAAACATCACATTACATGGTGATTAAGCGGAAGCTGATATACTATCATTATGGAGTGCCTGTATGACTGAGGACAAGAGAGCGAAAATACTGGCTTCCGCTGAAGAGATCATGTCGGAAAAACGGCTCGCCGACTCAACGATTTCTGAGATAGCGGCCAAGGCCGGGGTGGCGGATTCGGTTATCTACCAGTATTTCAAGAGCAAGGAAGATCTGCTCTTTGCCGTGCCCGGCGAGCGAATGAAGGAAGTCTTGTTTCTTCTGGGGGAGCACCTTCAGGGAATTCGAGATGCGGAGAGTCGCCTGAGCAAGATGATCTGGTTTCATCTGCGCGACATCGACACTCACCCCGGATACGGCCGGATTCTGCTTCTGGATTGCAGGTCTTCACCCGCCTTCTATCAGACGCCCGCTTACCAGCTCGTCAAAGAGTACTCGGACGTCATGTACGATATCCTGAAAAAAGGCATCGAGGACGGGTCCTTCCGGTCGGATCTGAATATCAAGGTGGCCCGTGACATCATTCTCGGCACCCTCGATATGGAGGTCATCAGCTCTCTCGCGCTGGGCGAGATTCCCGAGGGGGCTCCGGATCACGAGGATATCATGTCGCTGGTGCATGCCATGGTCACTTCGAGCGCAAGGCCGATCTACAGCAAGTCGGACAGGATCCTCAGAGCTGCCGAGCAGGTTTTCGCCGAAAAAGGCTTTTCGAGGGCGAAGATATCCGAGATCGCGAAGATCGCCGGGATCTCGGAGGCGACCGTGTACGAGTATTTCGAGAACAAGGAGGACGTGTTTCTCTCGATCCCCCAGAGGCGTTTTCAGGAAAACCTCGATGAGCTCTCCGAAACGTTTCATATCAAGCATCCAGTAAGCAAGCTGAAAAGGTTTACGAAGTACTATTTCTTCCTCCTGCTCACCGAGCAGAATTTCCTGAAGGTGTTTCTGCTGCAGCTCCAGCTGAACAAGCGGTTTTACTCTTCGAAGGCGTTCGAGAGCTTCCGGCGCTACTTCCGTGTGGTCGAGGATATCATCGAGGAAGGCAAGAGCGCCGGAGACTTCCGGGCCGATGTCAATCCCCGCGTGTTCAGAAACATGTTTTTCGGGGCATTCAGCCATCTGGCGCTTCGGTGGATCATGTTCCAAAACGGGAAAGAGCCGGACAAGATCCAGGAGATAAAACATACGGCGAACCTGTTCTGCTCGTCGGTAATGAATTTCAAACATGATGATGAGTGAGGGAGTTGCGCCGGTGGGGGATCAGGATCGTCAGGAGGGTCGAGAGGTGACTGGGTAACGGGATACATGCGATAAGTCAGGGTTCTGCCGAGAGCCGGCCACTCGAAGCAGAGGCAAGAACGAATAAGCGGGCATTGTGGGAGCCCACATCACCACAGTGCCCGCTTTTTCGTTGCCCTGATCGCGATTGAGGCAGGCTGTTCACAGGAGGCGCGAAACAGCTGCAGGAACAGCCAATAGATCCGTCAAAGAAAATGAGGTGAAGGGAGCAATCAATGAACGGAAAAGATGATGTCGTAATTGTAAGTGGAGTGAGGACACCATTCAGCAAGTTTGGCGGGACCTTGAGAAATATTCACAGCACAGATCTGGGGTGTGTGGTCATCAAGGAAAGCCTGAAAAGAGCGGGGCTCAAGGGCGAGGACCTGGATGAGCTGTATTACGGCATGTGCGATCAGGCCGAAGCCGCCCTCTTCGACAATGTCAATGGACGGCAGGCATTGCTTCGCGCAGGTCTGCCGCAGGACCTGGTATCGCTGACCATAGACAGGGCGTGCTGCTCCTCGCTCTGCGCGGTGCACCTGGGAAGGAGGGCGATTCTGGCGGGTGAGGCAGACGTGTGCATGGCGGTCGGCGCCGAGAACATGAGCAACACCCCTCTTTTGATAAACGGGCATCGATGGGGGGCGGGCATGGCGCCGCTATTGGTTCAGGATTATCTCAACCCCATCACCTATCGCGAATACTCGCCGCTGGGAAAGGATGCCGGAGAGATCGCCATCGAGTACGGCATTTCCCGGGAAGAACAGGATAAATGGGCGCTGGGCTCACAGCAGAAATGGGCCGCGGCCGACAAGGAAGGGAAGTTCAAGGACGAGCTCGTGCCGGTGGAAGTGCCTCAGAGGAAGGGCGATCCGATTATCTTCGACCGCGACGAGTTCCCGAAGCCCAACACCACCCTTGAGGGGCTAGCGAAGCTGAAGACCATCTACGGGAGCCCCACCGTAACCGCAGGCAATGCTCCGGGGCTCGACGCGGGCGCTGCGGCGGTGATCGTCATGAGAAGGTCTCGTGCGGAAGAAATGGGCGTCAAACCCCTTGCCACCATCGTTTCAGTGGCCAGCGGGGCAAGCGAGCCGAGAAGAATGGCCGAGCTTCCCGGGTTCGTCATTCAGAAGGCGTTGAAACGGGCGAACTTGAGCATCGACGACATGGATGTCATCGAGATCAATGAGGCCTTCGCCGCGGTTACCCTGGTTTCCACCAAGATACTTGCCGGAAACGACGAGAAGAAGTGGCGCGAGCTCCTGAAGAAAACCAATCCCAACGGCGGAGCGATCGCGATCGGCCATCCCGTGGGAGCGAGCGGTGCGCGGATTCTGCTCACGCTGATGCACGAGCTGAGAAGGAGAGGCGGAGGCTATGGGGTGTGCGGCATATGCGGCGGACTGGCACAGGGCGACTGCGCCGTGATCAGGGTGGACTGACGGAAGGAACGGTCCTTCCGTGCGGCCCCTGAGCGGGGCCGCTCATTCTCGAAGGGGCAGCATGAGATGAAGAAGACATATCTGAAGAAATCGGTAGAGAACGGGATAGCGACAATCACCATAGACAGGCCCGATGTGCTGAACGCACTGAACCGGGATCTCGTCACGGAGTTGGGCTCGCTCATCGACGAGCTGACGGCGGACAGGACAATTCGGGCGCTGATCATCACCGGTACGGGGAAAAACTTTGCGGCAGGGGCGGATATCGCCAACATGGTCGAGCTGGCCCCTTCCGAGGCGAGAGCGTTCAGCTTCAGTGGAGTATTCGACAAGATCGAAGGATTGCCCATACCCGTGTTCGCCGCAATACAGGGCTATGCGCTCGGCGGGGGGCTGGAGCTCGCCCTTGCATGCGATTTTCGTATCTGCAGCACTACGGCCAAACTCGGGCTCCCGGAAATAAAGCTCGGGATCATGCCCGGGGCCGGGGGCACGCAGCGGCTGCCGAAGCTCATCGGACTGAGCCGCGCCCGTGAGATGATTTATTTCGGAACCATCATCGACGCCGAGAAGGCCTTACAGTGGGGCCTGTGCGACCGGGTCGTCGACGGCGATCCTGCGGAGCATGCCAAGTCCATGGCGGAGAAGCTCCTCGAGAAGTCGCCGATCGCGCTGGAGGCTGCGAAGAAATCGGTCAATTTCGTCAACGATGCGGATATGGCCTCCGGGATTGCATACGAGGCCGTTGTATGGGCCGATCTTTTCTCCACGGCGGACCAGAAGGAAGGAATGAGGGCGTTTCTCGAAAAGAGGAAGCCGAATTTCACGGGCAAGTAGGACAAGGGCCTTTGTCGCGCATCCATACGCACGACGGGCCCCTGAAAGACTCATACTCCCGGGCGCTGCGTCATGAGAGCGCCGGGAGCTGTGCATGCAACCAAGACGGGAAAGCTTCATGTTTTCATCGTTAAAACATCTGTGAGGAGAGCAGGGACATGAGAAACAAACTGACCGATCTGAGAGACACTCGTTTTGTCCTCTATGAACAGCTGGACATGAACAGCCTGTGCAAGACGGAAAAATTCCAGGATCATTCTCAGGAAACCTTCGACATGATGATCGAAACGGCCGAAAAGCTGGCGCTGAACCAGTTCTATCCGGTGAACAGCGAAGGCGACAAGACCGGATGTGTCTGGGAAGAAGGAAACGTGAAGGCTCCAGAGACGTTTCACGCTCCTTTCCGGAAGTACTGCGAAGGAGGCTGGATGAGCCTTCCGGACGCATACGACGTCGGGGGCCAGAACGCGCCTTTTTCGATCAGTTTCGCCTGCCACGAGCTGCTCTTCGCAGCGAACCATGCCCTGACGATGTACATGGGGCTTACCCACAGTGCGGCAAAGGTGATCGAGATCTACGGCACGGACGAGCAGAAGAGAAAATACATGCAGCCGCTGTATGACGGCCGGTACTCCGGGACGATGGATCTGACCGAGACCCAGGCAGGAAGCGATGTAGGCGCCGCCAGGACCAAGGCGGTGAAAAACCCCGACGGCACCTACAGCATCGTTGGCGGCAAGATATTCATCTCCAGCGGAGAGCATGATCTCGCCGAGAATATCATTCACATCGTCCTGGCACGAATTGAGGGTGCGCCGGAAGGCACCCGGGGACTGTCGTGCTTTATCGTGCCGAAATATCTGGTCAACGATGACGGCACGCTGGGCGGGCGCAACGACGTCCACTGCAGCGGGATCGAGCATAAAATGGGCATTCACGGCTCCTCGACATGCGTTCTGAACTACGGCGACAACGGCGCATGCGTGGGCGAGCTCCTGGGGCCGGAGCAGAAAGGGATCGTCGTCATGTTCCACATGATGAACGAGCAGCGGGTCCTGGTCGGGCTGCAGGGCCTTGCACAGGCGAGCACCGCGTATCTCCACGCCCTCGACTTCGCGAGAGAGCGCAAGCAGGGCAGCAGGCTCGGCTCGAAGAGCGCGGAGCAGGAGCTGATCATCTCCCATCCGGACGTGAGGAGAAACCTCCTGTGGATGAAGGCGTACACCGAAGGGATGAGGGCGCTGATTCTCTATACTGTATACTGCATGGACATGGAGGCGGCGAGCACGAGCGAAGAGGAGAAGAAGAAGTGGCAGAACCGGGTGGAGCTGCTGACCCCCATAAGCAAGGCATACTCCACTGATAAAGGCTATGAAGTGTGCACCCGGGCGATTCAGGTTCACGGCGGCTACGGCTTCTGCACGGAATACAAGGTGGAGCAGTTCGCACGCGACTGCAAGATCACGTCGATCTATGAGGGGACGAACGGCATCCAGGCCATAGACCTGTTCGGCAGAAAGATTCGGATGAAAAACGGCGCGGCGCTCAATGACATTCTCGCAGAGATGAGGTCTGCGGTTGCACAGGCATCCGGCATCGACGAACTGAAATCGTACGCCGACGAGGTCGGGCGGTCGGTGTCCGCCCTCGAGAGGGTCACTGGATTCCTTCTCGAAAAATCCGCTGGCGATGACATGTACCTGGCATATTCCTGGGCCACTCCGTATCTGGAAATATTCGGAGACGTGGTCCTGGGATGGATGTTCCTCATCCAGGCCGGCAAGGCATGCGGCCGCAGGGCGGCGGGCGACGACGATCAGTTCTATGCGAGCAAGATCGCTACGGCCAAATTCTACATCAGCTCGCTGCTGCCTCATGTGTACGGGAAGATCGAGGCGATCGAGAAGTTCGATCCGTCGTTTTGCGACCTGGGAGAGTCGATATTCATCGCGGATTGAAAACGTTATGAGATAGAGAGGGATCATAACCATAAAGTCCGGGGGGACTTGTCTGGAGGAAAGAGAAATGCCCATGATGAACGCGAGGGAGTATGAGGAGAGTTTGAGGAAGTTGGGGATGAGGGTGTA